>Ga0208457_1001457_pt1 | contig 16749 bp, 12 predicted proteins | sample June2015DPH_10_1_FD_185513 | JGI IMG/M metagenome (GOLD analysis project Ga0208457, IMG submission 185513) | Peatland microbial communities from SPRUCE experiment site at the Marcell Experimental Forest, Minnesota, USA - June2015DPH_10_150... | ecosystem: Environmental > Terrestrial > Soil >... | reverse complement strand
CTTGCGAGACTGTCGAAAAAGGGTTGAGCTCACTTGGCTTCCCTCCTCTGCAGAAGTTTCCACCAAAGGTTAATTGAGTCATAAAATTAATCTAACCTATTTTAATTGCTGTATTTTTGTGTGATTCCGTGCTAGAGTGAGACCAGGTGTAAGTCAAAACTCTATAAAAGAGACGGCACATGGCTAAATTCAAGGCATACGATTATCGGCAAAGGGTTTTGCTGCCAGTTTCCTTGGAAGATCAGTTGCTGCCCGGGACCTTGGAGTTCGCCATCCATACGCTGGTGGAAACCCGGCTGGAAACGTCTGGTTTTGAGCAGAAATACCGCAATGATGAGACGGGACGCAGCGCGTACGATCCCAAGATTCTCTTGAAGATCGTCTTGTTGGGTTACGCCAGAGGGCTCATCTCCTCCCGGAAGATTGAACAAGCCTGTCGCGAGAACGTGGTCTTTATCGCCCTGGCTTGCGGGCAGCAGCCCGACCACAGCACCATTGCCACCTTTGTGTCCTCCATGAAAGATGAGATTCTACCTTTGTTTCGGGATGTCCTGATGGTCTGTCAGGAGATGGATCTCCTCGGCGGGACCTTTTTTGCCCTGGATGGCCTCAAGCTGCCCTCCAATGCCTCCAAAGAGTGGAGCGGGACCCGGTCAGAGTTGCAAAGGAAGAAGGAACGGCTCGAAACCAAGGTAAAGGAACTGCTGAAGGAGCACGTTCAAGAGGATAACAGAGATGATCTCCCTTCAGGTCCGGGAGGCGGAGGAGACCGAGAGCAACAAGTGCAGCGTCTACAGAAGCAAGTCGAGCGCCTGGAGAAGTGGCTCAAGGAGAATAAGTCCAGGCATGGCACTACGGGCAAAGAGATCAGTAGTAACGTCACGGATAACGACTCGGCCAAGATGAAGACGTCCCATGGCGTCATCCAGGGCTACAACAGCCAGGCTCTTATTGATGCCAAGCACCAGGTGATTATGCACGGGGAGGCCTTCGGCAATGGTCAGGATTATGCCCATGGACCACCCATGTTAGAGGGGGCCCGGGATAATCTCCAGAGCCTGGGCCATGGTGCTGAGTACTTTGCCGAAAAAATCTTCACTGCCGACACCAACTATCACAGCGACACCAATCTGCGGAAATGCCAGGAGATGGGCCTGGATGCCTATATCCCCGACCGTCATTTCCGCCGGCGGGACCCCCGCTATGCGGCCCAACAGCGGTACTGGCCCCGGCGGCAGAGGTTTGTCTTAGAGGATTTTCATTACGAGGAGGCCACCGACCACTATCTATGCCCGCAGGGCAAAAGACTCAAACGGAAAGCAAAAAAAGCTTACCGAGGTGGTTTAGTGCACAGAATATATGTGGCAGAGGAGCAAGATTGTCAGTACTGCCCCTTGCAGTTGCGGTGTCTGACCGCTAGAGGCGGCAAACAAAGATATCTCCGGGTGCCCATCGGGGTAGAACTCACCAACTTTTCCAAGAGGATGGCCGGCAAGGTTGATAGTGAACTGGGGCGCCAGATTTACCCGCAACGATTCGCAGTAGCCGAACCTGTTTTTGCCAACATCCGGACTCACAAACGCTTAGATCGTTTTACTCTGAGGGGAAAAGTCAAAGTAAATATCCAGTGGTTACTGTATTGCATGGTTCATAATATAGAAAAGATCACGAACTATGGCTTCACCTAAGCGAAAATACAGAGGAAGATGACTCTTAAAGGGGAAATAAACCTCAAGAAAAAAAAGATAGATGCTCCTATCCCTCAAAAAACATCCTAGCTCGAAAACCCGCCTTATCCAGGGAGAAGCACCTTTCATAAATTAGCTTTTTCAACAGTCACTGCCAATTTCAGCACCTATCCCGATACCCTCAAAAATTCAAGTTATGTCCCGAATATCCACTTTTCCCTGAACCCTCCTCTATCCATTTGAGCAATCCCGGTTTTTCATCTAAACTAAAAAGGAAAGGGCCAGTGGTTCTCCAGGTGAGCCCTTCAATGGCATGGGCCGCAAATCCGGAGCCGCCATTGATCATCACTTTTTGAGGGAATCATAGATGAACCTAAAATGGAGCATGATAATGGTTTCTATGGGCTTGTGGTTTTTGGCGGCCATACCGGGGGCGGGGGCGGAGGCGCAGGTGGTGAAGCTACCGGGCCCGGCGCCCCAAGGGGCGGTGTCGGTGGAAGAGGCGCTGAAGGCCCGGCGCACGGTGCGCCAGTTCATCGTGCGCTCCCTGGATTTGTCTCAGATTTCCCAACTTCTCTGGGGCGCCGACGGCGTCAGCGACCCCCGGGGGCTCAGGACCGCGCCCTCCGCCGGGGCCACCTATCCCCTGGAAATCTATCTGGTGGCAGGGGACCGGGCGGTGGCGGACCTGACCGCCGGGGTCTACCGCTACCGGGTTTTGGAGCACATTCTGGAAGCAGGCCTGGCCGGCGACCGGCGCATAGCAGTGGCCCGGGCCTCGCTGCGCCAGTTCTGGATGGCCGAGGCCCCGGTCATGGTGGTCATCGCCGCGGTGTATCGCCGCTGCACCGCCCGTTACGGGGAGCGGGGTGTCAGGTACACCCACATGGAGGCCGGCAACGTATCCCAGAACCTCTTTCTGCAGGCCGAGGCCCTGGGCCTGGGCGCCGGCATCGTCGGGGCCTTCGAGGACCGCGAATTGGCCCAGGCATTGGGCTTGCCCCAGGAGCAGGTGCCCCTGCTGGTGATGCCGGTGGGCTATCAGCGGTAGGAACCAGGGAAGGACTGTACTATAGCCAAATTATGCAGCAGCCTTGGCCACCGCAATCCAAAAAAGGTTTTGGGGACCTCTTGCCTAAAAAAAATCCCCCAAAGTTTCTGTTCTTGAAGCCGACTCCTCTCATTGATACCATGGAAACACAAGTTTCCTTGAAAAAATACTTTTTCCCTGAATTTTGGGCATATCTAACCCTCAGAACCAAGATACCTCACTGCTGTGGAGCTTAAGGACCCCAGGCCAGTACCGTCCGATAATGGTGCGCTAGAGGAAAAGCCGAGGCCACCTGGACATACCACCTCCGGGCGTGGTAAGAAACTCTAGTCCCCTCTTTGGTCAGGCGCTTGCTCAGCCAGTCCAAGGACCGCTTAACTTCTTCCCCCCAGACATATAACTTTATTATATCAAATGGTTATGATGGTTTCCATCTTTTCCTGCGGAATAATCAAGGTAAAAATCTAAAAATCTATTCCCCAAAATCAAAATCAAATTTGAGGTCGAGATTTCTCCCCCAATCATCCGGGTAAAGGTTCCGCCTAACAAATTTCCGGAAAATGAGGCGGCGTTTACTTTTTATAACTAATTCAAACAGCTTTGCCGTATCGTGGCGCAGTGAGATAAGATTCTGAGCGTCACTTTTCTTGACCCAGAGCCAGGACCGCAAAGCGCCGGTCATGGCCTACATACACCGGTTTGACCCAGTCAGGGTATCTTTGCTGCAAATCATCTAGAAGCCGGTCAATATCTTTTTCATCGAAGGCATACACGGGCATTTTCAGCAAATACCTGACCTTGTAAATCCTCAGGGTGCGCCTCAGGTCCTCCACCGTCCCGAAGGATGGCGCTGCCTCGCCATAAAGCATGCGCGGCGCCGGGGTGAGCTTAAAGGGCCTTATGGAGACGCGCCCGGTATACAGGTAGAGCATGGGGTCTTCCCAGGCAGCCAGGACATCCCCGGACCTGCTGTTGGCCTTTAGCCAGTGAAACAGGTCTTGATATTGCGGCCAGGAGGCGGGATGGGAGGGTAATACGGCGTAAGGGTAGCCGGTCCGCTGGGAAAGGGCCCGGTGCTGATAAAGAAAGGTCAGATTGGCCAGGACCAAGGCAGAGACAGTCACCGCCGCAAGACTGCGAAACCACAGTTTCTCAGGCAGATTGCGGAACAAGGCCAGAATACCGGCCAACAAATAAGCAATGACGAAGGGCAATACGGGTATCAGAAGGCGGGGGGGCGGCCATGGCCACAACCAGAGCACCATTAAAAAAAAGAGGAGATAATAGGGAAGGACCTGCCCCTGGCCCAATCGGCCAAAGACGCTTACCAAGAAAATCAGGCCCAGCAAGGTGGCCAGGACAGGCCAGAGCGCTATTCCGGACATCCAATGGTTCAGGCCTTCCAGAGAGAGAGCAACGATAGACCAGATGATACCGACCAGATTGCCCGCGGCCACCTTCCCCAGAAGCACCGGGCCGGTGCTGCTCCACCAACCTGAATAATCGGTATAGTAACCGGTTATGGGGTCGCGGTGCCAGGCCCCCAGGCCCAGCAGCATCCAGAGAATCCAGGGAACCAGAACCACAGCCGCCCCCAAGATTACCCAGCGAAGAGGCCGGCGCCAATAACAGAGGAAGAACAACCCGGCCGGCACCAGGGAGGCTCCGATGATCCGGCACAAGAAAGGCAGCGCCAGCAAGACCCCCGAGCAGAACTGGCGGTGGCGGCTCCAGGCCGGCGCTCTTATTTGGGCCTCCATGACCCAAAGGGCCGGTATGGTCAGCAAGGCGAAGGGAATTTCCGACAGCGTCTGAGAGGCAAAATAGAGAAAAAAAGGGGCGGTGGCGCAGATGAGACTTGCCGCCAGCACCACGGTCCCGGGGAAATAGTTGAAGCGCCGCAGAAACAGATAGACAAGCCCCACCGTGGCGGCCCCGCCAAGCACGGACAGCCACTTCATCAGCAGCAGATTATCAGGAAAATTGGGCCACAGTTTCCAAACCATCGCCAGCAGGGCGGGATAGAGGATGGGATATTTGGTCTGCAGCGGCGCCTGGGGCAAGTTGATCAATCTGTAACCCAAACCCTGGGCCAGGGCCTTGGCGGTGATCACATAGATGGCATCATCATGGTAGGCTCCGCAAACCTGGGGAACCATCCGCCCATAGCCCAGGAGCAAAACCAGGAGCGCCAGGCCGGCGGCGATCAACTTATCCCGGCGCCTCAAATCGGCGGCAGGCTCTTTAACTGCGGTGGACCTGATTACCGCGAATCCGCTGGGCAATATTTTTTCCTGGGGCTCAAGAAAAACCAGACAAGAAGCAATCCCCTGATCCTGAACGGGCTTCTGCTCCGGCCTATTTTGCTCATGGCCAATCATCTAGAGGCGTTTTCTCTTTATTTTGCACTCGCCAAGATATTCCCTTTGATACTTTGGTGGATGGCAAATACCGGATATATTAACGGGAGCATGAAAGTGGTTCCAGCTTTATCCCCTCTCCCCCGATGGGGGAGAGGGTTAGGGGAGGGGGAATTTAATCTCTTATCTGCTCCCATTAATAATTGATGCCGGGAGCCTTGGGGTTCGCCGTTCATACTCTTCCAAAGAAACCGGCAAGAGAACTTTATCGATAGTCGTAGGTCTAATATCTGGCCATGGCTTATCCGCTCCAAAAAGTTATTGGCAAGGATAGCACAGATCAATTATTTATTAAAGAATATAATGTGTTATAAATGCTTTTGGGTTGAATTAAAGAAGATGGAATTGGGAACGTAATGATCGGGCGAGTACCTTTTTCGACAGCCTCAACAGTGAGCTGCTATGCTGTTTCCAGGTCATTATCAGTAATTATAACGTAGTCTCTGCCAGCACCAGAGGCTCACCAGAGCCTGCACCACAATCCCCCAAAAAGAATAGATCAGACTGAAGGCCAACACTGCCGCAGCCCGGACTTCCGAGTTGGGAAGGGGAACATATGGGCTGAACAGAAAGACCAGAGCGGCCTGGGTGGTGCCCAAACCCACGGGAGTGATAGGCAGGGCACCGATGAGTAGCACTAGAGGCACCATCGCTACTCCCTGCGCCAGAGGGACGGCAATACCCCAAAGACGCAAGGCCCCCCAGTAGGTGAGGACCAGGAGCAGTACATGGGGGAGCCTCCCGCCGGCCGCGCACAAGTGACCGGGTAGACCTGCTTCCAAGAGGGGTGCCAGCAGTTGATAACTCTGCAAGCAGCGAGGCCGCAGCCCGATGATGGCCAGATACAGCACTATTCCGACTAACAGTCCGTAGCCCAGAGGAGAGAGGTTAAAGTGGGCCGTTCCTGGGTAGCCACCTGCCAATAAGCCAAAGCTGGCTACTAACAGGAGTACCCCTATGTTGACAATCATCAAGAAGAACATAGTACCCGCAGCCCGCATGGTCGCAACCCCTGAGCGCTGAAGATAAAGGCCAAAGGCCCCCTGTCCCAAAGCGTAGTTGAGGATACCCAGGATGTAGGTAGCACCTCGGACCAGAAAAATTAGGAAAAATCGCTGCCTGAAGCCCGTGATAGCCAGAGAAACTGAGGTGGCATAGGCATCTGCTGTTAAGATTATGAGCACCTGAAGGAGGGTATACGCTCCCAAGGAGAGCCAGGGGCCTGCCTCAAGCGCGTTGAATAATGCCCTGCGCGGGATTCGGGTGAACAAGAAGGCAAGGATGGCCAGTGCCACAAGCCAAGGCCACAATTTGGCAAAGACCCCTCTGGGGGCCTGAATGGAGCGTTCAAGCCCAACGAAGGCTGATCCTTTGGGCTTAGGGAGATTCATGGCGAGGCTTGATGGGGTGGAGGCCAAACTGAGCCAGTTCTTCAGGCTTAACGGTATGGACTGTTCCCAGTGTTTTTAATTTGGCCAATTGATCCTCGTTTAAATAGGGAGCGAACAGGATCTTCGGATGATTGCGCAGGAAAGGGTCGTTTCGCACCAGCAATTGAGAAAACCACACCTCGGTGGGATCAATGACGGCAAAGGAGTGCGGCAGGGACTGAATATACTGAGCCGACCTGGCAAAAGGCTGCATAAAGCTCTCCACTTCCAGGCAACGGAGGGGAAATTGGACCAGCACCGCCAGTGCGGTGCCCAGCACAAAGAGCCCCCAGGCTTTTCTTAGAGTTAGGCTCTCTTTGAGGAAAAACCAGCCGGCCACTGCCACCAGGACCAGGTTTCCCAGGACTCCGTAAAAGAAACGGTACCCCCAGCCCAATACCTGATCTACAGGGAAGAAGAAGAAAAAGCCGAAGGTCAGTAGACAGCCAAAAATTAGAGTCTTAAAGAAAGGGGCCAATTTCTGCCAATAAATGAAGGCCAGGAAAACCGAGACCGTAAGCGCCAGGGACTGCCAGGCAAAGAGCATAGAGAGGTTCATTGGTTGAATCAAAAATTGGTAGAATCCAGGAAACTGGAAGGCGTTCATGTCGGAGCTTCTAAGAAAAACCAAGCGGGACCACCAAAGATACCACATTACGCAGCCGGCAGCGTAAACCGCCCCGAAGTACAGGGTGAACCGCCAGTTTCTCCGGCAAACCAGGGCCAGGAGAAAAGGGGTGACAAACAGGGCATGGACAAATGGGTTGTGGAGGCCCAGGGCAAAAAAACCGATCCAGGGAGTCACCAAGTATCCCAGCCGATCGCCGCGGCAATAGAAATAGAGCCAGGCCAGGTTAAAGCAGAGGTGCGCCGGATAGGCATAGGAGGTCATGGAGGTGACGAGAAACTGCGTGGAGGAAGCTAAAAGGATAACCGCAATAAATGGCGCCAGGGCCTCTTGGGGCCACAGCCGGCGGGCCACGGCGGCAATAAGCACGAGGCTCAATCCTCCCAGAGCTGGACCAGTCAAGGGTTCCACCCCCAGTGCCAGGAATCCGGTCCGCAGCAGGGAATATATCGGCAGGTAAGAACTGATCCAGGTCCCTTCCTGGGGATCAAAAATCACGAAAATCGGCGTCAGGGCCTTGCCGAACTCCCTCAAGTCAGGGAGCAGCAGGGCCTTAATCTTGCCGGCCATAAAAATTTGCGCCTGAAAACGGGGCAGATACTCATCATTGCTCAAGGGAAAGCCGTGCAACACCAGGTAGTCTCCCAGCCATGCAAAGAGCACCACGGTTGGGACAATCACCCACAACCAGGGAATTTTGGCCAGCCGGTCCCCAGTGAGGGGAGACGGCCAGAAAGCAAGAACCCGATCCCCCAAGAGATATGGCCGTACCAGCCACAAAGCCAGGAACAGCAGCAGAAATATCGCAGTCTCATTCCTGACATAGAGGACTTCAAAAGAGTTACCATAAAGATCGAGGCTCGTTAGGCCAGCCTGCCAGACGAACAGGCTAAAACCCAATCCCAGGGCAAAAATAGCCATTCCCAGGTTGAGAACAAGCCTGAGGCTATCCGGGGCACTAGCGGCGTTACTTGGGTTCTGGGTCATTTTACTGGGCTTCGGGTCCTCGGACCCTGGGCAGAGCGTACAAGACATCTTCTCGCTCGGGCCAGTTTAATCGATAAAGTTGATAGAGCGCCCGGGCTGTCAGGCGGTGCCACTTTCCCATCGGACCCATGGGTGGGCCTCCCGGCAACCACTCCGCCAGGGTGCGGTATAGGGGAGAATAGAAGGGAAACCCCCAGCCCCACAACTTTACGACTTCAAGCCCTACGGCCTCCAACTTCCGTTGAAGTTCCAAAGTAGAATAATTGCGCAGATGCCCGATGCGATTTCGGAAGGCCGTATCCGCCCTTGCACGGTGGAGATCAGGACGTAGCTCTTGGACATCCTGGCTATGTGGCGCAATGCCGCCATGTCATCCAGGATATGCTCCAGCACCTGTAAACTCGTCAGCAGGTCGAATTGCTCTGAAAGTACTTCCTTTTCAATATCCAGAAGGAGCAAGCGAGCTTGAGGAACTCGCTGCCTGGCCAGTTCCAGGGCCTCCGGGGCGATATCCGCCCCAGTCATCTCATACCCATATCGGGATAGGGCAGATAAGTTGTCCCCCGAACCGCACCCAACTTCTAAGAGGCTTCGCACCCTCAAGGTGGCTACAATGGGTACCAGGAGCTTCTGCAGGTGTCGATGCACCGGCCCCAGGCATTGCATGTCCCCCCAAGCGGAACCCCACAGTTGGTCATAAAATGATGGCGGCATGAAGAGCCCCGCTGCTCAACGGTCGGTATTGCCGTGCTTGGTAACAGCCACAACTAATCCAAACCCGCGGAACCGTTTCAACAATTGGTCGAGCCTTGAGAAAGCCTGCAAGGCGGGAAAAACGACGGTATGGAGGCAAAATGCCAAACTTTCCTCGACTCCTGCCATCTCCGACCAGGTCCACGACCGCCGTCGATTGATGAAACGCTGGTAAAGGATATTGGCCAAACTAATAAAATCTGTTGCTAATCTGGTAAAAAATCGCAGATAAAATGCAGTGTTTTCCATGGTAAGTCCATACTTGGCCATAAGCCTTCTGATGGAATTCTCATCGTAACCGGGTCTGAAATGGTATTCAGGTCCTGGAAAGTCATGAACGGTTTTAATTCCCATCCTTTCTACAAAACTTGTGAAACCCAACCCGGTATAAGGAACGCTGACGACCGCCTTGCCTTGAGAGGAGAGCACCCGAGCCAACTCTCTTACCCCGGACTGCTCATCCTCCAGATGTTCCAGGACTTCGCTGCAGAGAATGTGTCTGAATGCTCCGGCTTTGAAGGGCAATTGAGTTGCCCGTGCCACTATGCATAAGGGCGTGGCCGATGGATAAATCTGGGACAACCGTTCACGAAAATATCGTAGGTTTGGTTCATGGAAGTCCAGGCAGACTACCGGTCTATCGCCGAAAATACGGCAAGTTGTATAGCCTGTGCCGATGCCGATATCAAGGGATAGCCCATCGGATATTTGTCTCATTAGCAGTTTGATTACCGGAATCTTATCTAAAGTTGCCAGGTCATAGGCAGAAATTGCGAACCATCTCTTTAATGATTTCGTTAAGTTATTTTTATTCCTGCCATTACTACTTGATTTGTCTAGTTTCATCATTGAGCCTTTGAAATTAAAATATTGGTTTTATCATCGTTTTTAACTATACCCTAACTCCTTGATTAAATTAATATACTTTTTGACCATGCTTTCGAAGCTCCATTCCCGTACTACTAATTCTCTAGACCTCTTACCAAGAGAAACAACCAATTCGCCATTTTTAAATATTTCGACTACTGCTTTTGACAGGGAAAGCGCTGTGCGCTCCACCGCTAGACATGCTTTCTCTTGATCGAGTAGCACGGCAAACGGTTCTCCTTTGGAGACAAGAACCGGCAAGCCGGCTGCCATGGCCTCCTGGACCGCCACCGGAAATCCCTCGCCATGGGAAGGCAGCATAAAGACATCGGCGGCCTGATAAACCAGATGCATCTGTTCGGGGAGCACGAAGGGCAGCCAGGTAAGATTTTTCAATTTTGGGGGCTGAAGTGGCCCCTCGCCCACCAAAAGAAAGTGGTATTCCGGCAAGCCTCGACTTACCTCGTAAAAGAGGTGAACCCCCTTTTTCTCCACCAGCCTTCCCACCAACAGCACCACTGCCGCTGGTTCCGGCACCGCCAGCATCTTGCGAGCATCTTGCCGTTCCGCCATGGTGGCGGGCCGGAAGCGTTCGGTGTCGATCCCGTTGGGGATTTTTTGGGCCGAAGCGGGGACTCCTTTGAGCAAATCACTGACAAAGTCCCACGCTGAGGGAGTGGCGAGAACTATGGAGGTCGCCCCCCTTAGCACCTTTTTTCCTATAATCTTATAGGCTGAACTTTCAATGAGATTGATAAATTTATGATGATAATCAACAAAACCTATGTGTTGAGTAAGAATGACCGGTTTGTTAAATCGCTCTCCCAAATAAACCGATAGAATACTTCCAAGGTAAAGACAATCATGTACATGGAGAACGTCGGCCCACTTGACTAATTGCCAAACCTTTCTCGCGGCCGCAAGGCCCCAGATTGGCCAAGGAATACCATATTGTTCGAACCAATTTAAGCAATTCACCCGAATCCGTGCATCTTCATATTCAGCACTGGTCCCAGGCACTCTACTAGCAATCCACCTCACCTCGCAACCTGCAGCCATGAAGCCCCGAAATAAACCATCGGCTATAATTTCAATTCCGCCTAAGTGAGGTGGCATATAATGAGTGACTATGCCGATTTTTGGTTTCAGATCGTCAGGCGAGACACCGGGCACCTGACGCGAAATCGCGCTTGGCTGGAGAGATGGAAGGGAATCGTTGTTCATTTGCGCGGTATGCCGAGAATACTCAAAAATAAGCTAAAAGAAATCATCTAAACGCCCTTTTATTCAGGCCAACGCCATGGACGGCATGACATTGGCCATTCAGATATAAAGTATCTCCAAAATTCGAGGGCTCCCCAATTCAAGACAAATCTGAGATCAAATTTGTCACCTTGAATTAACTATATTGACCTTATCGTTAAGTCGATAGAGGACGAAAACCTCATTACTATATACCGGTTCGAGATATTGGTCAGCAAATGATAAGAATTTATCCCAATGAAAGCTCCTGGGGTCTATACCTCGATTCACCACATAATTAAAATTGGCAAAGTTAGTAAGGATATAGGTTATCCCCGCAGCTCTCATTACCTCAGGATCAGCCACATTTTCTGACAGTAGAGCCCAATTAGTACCATCCGGGTCCTGAATCACCGGGATTTCACAATAATACCCACGACCTTCAAACATAAATAGTACTTTATCTTTTTCCCTTAGATTATGATTTATATATGCTGTAATATCTGCATAGGTCGAAGCTACTTTCATCGGATGATTATTTAGATAAGATTGCCATGAACGCATTCCTATAAAGTGTTCGAGAGCTGGCCTGTTCGATGGCCACAGTAAAAAAAACCTGCCGATATTGGGGAGCAGTATAAAAAAACTGACAACAATAAGCAAGTAATTATTTAATTTACCCTTGATTTTTCGCGCACCAAAATCCCAGATAACATACATTGCCACTATGGTAAGTGGTGGAATAGCTGGAATCAAATAGCGCAGGTTGCTATGAGGCCAAAAAATGTTGAGACCTACAATAAAAAAGGTGCTTGGCAGTACCAACCAAAAAATCGTTAGGTTATTGAAACAAAAAATGGAGAGCGGCAATAATAAAAAAAGAAGATTTGCAAAATAAAAAATTCCTTCGGGCTCGATAGTCAGCTGACCAGGGTTAAAGAAGAAATCTTTCAAGTTGAAGAAGGCAGGTATTTGCAAAGAAGCCTGGTATATTTGGGGGTCAGTAGTAAGCAGCGGTTTTACCAGGTCTTTTATCCAAGCAGGGTTTTGCCTCCCAGTGATAAAGGGGTAGAGGGGAGACTTAAGCAAAATCCAATTTTTCAACAACCATGGGGATATGGCACAGAATAATAATAAAGAGAAAATGAAAACAGCCCTAATAAAGTTAAGATGATTAGACGAATTGCGATAAGCAATCCATAATATCAATGGAGTTAAGGCTAATATGTAAAATCCAGCACTGTATTTAACTCCAAATGCACAGCCAAGAAAAATCGCAGATAAATAAAAATATACTGACCAGGGACGCTGGATATCCGATTTAATTAATAAATAATGCGCTAAAAAACAGAAGAGGGCGACCGATACGTCTATTCTAGGTGTTATTAAAACTATTAAGATAACGGTACTCGCCCATATCAAAGATAGACTATAATTCGCCACAAAATTATTGAGAAAGCGATTGCTAAATTCAAAAACAGCTAACCCTAATACTAATCCTAAAAGGGCGCTTAAAATTCCAGGAGCAGATGCATTCCCAAAAGCTAATAAGGGTATATACAGCATGTGGATGAGTTGTACTCCACAGATATTTAAATTATCATCAGGCAAGAAAATTTTATGAGCCTTTAAAAAGAGGGCTGGCCCTTGTACATGATATACTAAAGTATCCCAATCAATGGGAGGAGCGCTGGATAGAACCAAAAGAAATAGACTTACAATACAGACTATCAGAATGCTCAACAGATCGCATTTATCTATTATATATACGCCAGCATCTTTTACTAAAATTAAAACTTTCTTGATTGATTTTCGGCATAACAAAATCAGAAAGAGCAACACAAATCCGAGAACCGGCGGCATTAAAAGAGAAACTAATCCGAGAAATAAAATTATTAGAGATAGAAACCCGATACCTATTAATAGTGAAATAAGTAAAATTTCAAGCGGTTCAGCAAATAATTTTCTCCATGATGACAATAAATGGAATCCGAAGGATGCGCATATAATCAACAAATATATAACCAACAATTGATTATATAAATTATCAAAAAATAAGAATAAACCGTTGTAGTTTGAGCCTTGATAATGTACATAGAAATGTGAGCCAATAATAACTGTAAAAACTACAGCAAGCGTCGACAAAAAATAACGGTTAATCAAGCTAATTCTCTTTGATCCAAATGATTGCTCGAAGAGCTGTGTCGTATCGATGGAAATAGACGGAAATAATTTGATATGGGTTTAATGGATAGTCTAAAATAGACCATAGTTAGCCATTGATGGATAGGCATGATTTTTCAAGCATTTCCTCCAAGTTTTCTCTATGCTACCATGGAGAACACTTGGCTGTGAGCTCGCTCGATCAAAGGAACTCTCATTTCCTGGGCAAACTAAGAATGCTTAAGAAAAAGCTGGAAAAGATCACCTGGACGCCTATCGTTATCAAGGTGACGGCGGGGATGACTTGTCGAAGACTCTCGGGATAGGAAAGGGCTCCGAAATGAGCCGCCTTCCAGGAGAGGACGGCGATTATCAGTTTGGCCAGCCCCACCAGGAGGATCACCAGGCCCAACAAAACCCCTCTTTCCAGGGTGAACCATTTGTAGAGATTGTCCAGGAGGCCGGCGGTCTTAGGCAGCAATCCTTCGGAGATTGCGAAAACCCGGGTAAATATACCGAAGATGAAAATTTGCAGCCCCACCACCTGGTACATGGAACATACCAGCAGGGTATTGGTGTCAAAACCAAAGGGCCCCACCTTCCAGGGTCCCATCTGTAAGCGGGCGCTGAAGGCCATACCCACCAAGAGGAGAAGCATCCCCGGCACCAGGAAGAGCCAGGTAGGGCTGTAAAGCAGCATGAAGCGCAGATGCCGCCAACCGTCCCGCCAACTTCTCAGATGGGGAGGCCGGGATCGCCCGTCCTTATAAAGGGTGATGGGGACCTCCGCGATGCGCAAGCCTTGGAGCGTGGCCTTGATGACCATCTCGGAGGCAAACTCCATGCCCGTAGTCCTGGGAGTAATCTGCTGGTATGCTTCACGGGTAAAGGCCCGCATGCCGCAATGGAAGTCGGTGGCCCGGCTTTCAAAGAAGAGACGGCCGATACCCGACAGAACCGGATTGCCGATCCAGCGGTGCTTCCAGGGCATCGCCCCCTTCATGATCTTCCCGCCCCCCTTGGGAAGACGGCAACCCATAACCAGATCGTAGCCCTCCTGCAGCTTCTCTACAAAAGGGGTAATATGGCTGAAATCATAGCTGTCATCGGCGTCGGCCATAATTATCCATTTTCCTGTGGCCGCCTCGATCCCTCCCCGGAGCGCATTCCCATATCCCTTCTCGTTAACGTGCACTACCCGGGCTCCCATATCCCTGGCTATTTCTAGAGAACCATCGGTGCTGCCATTATCCGCCACAATAATTTCCCCGTCAAGTTTGAGTGCTTCTATACTCTTTTTGGCTTTCAAAATACAATTACCGAGGGTTTCAGCCTCATTTAAGCAGGGTAAAATAATGCTAAGATCTCGCATAACTACCTCTTAAGCGTAGCTAGCCACATTAATATTCCCAGAAGGCAACTCATAATAATCATGTTAGCCGAGATTATGCGGCAGCCTTGGCCAGAGCAATCCAAAAAAGGTTTTTGGGACCTCTTGCCCGGAAAAAATCCCCAAAAGTTTCTGTTCTTGAAGCCAAATCCCCTCATCTACGCCATGATAGCACAAATTTCGCTGAAAAATTATTTTTTCCTCAAATTTGGTTACACTACACTCTGAGAACCCGGACACCTCTCTACTGTGGAGTTTAAGGGCCCCCGGCCAGATTCATACCTTGCTCAATGGCAAAGAGAACATCATGCCCCCCCGTGGGAACTATCATCTAGTGGGCGATGACCGATTTAGGGGTCTCCTCATTATCAATTTTGGTCTTGAATATGTTCCCACTTTGTGGCACCCCACGATGGTTTTACGAAACTGGCTAACCTATAATTAATGTTAAATGGCTTAGTTATGGTTAGTCAACCGTTTTTATCAAAATTATCGGAAATACAAAATGACCGTTTTTGGTGAAGAGCAAGGGAAGGTTTTGATGCCGGAGTCATGGGTAGGTGAACGACACAGGCTTGCGTCAAGACTATAGCTATCTCCGTCTCATGATATGCTGCCGCATGGTAGGGGGGTGGAATTCAGTAGAATCCTCCGAGGGAATAAGCTACCGGGAGAAAACCCTGGCAAAGATTTTGACTCGAAACCTTTTTCAAGATTCTCGCTCTATCGGGCCACTGCAATAGCAAAGCTGATTAACTCTTCTATAAAAGTTAACGGACTCAAAACCCCTCCGTTTAAAAGTCATAAAGGAACCAACGGAATACTATAACCGCAAATACCTGGACTTGACCGATCCCCAGGCAAATATGCACCTCCCCTGACCCGGGGTAACTTTTAAGAAGCTGAGTCACCCTGACGGTGGCACTTTTCAGATGAGATAAATCGCCACTGCGACTATAATGGGCCAACTACCGAGCCTGGGAGGGTCTTGATGCAAGCTTCTGCAAAGTCTCGAATCGTCAAATTTGTCCCCCTGCTCCTGGCGGTAATGTGCATCGTCATGTGCAGTTCCGAAAAGCCCGCCCCGCCTGTGACGGGGCCGACCGTGTCCTTGCCGGCCCTGGAACTGGGGGCCTTTGGCGCCCTGCCGTCCTCGCCGCCCGAGGCCGTCGCCCCCGCTTTACAGGAGCAGGCCGTGACCCTGGACCGGGCGCTGAACTATAAGCAGGTCACGGCATTTTTGGGGGTCCGGTTCACCCCGGGGCAGAAAATATTTTTGAACGAGCATCGGTTCTTGCTCATTCGCAAAGGCGACACCCGTTTCAAAGGGCAGGTGAATCTTGGGGGAATGGGATTTCATTATGATGAGATGCTCGGGCTGTTTGACTACCCGAGCGGAAATGAAGACCCTCTGCTACGCAAGCCGGAGAACTGCCGCTTCGTTAATCCGGATGTGATGTTGCACGCCTTCCACAAGTATCTGGAAAATTCCCTGGAGTATCTGGAAAAGACGGAGCTGGCCGAGACCCTGCGCCGCTTTTTGACCAATCTCCAGACCAAGGCCCTGGAGGACAAGGCCGCGGCCTCCGGCACTCTGGCGGAGCATTATGAGCTCATCGCCGCGCAGCTCACCGTTCCTCTGGTCATCTTGGAGAACGCCCACTGGCCCAGCCCCAAGGAATCGCAAGAAATCGCCTCATGGCCGCCTAAAGCGCCCCTGACGGATGACGGCGACACCCTGGAAAACGGCCTCAAAGTTCTGGACCGGTTCAAGGGCAAGTTCTCCGAGCCGATGTTCAATCGCATGGCCGCCGAATTGCGCTTGATCTACGCCGCCCGGGACCTGGCGCCCTCTCCCCTTTATGGCCAGTACGCCAAAGATAGGCCCGCCGATTACACCCAATTCACCCCCCGCAGCCATTATGTTAAGAGTTCCGTCCTGCGGAGTTATTTCCGGGCCATGATCTACCTGGGGAGAAACGGCTATCTCTTGAAGGATAACGGCCTCAGCGACGCCCTTTTGGTGACCCTCCTCCTGGCCAGCCCAGGCCCCGATGGCCAGCCGCTCCTGAAAGACTGGCAGCGGATCATGGAGATCACCGGCTTTTTCGCCGGGAAGTCGGATGACAT
>Ga0208457_1001454_pt1 | contig 16778 bp, 17 predicted proteins | sample June2015DPH_10_1_FD_185513 | JGI IMG/M metagenome (GOLD analysis project Ga0208457, IMG submission 185513) | Peatland microbial communities from SPRUCE experiment site at the Marcell Experimental Forest, Minnesota, USA - June2015DPH_10_150... | ecosystem: Environmental > Terrestrial > Soil >... | reverse complement strand
AATAAGTGCCCTTCTTCTTCACCGTAGATTTTCTCGAAGAGTTCACGTGTTTCCCAATCGCCCATTTTCCCAGCGGTCTCGATGATTTGGCGGTAAAGCGTTAACGCTTCTCCTTCAGCTTTTACGCCTAGTTTGGCAAATTCGCTTATGCTGTCGCCAATGTCAGGTTTGCCTGATTTAGTTGTTGCCTTTCCACCAAGATAGTAAATGCGTTCCATTATGCTTGCGGCATGTTTCATTTCTTGGATAGCAATTTCTCGTAGGAACTTTCCAACGGCGTCATAGGTGGTTTTGTCTAGGAGGATGTTTTCAGGGATTGTTCTGCGCACGAGCTTTTCCATTTTTGCATGTTGAAGTATATACTGTACTGAAACACCAATTTCACGTTCAACTGCTTTGTTTAACAAGTCTACATAGCCTAGGGTTGTTTTAACAGCCATAAATAATCACAGCTTCTACTCAGAAAGGAACAATCACTTAGATATAAGATTTTTTATGAAAACAAATTCAGGGAAAAATAAATGAAATCAAAAAAAAGTCTCTGTCAAGTTGACGGTTGGTGTTTTTGTTGTTTATTGACTTTTTTACTACGTACATGGGCTAAACCACGCGGAACTTTACTACGTACAAGTCGAGGGTCTTAGGATGTACGTAGTAAGCTACCAACCCAAGAGTTTACAGAACCAAAACAGGAAAAACTTAAATGCGAAATGAATCTGCATTTGATTATTTAATGACGTTTGCTTATGGCAGTTGCTTACCGCAGTTTTTGCAATAAGCAGCGTTTACATTGTTTGCCATTCCGCAGTTACGACAAAACTTGATTTGTGTTGTGATAGTCGGTGCCGTCGGCATAGGTGAGTAGGGTTTTGGCTTAAGCGCGTTAAATCCTGATGCAGCCAAAATCCAAGCTATCCATACTAATATACCGCCTATTGGCACAACTGTACCGATTAAATATAGCAATCCAACGGTCCTGAAAGTGCCCACACCTGATTTTTCTGCTAACTTGCTGAAGGCACGCATGTAAAGTACAGCACTAACTATTCCGAAAACAAGAGCCACCGCTAATACAGCTATAAATTCGACGATAAGCTGCGTAAATAAGGGGGTAAAGGCTGATGGAGTGCTTACTTGAGGAGTACTTACAATTGATTGAATACTTCCTATTGATACTACTAAAAGGATAATCTCTATTGCGGCAGCAACGAATCCGCCTACTATGTTTAAGATGAAACCGTACAATGTGTTCTTGAAGATGCCGGGCTCATTATAATATTGTGCCAAGTTATGCATCGCTATGATAAATAGGATAATTCCAACAAAACTTATGATTCCAACCGCGATAATTAGAATTATTATAAATCCAAAGGGGGCCAGAAAGGAACTAGGAAGAGTGGGCTGTGGTCCAGTTGTGATGGAGGTAATAGAGGAAAAAATGGACAAAACCCAAAATACAACTGTTATTACCGTAATGATTGGCATGATTACGTTTATTAAGCTGGCTGTTAGACCTAATTTTCTGCCTGATTCAAGCGACATACTACCCCTCAGATGCTATTTTATAGCGAATTAGGAATAAGCTTTGCGCAAGCATCAAACCGCATAAATTAAGCGTTAACTTTTAGGTAAGGCTATTCTTTTCATAGCTCTCATCTGCATTCTGTCCTAGCGGAAGTTGCTATTAACTTTCTCCAGAGAACAATCTGTTCCGCTTAAAGAACAGCCTCAGCCATCAACAAAATAAATTCGCTGCATCAATCTTCAAGTTTTAGGACAATGATGGCTTGTAAGGTTTAATAGGCAATTTGCTTGAATCTTTGGCTTAGCTGAGGTTGCAAGTGCAAGTGCAGGAACATAGGAAGCTGAAGCGTTCAATCGGCTTGTGGAGTGCAGTCGCCATTAACGTTGGCGCAATCGTAGGCGGCGGAATCTTCGTTGTCACCGGCATTGTCGCAGGCTACGCTGGCTCAGCACTTGTCATATCAATGATTATCGCTGGAATCATCGCCTTCATCACCGCGACAAGCTTTGCAAAGTTAACAGCTTGGCAGCCTGTGGAAGGAAGCGTTTACGAGTATGGGCGTCAGTTGATTTCGCCTTTCTCAGGTTTTCTGGCAGGTTGGATGTGGATAGTAGCTAACACTTTTACTGGGGCTGCGGTTTCTCTTGGATTCGCCTATTACTTAACAGCGGCTTTCCCCGGTTTGCCAAGCAATCTGATTGCTGCTGCCTTGTGTTTGGGTCTTACAGTGTTGAATTTGGTTGGCGCTCGAGAATCAGCAGGAGTTAACAATGTTCTTGTTGCCATTAAACTTGCTGTGCTGGGATTTTTTGTTGCTTTCGGCGCTTTCCACGCGAATGCTGGCAATTTTATTCCTTTTCAGCCTTTATCTAGCGGCGTTCTTTACGGGTCCTTTTTCATCTTCTTCGCTTACGGCGGCTTTGCCAGGGTGGCAGTGGTGGCTGAGGAAGTAAAAGATGCCAAGCGAAACGTGCCTAGAGCCATGCTTTTGTCGCTGGGTATTTCGATGATTGTTTACGTTTTAGTTGGAATAATCGCAGTTGGACTGTTGAATCCTGCTGGGCTTGCTGGTTCAGGTTCTCCCTTAACTGCGGCTATGAGTGTTACGGGTAACTCGCTTGCAGTTCAAATTGTGTCTGTTGGCGGTTTAGTAGCGACAGCAAGCGTTTTGCTTACGGCGATTTTGGGCGTTTCAAGGATGGCTTATTCGATGGCTCGCCGAAACGATTTGCCTTCTGCTTTGGCTAGGCTGCATAGCAAGTTTTGCACGCCTTATTATGCGATTTTGGCTGCTGGTGTTTTGATGGCTGTTTTGGTGTTGTTTGTGGATTTAACAAGAGTGGTTGCGATTAGCACGTTTGCGCTTCTCTTTAATTATTCCATAACTAACATAGCAGCTTACAAACTGAAAAGTGAGGCTAAACAACATAAGGTTATGCCATTGCTGGGTTTAGCAACTTGCCTGATGCTGTTAGCGTTTATTCTTTTGGCTTCGCCACAAGCATGGGTAATCGGCGTTGTTTTCCTGATTGCTGGAACGGTTTACTATGCAGCCAGAAAAAAGTTGAATCGGCCAGATGAGAAAAAGGCAGTTTAGACTGCGATAAGAATTTTAAGGTTCAATAATGTTTACTGTTAGGAAAATAGAGATGCCGATTAAAGCTGTTTTATTTGACATGTTCGATACGCTTATGCTGATTGAGAAGAATCATGAGTTTTATAGTCCTTCGTTAATGAGAATGTACAAGTACCTAAAGAAAAAGGGCGTAGATGTCTCCTTTGACACGTTCGAAAAAGCGTACGTTAAAGCTCGTGACGAGCTCTACGCGAAGGCAGATGCAAATTTTGAGGAGCCACACTTCAACGTTCGAGTTTCTGAAACACTGAAAAGCTTAGGCTACAATTATGATGTTTCCAGTCCTATTGTGGCTGCGGCAACAGAGGAGTTTTGTGAAGAATTCATGACTTATGTTCGCTTAGACGAAAATGCTGAAGCAATGCTGAGAAGTTTGCGTGTGAAATACAAACTGGGAATAATCTCTAATTTTGCTATCCCCGAATGCGTGTATAAACTGCTTAAAACTCACGGTTTAGAAACGTTGTTCGATGTGATTGTGATTTCTGGAACAGTTAACAAACGTAAACCTAGCCCCGAAATTTTCAAGAGCACTTTGAAGGCGCTTGGTGTTTCTGCGTCTGAAACGGTTTTTGTCGGCGACACTGTTGATGCGGATATTGAAGGGGCTAAAGCGGTCGGCATGAAAGCCGTATACATTGAGCGGCGCATCCAGAAAGAAGCTGAGAATGTTCATCCAGACAAAACCATAAAGAGTCTGAATGAACTCCCAGCGGCTCTTGAACGTTTATGAGTTTCTAGAGTAAGTGTTAGTTTCTTTGAGGAGGGGTTCTTTATGGAATCTTGCGTCCATTGCCTTTACTGATTGTTTTTAGCAGTTTGGTTAATTCGTTGTGTCCATGAAGAAAATTCAAGCCTTTTTCGGTGACAACATAAACTTCTTTGCCTTCAATATTAGTTTGGTTTATAAGATTGTTGTTCAGCATGAATTTTAGGTAATCATTCAGCTGGGTAAAACTCAGATTTGCCTTATACATTATCTGTGTTTTCAGCGTGCCTTCTTTCGTAATGTTAAGTATTTCCGTCATTATATCCATTGAGCCTCTTCTTTTGGATTTAGCGCTTAAAATTTTCCTTTCACTTCTAGGATAGCATATCTTATCAATTAACTTTTAAGTCTTTAGTAACACAACTGCATACTGAGGACAAAAAAAGCACAGAAAACCTTTATTGCTCAGCGAGAAAAACAACAAATGTGAAACAACATGCTGATAGGCGTAATCGCGGACACTCATGACAATTTGCCTCTTGTAGAAAAAGCCGTAAAATACCTAAACGACCAAAAAGTAGGCTTAGTGCTTCATGCAGGAGACTATATTGCAGGTTTCGTTATCCCAAAATTCAAACAGCTAAACTGCAAACTCATCGGCGTCTTCGGCAACAACGACGGAGACCACGAACTCTTAAAAAAACGGTTCAGCGAAACCACCAACTGCACAATTCACGACCGATTCGCCGCAGTAGAAGTGGAAGGCTACAGAATCGCCTTGCTACACGGAGAAGAAACCGAACTGCTAAATGCGATAATAGACAGCGGATACTTTGACGCCGTAATTCACGGGCACTCACATATCAAAAGCATTGAAAAGAAAGGAAAAACCCTTGCCATTAACCCTGGAGAAATTTGCGGATATCTGACAGGAAAATCCACCTTAGCCTTGTTAGACACGGTTAAGCATGAAGCAAAAATAATTGAACTATAAGTTGCAATACTAATGCTCAAAATTGAAAGAGTCTCTTTTTCAATCACAGAATCCTATTTGGTTTAATCACTTTTTATGTGTTCTCAGCTTTTTCCTTTCCCACGCTTTCTTAGCATTAACACAACTGCAACGATTGCTACGATGGCTACGGCAACCGCTACGCCATAGATTGCTTCTAGAGGTAAACTTGGCTGCGCTGTAGGGCTCGGAGAAGGAGAGGTTGTAGTGATACTTGTCAACTGGATAGCAACACAGTGAGCCTTATGTAATGTTGGATTTTGCTACAACAGGCGCTAAAGATTTGGACATTCTATACATAAAGAAAGCTGAAAGAATCAATAGGCTATCCGTTAATGCAAATGGACCAATGAAAAGACCCAAAGTCAACGCAACAGGCGACAACGCAATGCTTAACATTAGTACTATCAGTAAATAGAAGAAGGATTTTAGATATGCTTTCAAAAGTCTGTCAAAAATTACTGATTGATAGGCAAAAACCACTAAAATTAGATATGTAAAAAGCGCTATAAAGAGTCCCGTTTGAACATAGTCTAGAATAGAGAAAGCAGAAACATAATTGACGTAACCCAGCATAATGAGAGCTGGAAGTATATTCATAGCAACGATTATAGCGGAAATTAACCACACAAACTTCTCTGATTGACTCCATTTCATTCGGTTTCTATGAAACGGGTCAAGAGAGATAACCACTTTCACCGTACTTGATATCCAAGCAGTCAAAATAAACAGCAATGCACTGCCAACCACCAGCCATGTAAGGTCCACAACAAGAGAGCCGACGACGTTTGGTAAGTAAACAATAAGAGCAATTTCCAAAGCACTATATGTTGCAAAACTACCTGTCCAGAGCGCCCGTTTCCGGTAGATTTTTCCGTAAAGCGCTTTCCTTATCGCAAATGACCAGAATGAACTGTACGCTAACGAAATAAGAGTGATGCCTCCTACAAAGAGGATAAGAATCTCAAGTGTTGAAATCATAAAAATGAACCTCTCCTTTTGAAACGCCAAGACGATAATAACTAAAGCTGGGGGCTATACCTAACATTTTCTTGACTCTCATTAATGGTATGATATTAAATCTTTCTTCACATAGTTTTATTTCGATTGTACCGTCAAAAATCATTTCCATTGAACGCTGTGCTTCAAGTGCAACAACACCTTCGTCAAGACTAGCGACGACTGTTGCCCCATGGTCCTTAAAATACTGAAGCAAACTCGACATAAACATATAGACCATTTTCGGAGAATGCAACATGAAAAGCGGTGAAATAATATCAATATAGATTCTTTTTGAAATAACGGCGAGGGCATCTACTTGTCTTTTGATTTCTATGAAGAGATTTGTCAGGTTACTCATATTGTACTGAGATTTATCTGCAAAGCACTGTATATAGCGCGCAGGTGATTGTTTGTCAACCCCGAAAACTCCCATATCACTTAGCAAATCATCAACCGGCTTGGAGGTAATACACATCACAGCATCGCTGGAAATAAAACCAGACTTTAAGAACAGGTAGGCAAGCGGTGCTTTCCCAGCCCCAGGAGGACTAATCAATAGAATCGCAGACCTCTCTGGATAGCCTTTTCCTTCAAGAATACGATCTAAATCTTCGACGCCTGTAGAGACCAAGCATGTTCTTCCTTTCTGAGTACTATGTCAATTTAGCATATTAAATTTTTGAAGAATAAAAGAAAAAAGTATGTCATCGTTTTTTTGTGGTCAATTTGCAGTCTCAGGTTTAATAAATGCATAGGCTGATTTTTTGGATTAGTGGGTGTTCCGTTTTTTCATAATCAATGCGGCAACTACTCCGATTATTACAACGGCGACGACAATTACTACAACGTATATGAATAAAGGCGTTCCTCCGGTTGAAGTTGTTGTCTGGGAAGGCGATGGCGAAGTGTATCCTGCCAAAGAGTTTCCTATTGCAAACAGTGGGTCGTTAGGGCTATTGAGCGTGACCGTTAGGGTTTGTGATGTTAAATCATTGGACGCAAACAGTTCTACGTACGAGTTGTTTTCTGGAATGTACTTGTAAATTGCGTATGGAGGTGTTAGGCCTTGAACGTCGGAAGGTAAGTAGTGAATTGTTACTGTAGCTTGCGTGAAATTGTTTGGATCCATGTTGAATGCGACTGTGACGTAATGGGTTAATGTTACGCCTTCAGGTAAAGTAGCGCTTGGTTGAGGATTTGAATTATAAACGTTTATCGTAACAGTGACGTTGGTCCCCGGGTTTGCATTAATATCGATTGAAATGCCAGTGTTGTTTGTTTCAGTAATGTGTTCAACGCCTGTAGTTGAGATAGTAGTTGTTGTGTTGTATGTAACCGTTGGTGTTGGTGGCGTGGGTGTCGGTGTCGCTGTCGGTCGTGGCGTTGGTGCTGGAGTTGATGCAGGTGCGGCGGTAGGAGCTGGCGCAGAGGTCGGAGCGGCAGTAGGTGAGGGCGATGGACTTGGAGATGGAGATGGAGTTGGCGTTGGAGTTGGAGTTGGAGTTGGAGTTGGAGGTGGCGTAGATGAACCACTCAAAGCATAAACGTTACCATCCCAAGAGCCAATGTAGACGACGCCGTCGACAACAGCAGGAGACGAATAAACATAGCTGCCGGTGGTGTAATTCCAGAGTTTAGCGCCACTAGCAGCATCCAAAGCATAAACGTTACTATCCATCGAGCCAATGTAGACGACGCCGCCAACAACAGCAGGAGACGACCACTCAACCCAGTAGCCGGCGGTGCAATTCCAGAGTTGGATGCCGTTAGTAGCGTTCAAAGCATAAACGTTACCATCCCACGAGCCTACGTAGACTACGCTGTTATTAACAGCAGGAGACGAATCAACAGGGCCGCTGGTCGTGTAATTCCAGAGTTTGGCGCCGTTGGTAGCGTTCAAAGCATAAACGTTACCATCCCACGAGCCAATGTAGACGACGCCGCCAACAACAACAGGAGACGAATAAACCCCGCCGACGGTAGTGTAATTCCAGAGTTTGGCGCCGTTGGTAGCGTTCAAAGCATAAACGTTATCATCCCACGAGCCTACGTAGACGACGCCGCCAACAACAGCAGGAGACGACTCAACATAGCTGCCGGTGGTGTAACTCCAGAGTTTGGCGCCGCTTGAAGCGTTCAAAGCATAAACGTTATCATCCCACGAGCCAATGTAGACGACGCCGCCAACAACAACAGGAGACGACTCAGCAAAGTAGCTATCGGTATAATTCCAGAGTTGGGCGCCGTTGGTAGCGTTCAAAGCATAAACGTTGCCGTCACCGCCGCCTATGTAGACGACGCCGCCAACAACAGCAGGAGACGACTGAACAGGACCGTGGATCGTGTAATTCCAGAGTTGGGCGCCGTTAGCAGCGTTCAAAGCATAAACGTTACCGCCGTAGGAGCCTACGTAGACGACACCGCCAACAACAGCAGGAGACGAATTAACCCAGCCGTTAGTCGTGTAACTCCAGAGTTTGGCGCCACTAGCAGCGTTCAAAGCATAAACGTTACCGTCCTCGGAGCCTACGTAGACGACGCCGCCAACAACAGCAGGAGACGAATCAACATAGCTGCCGGTGGTGTAACTCCAGAGTTTGACGCCGCTTGAAGCGTTCAAAGCATAAACGTTACCGTCCTCGGAGCCTACGTAGACGACACCGCTGGCAACAGCAGGAGACGAATCAACAGTGAAGCCGGTGGTGTAACTCCAGAGTTTGACGCCGCTTGAAGCGTTCAAAGCATAAACGTTATCATCCCACGAGCCTACGTAGACGACGCCGCCAACAACAGCAGGAGACGAATAAAAACCGACACCATTGACGTACAACCAGAGTAGGGCGCCGTTAGTAGCGTTCAAAGCACAAACTTTACCGCTCGATGAGCCTTCGTAGACGACACCGCTGACAACAGCAGGAGACGAATAAACATAGTTGCCGGTGGTGTAATTCCAGAGTTTGGCGCCGCTTGAAGCGTTCAAAGCATAAACGTTACCATCCCACGAGCCTACGTAGACGACGCCGGCAACAACAGCAGAAGACGAATAAACATAGTTGCCGGTGGTGTAATTCCAGAGTTTGGCGCCGTTGGTAGCGTTCAAAGCATAAACGTTACGATCATTTGAGCCTATGTAGACTACGCCGCTGACAACAGCAGGAGACGAAACAACCCCGCCGCCGGTAGTGTAACTCCAGAGTTGGACGCCGTTAGTAGCGTTCAAAGCATAAACGTTACCATCCCACGAGCCTACGTAGACGACGCTGTTGTTGACAACAGGAGACGACCAAACCGCGCCGCCGGTAGTGTAACTCCAGAGTTGGACGCCGCTAGCAGCATCCAAAGCATAAACGTTACCACGCCCCGAGCCTACGTAGACGACGCCATTGACAACAGCAGGAGACGAATAAACACTACCGCCAGTAGTGTAATTCCAGAGCAGCGTTGGACTAAAAATCGGATTGCCTGTTCCTGCACCACTGTGAGACGCATCCGAGCGGAACATTATCCAGTCCCCATTCGCAAACGGAATCAAAACTAAACTGAAAAGAAAAATCGCGCAAACCACTGCTGCTACCAAACGTAACCTGCCCATGCGTATAAACCCCGTTTTGTTCTTTAGCGTTAAACTATTTAAGGTCTTGCCATCCGTTCTCTAACGCACCCATCAATCAAAGCCTAAAAGGTGGAACCACCACAACAAGCCATTTCATCTTTTATTTTGCTTGGAACAAGTTGCGAAGCAGAGAGGCTGGCATTGGGCATACCGCTTGTTAAGTTCGGATGCAAGTATTAAGGGCGGCAGTAATAATTACTCGCTCTTATTGTATGGTTCTCTTAGCAAGTTAGCTTTTATGAATAATTGTTTTAGTTGTTCGTCGCTTGCACCATGGCGGATGGGCGTTAAGATGTCGGTCAGGTTGTCGTTCCTCATAAGGCACGGCTTGAGTTTGCCGTCGCTTGTGACGCGCATTCGCGTGCAATGTATACAGAAATCGCTGTTCTCAATTGGATGCACCACTTCGACCGTTACGTTGGGTAAGTGGTAAATTAAGCGGTTATGCATGAACTGTCTCTTCTCAATCGTTACAGCCTTCTCTCGCAACATTTCTTCCTGCTCATCTAAGCTTCGGTGATGCGTCGAGTAGTAGGTTTTGCTGACGTTTATGGGGTCAAGCTCTATGAGTTGCAGTACGGTGCCAGTTTGCCGCGCGTACTCTATCATGTCTGAAACGTCCCCTACGTTTATGCCTTTTAAAAGAACCATGTTTAGCTTAACTGGGCAGAAACCCGCTTCAACGGCTGCTTTGACTCCTGCCAGTGCGTCTTCAAGTTTTCCGCCTGCTAACTTGCGATACGTTTCCGCATTTAATGAGGGCAAACTAATGTTCACACGCTTCAAACCGCACTCACGCAACTCCTTAGCCATGTCTGCAAGCAGGAGACCGTTAGTTGTTAACGACAAATCCCTCAAGCCAGGCACCGCGGCTATGCCCGAAACGATTTCAGGAAGGTCTTTGCGCATGAGCGGTTCCCCGCCTGTCAATTTTACCCGTGAAATGCCTAAGCCGACGGCGATTTTGGCTATGCGCACGATTTCTTCAACCGTCATTTTCTCGGCGGAACGGTTAGCACGTTGCACTTCGCCTTCCCTGTGGCAGTATACGCAGCGATTGTTGCACCGCTGGGTAATCGATATCCTCAGATTAAGCAGGGGTCTGCCACAATTGTCCGTTAAACTCATTCGTTATTCCCGCGCGTGCTTAACGATGTGAGGCGCCTCGGGCAAAATAAGCATTTCTACCGCAACTCGCACAGCATCAGGGGAACCTGGGATACAAAACAATGCTTTGCCCTTAGCTACTCCAGCCACGGCACGCGACAAAACCGCGGCAGAGCCAACCCGGTCAAAACTTAAACGCCTAAAAAACTCACCGAAACCCGGCAGTGTCTTCTCGAAGAAAGGCGAAACCGTTTCAATCGTAACATCCGTAGGCGTAATTCCTGTGCCTCCAGAAAAGATGGCAACATCCAAATCAAGCATGTTTAGAGCCTGCTTAACAGCGTCAGAAATCATCGCTTTATCATCTGCAACTATTTTTTTGAACAGGACATTGTGTCCAGCGTTTTTCAGCAACTCAATCAATGTGTCGCCTGAAACATCACTAATTGCCGCTTCACCTTGCTGCATTAGCTTGTACCGTGAAGTGCTACAGATGTAAATGCCGAAACTCAACGTTTTAGGCGCCTTAGCCTTATGCGCCTTAGAGCTTTCACTCATAACGAAGCTACACCTGCTTAAACTTGCGCACAACATGAATATTCTCAATAGCCGTGGAAGGATACTGTCCAGCCGCATCTTTTTCATACTGCTTTGTCATGTCCCAAACAGTCAACAGAGCCACGGAAACAGCGGTTAACGCTTCCATTTCTACTCCAGTCTGCGCTTTAGTCTTAACTGTGGCTGTAGCTTCAACCGTGCCCTTATCAGATACTTTTACGTCTACTTCCACATTTGTTAACGGCAGCGGGTGGCAAAGAGGAATCAAACTGCTTGTCTTCTTAGCCGCAAGCACGCCAGCAATCTTCGCCGTGTAAAGCGGGTCGCCTTTAGCGATTTTTCCAGTCTTGATTAAATTAATTGTTTCAGCCTTCAACTTTATAGTTCCAGTTGCGGTTGCTTCACGGAAAATTTCCGCCTTGCCTGAAACATCAACCATCGCCATACTTTATTCACCTTACTTACTCTGTTCCCACACTTCTATTAGGTTTTGCACAGCTTTAGCTTTCGCTGAGCCCTCGTTAAACCTGTACATTCGAACACGACCGTAAACACGTTCCTGCAAAATTCCTTCAGCCTCTAAAACCTCCAAGTTCTCAGCAGTCGATGCAAAATTAGCGTTGATTCTGCGAGCAACATCCGTAACATTAAGCGAACCTAAATTATAGATAAGTTTTAAGATTTTCATCCGAAGCTTCGATGAAAAAACCTCTTCCAACTCCATAACTGCTTCACGCTCTTCCTTTTTCTACTTCTAATGAGGCACTTAATTCTTTCTCCAACTCAAACGCTGGAATAGAAGGCAAAGAAACCTGCGTTGACCTCCCACGTACAGTAGAAGTCGCCACCACAGTCTTCAAAATACCCAGCGACGAAAGAAACTGGGCATAATTCCACACTTGCGTGTGACTATTCGGCTCCTCTCCGAACTCTTCACAAACAATCGCGTAAGCCTTCTCAACTTCAGTCAATGGAGCATAAGCCTGTTCATTTTCCTTAAAGAAACGGGCTACTGCAAGCAGAAACAGTTTTTCATGCAAACCAAGCGAAACTAACTCACTTCGTCGTAAACCTGGAATAATGCTGGAAACAGCCATCCGCACACATTCAGGCTCAACTAAACCCGCATCAGCTGCATCAGCATATTTCCCAGCCCGCCACAACAACTCTATCCCAAAGCGGGCATTTCCAGTTTCAGTAAAAGCCAATTCAGAAATCAGGTCAACAACATCTTCCTGAACGGTTCCCAACTCAAAAGCCATGGAAACACGGTCACTTAAGATGTCAACAAGCTGAGCTTTGCCGTAACATTCTAAACTAATGATGCTGCGCTGAAGAGTGCTTCTTGCGCTTGCATCCAACTGCTCTATCACTTTCAAATCACGCAAAATAAAAATAAACGACAACCGCTGCGGCTTGCCTAACCGCATCTCCTGCAAACGCGTCAGCTTGTAAACGGCATCTGAGCCTTCCTTTTCGATGAGACTATCAAACTCGTCCAATGCCAGTATCATAAAGGCATTATCTTCATCTAAAACTTGCATTAGCGTTGAGAAGACTTCTTCTACAGAATAACCACGAGCCGGATAATTAGGGCGGAAAACGGTGACGATATGATGCAAAATCGGCTGGAGACTACCGCGGTATTCTCGGCAGTTAACATGCACATAGCGGAATTTTATGGCTCGCTTGTTAGCTTCTGAAGTGATGCTTGCACCGAAATGTTGGGCAAGAACCGTTTTTCCAGTGCCCACGTCGCCAGTTATGATAACTCGCTGAGCCATCCGCTCTGGATAGCGAAGAATGAAACTGAAGAATTCCATTAGCAAGCGGTGTTCTTTTTCTCTGTGAGGCAGCTGTTGCGGAATGTAGTTTATGTCAAGCTTAGCCTCGTCTTTGAACACGCTTTGGTGTAGAGCCAAATTTTATTCCTCAGTGAATGAAGTTTTTTCTTTTAGATATAATACTATGTTTTGAAACAAAAGCCTAATAAATCCATTAGGTATGTTTTTCACGCATTCGGCATGTTTTTGGCTTGTCTATTAACGATAGCGCAATAGATGAGAGCTTACAGGCTGAGAAACGGCTAGGCGCCAATTGAAATGTTCTATCAAAGCGAAGTTTTTACATACTTCAAGCATATTTTGAGCTTAACTTAAGTTCTGCAAGCATGGATGATGCCTCGTAATTCATGGGTTGAAACTCCGGTCAGATTGTTGAGCCACCGAATATCCGTGGTGGATTTCGAACATGAATCAAATGTTAACAATTAAAATTTTTCAACTTAACTTAAATCTAATCCAATATGTCTCAAATTTAGTGATATTAACCTCTGAATCAATTATTTAATGCACCAAATTCTGTGATTGTGACACGACAGTCACAACTTCTTATACCTCACAAAACGCATATAAAGCACGGTCCAACGTGGCGCTAAAAAGTATCCAACGTTACGCTAAAAAGTATCCAAAGTTACGCTAAAAAGGAATGCCAACAGGTTTTGCGTCAAAAACCAGAAGACCTCCGGCAAATGAAGTTTTGTCTTATCGTAAAGTCCATATTGGAAAGAGCAAACTTGAAAGCGATTGAAAAAAAAGTACTGCTCGATGAGCGGATTATTGAAAGGCAAGTCAAGACTTTTTTAGATATAGTAATTTTAGCCATGTTGAATGGGCGGTCCATGCACGGCTACAAAATTTTGGCTACCATCCGCAGAGAATTAGGTATTTTGCTCAACCCAGCTTTCCTATATTCTCAACTCCACCTCTTAGAGGAAAATAAACTGATAGAACCAACCTTTGGCAAAGGAAAAACAATCTACTACTTGACCCCTAAAGGAAAAGCAATATTCAAAAAAAAATTCAACGCCTATAACTTATCTTTTCAAATAATGAAGAACTTCATAAAAACCTGCGCAGAAATTTCTTAACCTACGCGCATCCTAAAAGGGTGTTCTATTGAATGGAAGATAAAACTTCCACTGGTCCACCCTTTGTTATTCTTTCTTCAATTTTCCTTTTAAGCTCTCTTATTTCGTCAGTGCGAAGCACGCTACACGCTCGTATTTTTCAGCTTCGGCAACACACTTCAATCAGGAGGCTTCAGGCTTAACAATAACGCTCGTTTTCAATACTATGCTTGCCAAAACTTGAAAAGAATTAGACTATCAAATTTCCGCTATTCTCAACAAATAGAAGTGTTTGTGGGTTAGTCATATCGCTCGTGGGTTACGACCAATAGACTAATTCAAAAAAAGAAAATGGAAGATGACGCGGGAGACTTCTCCATAAAAACCTTTTTAAATGCATTCTGCAATCCTTATTTTCCGACACTACATGATACCCAAATACTTCTTTCTAACAAAAGGAGTCGGCAAACATAAAGAGCAACTCCAATCTTTTGAATTAGCCCTCAGAGACGCAGGCATCCAACACTGCAACCTAGTAAGCGTTTCAAGCATTGTACCTCCTGCATGCGAACAACTTCCACGAGAAAAAGGCTTGAAAATGGTGCAGGCCGGCGAAATCACCTTTGTAGTCATAGCTAGAAACTCAACCAATGAACCGCACAGGCTTGTCGCATCATCCATCGGCATAGCTATTCCTTCGGGCAAAAACCAGTACGGCTACCTCGCAGAACACCACTCTTTTGGACAAACAGATGAGGCAGCAGGCGATTACGCTGAGGATTTAGCGGCAACAATGCTTGCAACAACCATGGGCATCCAATTTGACCCTGAGACCGCATGGGATGAGCGCAAACAGCTTTTCAAAACCAGCGGGTTAATCATCAAAACAGCCAACATAACCCAGTCAGCAGCAGGAGACAAAAACGGCTTGTGGACAACAACCGTCGCAGCAGCCGTGTTCTGCCGAGAAAACAATAAGCCTAAAGAGTAATTTCTTTTATTGTTTCTTTCTCATTTTAATTTAAAAAGAAAAACAGGCTTTAGTTACTTATACTTAAGTTCTTGATAGCTTTTCATCGCTGACACTACGATTTGTTTAGCTTCTTCAGCGTTTTTCCAGCCCTTAACTTTAGCCCACTTACGCGGTTCCAGCCGCTTGTATGTTGCAAAGAATTCTTGAATTTCTGTCAACTGGTGTTTATGAACATCCGTTATGTCCATGTATCCTTCAAACCGCGCGTCATTTACAAGAACAGAGAGAATCTTCGGGTCAAAGCCTTCCTCATCTTCAATGAGTAATGCGCCGATTACTCTCACTTTAGCAATCGACCCAACCTCTAATGGCTCATAACTAAGCGTCATTATATCCAATGGGTCTCCATCCTGATACCATGTTTGAGGAACAAAACCGTATTCAACTGGAAAAATCACTGACGAAGGAATTATACGGTCAAGTACGAAAGTTTCCCAGTCAGACTTGTACTCGTACTTATCTCTGGAGCCGCTCATCACTTCAATAACCATGTTTAAAATTTCTGGCGGATTATCGCCCGCTGGAATTTGCTTCCAAAGATTCAACCTTTCCACTCCTTCATGGCAAAAGAAACAACTAAAATTTAAGCTTTCTTAAAGCAATAAGCAGGCGCTAGGTTTTCTCTTTAAAGAAGGCTTCTAACCGTGAATTCTCTGCTTTTTTTAGCACTTCTGCGCATTTCTTAGGGTCCAGCGCTTTAAACTCCAAACCCATGGTCACCAGTAGCCTTTGCACGTCTTTGCCCAAGCTTGGCGCTACAAGCACTCCACGTAGTTCACGGTTTGCTTTCTCCTTAATCGCATCGATGTACCGTGCAAGCTGCAGCACAGCTTCTTTTCCAGCCGTTTTCCGCTTAACCTCAATAACAACCAATTTTCCATCCTTGTCCACGCCATAAATGTCCACAAAGCCTGGCTCAACTTTTTTCTCGTAACTAATTGGTTTGAAGCCTTCCTCTAAAAGCGCGGGCTTAAGGAGAATCGCCCGGTGCATGTCTTCTTCGCTTGCGTAAAGCAGAAACTCGCCTGAATCATTTAGGCTTAACGCTGAAACCACAAGCACGTTACTAAAGGTGACTTTCACGTTTTCTCTTGGTTTCTGCCTGACCGCGTGAACTTCAAGACTGCTTTCGCCTGCTTTGACATGGAAGATGCTTCCTGAAGGCTGCCAGTTGACTGGTTCATAGCCGACTGGGCGGTGAACAAGAAGCGAACCGTCAGCTTTGATGATTAAAATACGTTCGCCAGGCTCAAGAGTTGAGCTTGCCCTGCCAACGTAATGTACGTTGCATGTGCCTGCGATGATGAGTGTTCTTCTTTGGGCGAAGGCTTTTTCGATTAGCTTGGCGGCTTCCGTCAGTGTTGGTTCTGTTAGGATTGAGAGTTTGTTTGTTTCCTGCAATTTTGTTTTCAGCCAAGTATCTTAGTCAGGTCTTGGGTACATAAGATTATTGAAAATGCGCTCTATTGAGCCATTGTTTGCGGCTGCTTCTTTTTTGCGTAGCATTCATAATCAGTGACGAAAAGTATTAAATATCCAGTCTGTTAAACGGCAGTATTAAATTTCCGATTCCAAAGGGGAAAAATGGGGGAAGGAAAAATGGGTGGCGAACTGTTATTTTCTGAGCAAATGGGACTTTACGCCGTTATAGGCGTTGCAGTTGCTGCGCTCGTAT
>Ga0208457_1001451_pt1 | contig 16801 bp, 13 predicted proteins | sample June2015DPH_10_1_FD_185513 | JGI IMG/M metagenome (GOLD analysis project Ga0208457, IMG submission 185513) | Peatland microbial communities from SPRUCE experiment site at the Marcell Experimental Forest, Minnesota, USA - June2015DPH_10_150... | ecosystem: Environmental > Terrestrial > Soil >... | reverse complement strand
GAGAGGCAGCGTTGATGGGGTCACGGGAGATCGCCTTCACCGTCCTCTCGATGAGCGCCTCCCTGGTTGCAGTCTTCATCCCCATCCTCTTAATGGGGGGGATGGTAGGCCGTCTGTTTCGCGAGTTTGCTGTAACACTCTCTGTGGCAGTGGCTATCTCGCTGGTTTTATCGCTCACGACAACCCCTATGATGTGCGCCACGCTTCTTAAGCCTGAGAAAACCGATGGACACGGATTTCTGTATAGAGCGAGTGAGCGGATTTTCAACGGGATGCGTCAGCGCTACGATGTGACTCTCCGCTGGGCACTGCGCCACCCCCGGTTTATGCTCATTCTGACTCTGGTCACGGTCTTAGTCAATGTCGGTCTCTTTATTGTCATTCCGAAAGGCTTCTTCCCGGAGCAAGACACCGGACGCCTCAGCGCTACCATTCAGGCGGAGCAGGATATATCGTTTCAGGCCATGAAGGATAAGTTTACGCAAGTGGTGGACATTATCAGGAGTGATCCTGAAGTTGATTACGTAGCTGCCTTTACTGGCGGAGGAGGAGGCGGCACCACGACGAATACCGGACGGATGTTCATTACGCTAAAACCGTTTGAGCACCGGAAAGCCACCGCAGGGCAGGTGATCGCGCGGCTGCGAAGGAAGCTCGCCCAAGTGCCGGGTGCGCCGACATATTTTCAGCCAGTGCAGGATTTGCGGATCGGAGGAAGGATAGGCGCTGCATTATATCAATACACACTCCAGGGAGACAACCTGACAGAGCTTAACGCATGGGCTCCGCGTGTGCTTCAGCGGATGCGCTGCTTGCCTCAACTGGTTGATGTAAGCAGCGATCAACAGAACAAGGGGCTCCAAGCCTCGGTGGTGATCGACCGCAGCACTGCCTCCCGGCTGGGCATCACGCCGCAGCTCATCGATGACACCCTGTACGACGCCTTCGGCCAGCGGCAGGTGTCGATCACTTACACGCTCTTAAACCAATACCACGTGGTGATGGAGGTCGAGCCGAGCTTCTGGCAACGCCCCGAAACGCTGCGGAATATTTATGTGAACTCTCCTACCGGGGCCATGGTTCCGCTCAGCGCATTCGCTCGTTTCGAACGAACATCGACTTCACTCGCAGTGAACCACCAGAGTCAGTTTCCGTCGGTGACGATCTCGTTCAATTTACTGCCAGGAGTCGCGCTCGGGGATGGTGTAAACACAATCAAGACGGCCACGCAGCAGATGGGGCTCCCTTCCAGTATCCGGTCAAGCTTCTCAGGTACGGCCCAGGCCTTCCAGGCCTCGCTGGCTGACGAACCGCTTTTAATCCTGGCAGCGCTCGTGACGGTCTACATCGTCCTCGGGGTACTCTATGAGAGCTACATCCACCCGATCACCATCCTGTCCACACTGCCCTCGGCAGGTGTAGGAGCCGTGCTCGCCCTCTTGGCCTTTCGCACGGAGCTTAGCGTCATCGCCGTGATCGGCATCATTCTTTTAATCGGCATCGTGAAGAAGAACGGCATCATGATGGTCGATTTTGCACTGGAAGCAGAGCGCAAGGAGGGCAAAAGCCCTGTCGACGCGATCTATCAGGCCAGTCTCCTGCGATTCCGGCCAATTATGATGACAACGATGGCGGCGCTGCTCGGGGCGCTTCCTCTGGCGTTGGGCAGAGGGGTGGGTTCTGAGCTTCGCCGGCCGCTCGGCATCTCCATCGTTGGTGGCCTCATTTTCAGCCAGATGCTCACCCTCTTTACCACGCCGGTCATTTATCTCTACCTTGATCGTTTCAGGCTTTGGCTTAAAGGCAAGAGGGGAGCGCACAAAACGACACCTATGATCCGAGAGTATTGAGGTGACTGCGATGCTTCATTCGTGGAACATATCTATCGAACAAATCCGGGATGGCCACCGAATTGGAAAAGAGGGTTCGATGATCCGCCTAAAAGTAAGTTTTCGTGGGTGGACTTGCCGATCCATGCTTGTGGCACTCGCAGGGGCGCTTACTCTCCTGACCGCTTGTACGGTCGGCCCGAATTACGTCAGGCCCACAGCCGAGGTACCGGGAGTTTACAAGGAGATGGAGGGCTGGAAGGTGGCACAGCCCAAGGACCATCTCGTCCGGGGAGCATGGTGGGAGATCTTCAATGATCCTCAGTTGAATGCGTTCGAAGAGCAGGCCAATATCTCGAACCAGAGCGTGATGGTGGCGGAGGCGCAGTTTCGGCAGGCCCGAGCGCTGGTTCAGGCGGCTCGAGCAGCCTACTTTCCGACGGTCACGGTGGGGGCGTCATTTACACGCTCCCGTAGATCGGCTAATGTTGGCGGAGGAACGGGCGCCACCACGGGCGCTACATCTGATTACCTGCTGCTTGCTGACGCGTCCTGGGAACCGGACCTCTGGGGACGGGTTCGCCGCACCGTGGAAGCCAGCAAGGCAAGCGCCCAGGCGAGTGCAGCAGACCTTGAATCCACCCGCTTGCTGGTTCAAGCCGAACTTGCACAGAACTATTTTCAGCTGCGCACACTCGATGCACAGAAGCAGCTCCTGGATACGACAGTCATCGCCTTCCAAAAATCCCTCGAACTGACAAAGAACCGGTATGCGGCAGGCGTGGCCTCCAAAGGAGATGTGCTCCTGGCCGAAACCCAACTTAAGACCACTCAGGCTCAGGCGATCGACATCGGCGTACTGCGTGCGCAATTGGAGCATGCAATCGCGTTGCTCGTAGGAAGACAGGCATCTCTCTTTTCCATTCCTGTTGCTCCTCTTGGCCTGGTTCCGCCTACCATACCCGTCGGCATCCCATCAGAACTCCTCGAACGCAGGCCTGATATCGCTGGCGCCGAGCGGCGGATTGCAGCGGCGAATGCCCAAATCGGAGTGGCGGTGGCCGCCTATTATCCAACCGTCACGCTGAGCGCATCAGGCGGCTTTGAATCCTCAAATTTATCCAAGTGGTTGACGTGGCCGAGCCGCTTCTGGTCGGTTGGACCAGGGGTCTCGGAGACCGTGTTCGACGGGGGTTTGAGGCGGGCTCAGACCGCGGCGGCGCGCGCAGCCTACGACGCAAATGTAGCATCCTATCGTGAGACCGTGCTCACCGGATTTCAGGAGGTAGAAGACAACCTGGCCGCGCTACGCATCCTGGAGGAAGAGGCCAAGGTGCAGGAAGAGGCGGTGAGCGCAGCCCGGCAAGCGTTGACGGTAGCCATCAACCAATATAAAGCGGGGACGGTTAATTACCTCACTGTCATAGTGGCCCAGGCTGCAGCGCTGAACATCGAAACAAATGAACTTGGCATCCTCGGTCGCCAGATGACTGCCGGCGTACTTCTCATAAAAGCTCTTGGCGGTGGCTGGGACGTATCCGCCCTACCTTCAGTCATAGGACCTTGGTGGCCAGTACCATAAGTATCAGCAGTCTATTGAGAGATTAGGCTGCCAACGAGCAAGGATGGATCAGTATCGGCGCGAATGCAATATCAAGATGTTGTGGGCACTAGCCCTGCTCGGGATCGCTTATAGTAGTTTGCTCTTTTACCAGCGGACGCTAACCGATATGAATAACGTAGATGGTATCATCGGTGTGCTGCTCGGTCTTTACATCTGCTCACATCCAGCTGCCAATGTGGTGGATATGCTTTTCTTCAGGCGAAGTGCTCGAGGTCAGTTTTCATCAAGGCAGTCCGCTATATTGTGGCTGGCGCTAAATATGCTGGTCCTCCTGATCGGGTGGATCGTCATTTTTGTCGGGACGACACGATTTGTCAGTAGAGCAGATTAGAGCGGTTTCCTTGTGGATATACACCACCAAAAGGATTTGGAAAATAAGGAACTACAAAATGAAATTTAATAAATCCCGTCCTGATGGTGCAAATAGCTTGAAGTTGATCTTTCGTGTACTATCCCATAAAAATTATCGTCTCTTCTTTGGCGGACAAAGTATTTCTCTGATTGGCACCTGGATGCAACAAATTGCCCTGAATTGGCTGGTATACCGGTTGACCGATTCAGCCTTATTATTAGGTGTTGTTGGCTTCATAAGTCGAATCCCAACAGTCTCCAACCAATACCATAAAGGAGAGTGGGAATAATGGATGTTTTTACTGCCATTAGCCAAAGAAGCAGTGTGAGAGCATACAAAAATACTGATATCGGAGAGGAGAAACTAAAAAAGATATTGGAAGCAGCAAGGCTTTCGCCTTCTTCGAGCAACCACCAGGAATGAAAATTTATCGTTGTTAAGAACAAGGAAACAAGGAAAAACCTGGCCAACGCTGCCTTCGGACAGTCTTTTATCGGAGAAGCACCGGTCGTCATTGTCGCTTGTGCTACGGAATCGAAGTCAATCATGACCTGCGGTCAACCCGCTTATACGGTGGATATATCCATCGCCTGTGCGTTTATGATCCTACAGGCTTATGAACTGGGCTTGGGAACGTGTTGGATCGGCGCTTTCAAGGAGGATAAGGTTAAGAAAATTCTGAAGATTCCAGAACACGTTCGGGTTCTGGCTATGACTCCGTTGGGATACCCAAATCAACCACCCTCACAACAGTTCAGAAAGAGCTTGGACCAAATAGTCTGCTTTGAGAAGTATGAATGAAAAGGAGACTGGCTTTCCCCTCGCTTCGTAGGTAAACTCATCAAAAAAAAAATAAATCCATATTCAGCTATCAATGACCAAAAGCAAGGTCAGAAATGGCTCTGCTTTTTTGTGCACATTTCCACCAGTAATCGTTAACTTTCAATGTTATTTTGGAATGAAGACTTGAAGGTGAGGGCGCCAATCAAAAGTTAACCTGGTAGGATCTACCAATTCACTTTTACCTTTTACATTTTAAAAGGCGAAGTCTTTTAGCCTCCTTTTTCCCAATAGAGTAGCTTTTTGATCCTCTCCAACAACGTTGGCCGGACATCGGGATTTTTTATCCGAGTCACTTTCCTCCAATCCCTCCAATCGCCCAAAAGGTCATAATAGAGACTGGCGCAGGCCCTTTGATAAAATATTTCTGAATTGGGATTCACTTTCTGGAGGCAGGTTTGAAGTTCTCTAAAAACATGGTCCCTTTCTTCTTCATCCTCGGTGTGAAACATGAGAACTTTGGTAGATTTTGAGGTTTGGCTTGAACCGAATTTCCCTTTCACATAGTGATCTCCAAGGAAATTTTCTTCATACTCTCTTAAAACTTCCAAACACTCTTCTCGATCCTTCAAAACCGCCACTACCTTCCAGCAGTGATAAGCCTCCTTCAATTCAATCTCTTCTTTCCAGGCCTGCAGTTGCTGATAGAGGTTGGTAATACAGGGGACACACCGGCTGTATATATTTCCTTTCGTGACCCGCAGTTTCGGATCGCTCTCAAAACTGACCCAATTATCTCTGGAATCCCTCCAGACTCTTTTGTCAAGAAAGATTTTTTTCATTCCTCTTATCTTGACCTGACATCTTTTTGTCTTGATCGCATTTATAAATTATCATACCATAACCCAAAATAGAACCCAATGGAGGGAATTGAATTGATACAAAAAACAATCGTACTTGTATCAACCTTAGATACGAAAGGTTCCGAAGCAGCTTTTTTAAAAGGTCTTATCCAAGCAAGAAGGCATCGGGTCATTCTTTTGGACACGAACACTGGGGGTGAGGCCTCCCTTTCTCCTGATATCTCTGCGAGAGAGGTGGCGAAAGCAGCAGGATGGGATATTGAAGAGATCAAGAAGATGAAGGATACAGAGAAAGCCTCCTCGATTATGATTCAAGGGGCCATCAAAAAAGTCAAAACTCTTTTAGATAAAAAAGAACTCGACGGGATTCTTTCTTTCGGAGGTGCCTCCAATACCGCGATCGCCACAACGATTATGAAGTCCCTTCCCTTTGGGATCCCCAAAGTCATGCTCTCCAGCACAGCTGCCATGCCTGCTTATGCCGGAGGATATTTTGGTACCAAAGATATCGCCATGATCCATTCGGTGGTGGACATTGCGGGATTTAATCCACTGGTCAAAGATGTATTGAAGAGGGCTGCCGGGGCAATCTGTGGAATGGTGGAAATGGGTGAAGGGCTTTCCTTCCTTCCCAGTGTGGCGAGAAAAAAAGATTTGATTGCCTTGACGGAATTCAAATTCTCAGAAGAATGCTGTTCCCATGTCAGGCGTCTTTTAGAAGAAAAGGGATTTGAAGTGATCCCCTTTCACGCCCAGGGGAGCGGGGACAGGGCGATGGAGGATTTAATTGGAGAGGGATTCTTCCAAGGGGTAATGGATATTGTTCCTGCGGGAGTAGGAGAAGAACTCCTGGGAGGAAACCGGGCTGCAGGTCCGAATCGTTTGGAAAGTGCTGGGGAAAAAGGAAACCCCCAGTTAATTACCCCTTGCGGATTTGATATGCTCAGTTGTGGCCCATTGGAGAGAGGGGATCGCGGAGATCCTCTTTGGGTTTCAAAGGATATTAAAAATCGAAAACTCTTCATTCCTGACGCATTCCGGGTTCAAGCCCGCACCAATGCTCAAGAACTGAGGGAGATTGCAAAAGAAGTGGCCAGAAAATTAAATCGATCAAAAGGACCTGTCACCATTCTCATTCCGTTAAAGGGATGGTCTTCTCTCGACAAGGAAGGAATGCCTCTCTATGATCCAGAGGCAGATCAGGCTTTCATTCATGAATTAAAGATCCACATCGACCCCAAAATAAAAGTCATTGAGCTCGACCTCCACCTCAATACCCGTGAATTTGCAGAGGAGGCCGTGAATCAATTTATGAAGCTTTACAAAAGAGAGCCCTGAAAAACTACGATAGGCTCTCTTGATTACACCGATTTTAAAAAATGATTAAGCAGATTTCCTTTATTTCCAATACATTTCTAATCTGTGTAATCATTTCATAATCTATGTAATCAGAGATTTCTGGACTTATTCAGAAATCTACAAGACAAAGAAATCTTTATGAAGTGGCCATGGCACTTGGCAGGACCGATTCTTTTTTTAACTCCTTCACCATTTTCAGAAAGGCTTGGCTCGGAGGGGAGAGAGATTTTTCACCATGGTAAATGATATCGGTAAAGAAAATAATGTTACCCTCTTCAATGGGTATGACTTTTAAGGTCCCCTCCTCCAGTTCCTCCTTGATATCGGGTTCAAACATGAAAGACACCCCTTTGTTCTGCTTCACATAGCCCACAATAAAGTCCAGACTGCTTGCTTCAATAATCACCGATGGCCAGATCCCATATTCCTGAAATTTTCTCAGAATGGCCGTTCTGGAACCAGACCCCTTCTCCCTCAAAATTACCGGTTCACCATTCAATTCTCTCAGGGAGATACTCTTTCGTTGTGAAAACCTATGTTCTGGCGAAGCAACCAGAACAAACTCTACCGTTGAGAAAAAGATGGATTTGATTTTTCGGTCAAGGTTCAGTTGGGAGATAAGGGCAAGTTCATTCTTCTTCTCAAGGACACTCTTCGCCATATCCTCAGAGTTCCCTTCATCCAAAATCACTTTGATGCGCGGGAATCTCCTTTGAAACTCGGAGAGCAAGGAAGGCATGATGTAACGAGCATAATTTTTCGTTGTTCCAATTTGAAGCGTTCCTCTCATCAATTTCTTGAAGTCCCTCATTTTCTCATTGGCATCAGACACGAGATCAAAAATCTTCTCAGCATACTGGTAGAGGAGCTCTCCCGCTTCGGTCAACTGCATTCTTTTCCCTACTTGTTGAATGAGTTTCAAATTCAACGACTTTTCCAAGGATTTGACCTGGATGGTGACAGCAGGTTGGGTCACATTCAACTCTTCTGCTGCGCGAGTAAAACTTTTTTTCTTTATAACTAAATAAAATGCCTCCAGTTGTCTGAGATTCAAAAAATCCTCCTAAAAAAATATTGTTTCATCTATGTTGTAATATTAGCGATGTGCTGTAAAATACCATTTCACTGTCACTCTCTCGGAAGCGGGAGTCCACAATAGGTTGGAAAAACTGGATTCCTGCTTTCCCAAGAATGAAATCTTAAATTTAAGAAAGAAATTTTCAACAACTGCAGAGGGTAGAATCCCGTTAAGCAGGGCCCTTTAGGCGACTTAAGTCGCCCCTACCCATATTTAGAGTAATAATTTTTACCATTCATCTTCTATCTAATATACTTCTCTTGTACTTTGAATTCACAATATTAATGCTTCAAAACCTTTTGAAATATATATGATTTCTGAATTATTATAAGTTTTTTTTATGGTATTATAAGAATAATTGTATTGACATGTCAATACTGAAAAATATAGTTTCTAATACACCCTACCTTTTTAACTATGGAAAATCATCAATAGGAAAGGAGAGAGAGTTATGCCCCAATATGATGGCATTATTATTGGTGGTGGGCCGAATGGACTCACTTTAGGTTGCTACCTTGCCAAAGCAGGGCTAAAGATCCTGATCCTAGAAAAGAGATACGAAATGGGAGGAGGCCTTTGCTCGGAGATGATTACGATCCCTGGATTTATTCACAATACCCATGCGATCTACCATCCCATGGTGGATTATGCACCGGTCTTTCCCGATCTCCAATTGGATCAAACGTATGATCTAAAATATATCCATCCTGAGGTCGTCATGGCCATGCCCTTCTTAGACGGAAGGAGTCTCTGCATTTACTCTGATGTGGAGAAAACATGCGCTTCATTTGCACAATTTTCTAAAAAAGATGCTGATGCTTATCGAGAGACCTATGAACGCTTCAAACGCTATACTGATGCCTTTCTCGCACCCGCGACCTATGTGATGGCCAAGCCAGCTTTCGAACAGGTCGTGAAACTCCATTCCAGTCCTCTTGGCCAGGAAATCAGCGCCCTTTCTGAAAAGAAACCAATCGATATCGTCCATAGCATTTTTGAAAATAATCAAATCAGGACACTAATGCTCTATGCCACCTGTCTGTGGGGATTGGATTATGATCTGGAGGGGCTGGGTTACCTGGTTCCACTCATGATCAATCGAGCTTCCAACTACCGTCTCTGTGTGGGAGGCTCTCACCATATGGCAAACCTGATGTCCAAATTCCTTTATAGAAATGGAGGAATGATACTTGGAAGTCAAATCATTAAAAGAATCATTGTGGATAAAGGTGTTGCAAAAGGGGTTGAATTAGATGATGGAACGGTCTACGAGGCCACTAAGTTTGTTGCCTCAAGCATTGACCACCACCAGACCTTCCTCAAATATATTGGAGAGAAGGATTTACCAAAAGATCTTGTCATACGGACAAAGGACTGGAAGTGGGAGAAATGGTCCCTCTTCGATACCCATCTGGCCCTTTTCAATCCACCCCAGTTCACAGCTGCCTCTTCAAATCCTGACCTCCCAAAGGCTTTTATCTATGTGGTCGGTTTTGAGACAGAGGAGAATCTGATTGAGCATTTCAAGGCTTTGAAAAATGGAGAGCTTAAATCTTCCGGGTTTAATTGTTGTTTTCCAACATTCTTTGATCCCTCCGAGGCACCTCCGGGAAGGCATACCGGGCTGATCTCAGAACATGCCCCTTACCGCCTTAAGGACGGAGGCCCTGAGAAATGGTATAAAATCCGTCAGGAACACGCGAAGCAAAACATTAACATACTCAAAAAATATGCTCCTAATATGACTGAAGAAAATATCCTCTGGACCTATATCGCCTCCCCACTCGATATCGAAAATAAGTTCTCTGATATGGTTGAAGGATCGATCAAGCAAGGAGGTTATTTTCCTCTTCAAATGGGATTTCTAAGACCGAACGAATTATGTTCTCAGTACGCGACACCTATTAAAAACCTCTATCTCTGCGGAGCCTGTTGCTTCCCTGGAGGATTGGTCACTTACGGCCCGGGATATAATGCAGCCAACCGGATTGCAGAAGATCTCGGGATCCAAAAGTGGTGGAAGGAACCGGAGATCGTAACCCAGGCAAAGGCAAAAGGTCTTTTATGAGGTTTCTGAAAAACTCTTTATCAGAAACCTCATAGAGATTTCTGGACTTTTTTCAGAAATCTCTTTTCAGGAGGTTCACCATGAAAGTCAATTCGACAGGTTTGGGCCAGACCACCATGATTGCGTCCTTTACTCAACTCTTTAAAGATCCAGACGGAGGGGAGGCCCTGAAATTAAAAATCGAGTCTTCAGAACCCATCCACTGGGTCATCACTGCCACCCTGGAAGGAGCGGACCTGAGGAACTTCATCAAGCTCCTCTTAAAACCCTCTATCCTCTATTACGCCATTTCACTGATGATGAAGAAGAAATAGAAAAGGAGGAAACCCATGCCAGATACAAGTTATGATGCGATTATCGTTGGTGGGGGACACCACGGGACGATCATTGCCTGTTATTTACAACATGCAGGCCTTAAAACAGTGATCTTCGAACGTCAACATGAATTAGGAGGAGGTGCCTGTGGGGAAGAGCTTCCCTTGCCCGGATTTATCCAGAATACATGTGCCCACTTCACCCGATTCTGGACCCATCCTGCCTATACCGATTTCAATCTGAGGGAATATGGCTTGAAATATATTTTCCCAGACCAGAACGAAGGTATGGTTTATCCAGATGGGACCTGTTTTGTCGGGTATTCTGCGTTCCGTGTCGACCCTTTAACGGGGAAAGAAGAGTACTCCGAGGAAAATGTCAAGAAGACCTACAACGAGATCGCCCGCTTCTCAAAAACGGACGCAGAGACCTATCTCGATCTCCTGGGAAAATATCAGAGAAAGTGGAGGGCTGCCTTTCGAGAATACCGTTATAGTCCTCCCACACCCTGGGGAGTTAAGAATGCCCTCGAAAAGCTCTGCGATGATCCCGTAGACGGAATCGATCCGGTTTATCAATTCATGACAGGTTCCCAGATCGCTATGGACCTTTTTGAAAGTCCTGAACTCCAGTGTCTTTTCATGAGAGCTATTGAAACCTCCACTGGCTGCTTCCCTGGGGATGTCATTGGTCTCTATGTCTTTGTCCATGTGATCGGGCTCACCCTCTCCTTTGAATCGGCTTCTATTGTCTATGGTGGAACTCATACTATCACACACGCCCTCCAGAGAGCCTTCAGTGCCATGGGAGGGGAGTTCTGTGTGGAGACAGAAATAGATAAAGTAATCATTGAGAATGGAAGGGCCAAAGGGGTCAAACTCTCGAATGGAATAGAAGTCGAAGCAAAACAGGTGGTGATTAGTGATTTAGGAGTTCCCCAGACGATATTCAGGCTTTTGGGAGAAAATTATGTCACCCCAAAAGTGGCCAGGCGTATAAGAAACATCCGTTATGACCGTGCCCAGATTTACTGGGGAAATATGGCAATGCATGAGCTTCCAAAATATAAAGCAGCTTCCTTCAATTCAGATATAGGTCTTCAGCCGCGGCTCTATATGGGAGAGAAGGACCCTGAATACCTCTCCTGGAAATATCAGGCAGACATCTTCACAAAAGGGTTTCCTGAAAAATGGTACATCCTTGCAGCCCCGGACAGTATCTGGGACAAGACCCGGGCACCGGAAGGGAAACACACCATTCTATTAGAAGAATTTGCGCCTCCATTACACCTCTATAACGAGAAACAGTGGCTCAAAATGAAAAAAGAGGTGGAAGATTTGATGTTGAAGCAATGGCAGATCTACGCTCCCAACATGACTCGTGACAATGTGATCGAGGCCTTTATCACCACGCCTTATGATACAAACATGAGACATCCCGATATGATCGAGGGCGGGTGGGTAGAAGGAGCCATGATTGCTTCCCAAAACGACCGATTCAGACCTATCCCAGACCTTTCGAGTTATCGTATTCCTTTCCTTAAAAATATGTACATCTGCTCCTCCAACATGCATTCTGGTGGTGGTATTGCTCGAGGCTCCAGTTATAATTGCTTCAAGGTCATTGTAGAAGACTTCAAGCTGGACAAGATCTGGGAGAAGAAAGGAAGAACTTATTAAAGCGAGGAGGAATCATGAGACTCAAAGATAAAGTGGCAATCGTGACAGGGGCCGCCAAGGGCTTGGGAAGGGAATTCTCCATTGGTATGGCAAAAGAGGGGGCCAAGATCATGGCAGTTACCCGAAAGGATCTTGCCAATTTGGAGAAGACGGTAAAGGAGATTGAAGCCTCTGGAGGAGTGGCGAAAGCTTTCCAGGCAGATGTCTCCATCGAAAAGGATGCCATCAAGATCGCTGAGGAAACATTTAGGGTCTTTGGCAGGATCGACATCTTAGTTAATTGCGCAGCCATCTACGATGGATTGGTTCGAAAATCCTTCACGGAAGTAGATCCCAATGAATGGGACCAGGTGATGGCTGTGAACGTCAAAGGTCCCTGGCTCTGCTCAAGGGCGGTATTCCCTTATATGAAACAACAAGGAAAAGGGAAGATTGTCAACCTCTCTTCCGAAGTATTTTTCACGGGGTCTCATGGCTTTATTCACTACGTGTCTTCAAAGGGAGGGGTGATCGGATTGACGCGAGCCCTTGCCATTGAATTAGGCCCTCATAACATTAACATTAATGCCGTAGCCCCGGGATTTACGGATACAGAAGCAAGCCGCCATCTCACCGATGTCACCAAATACGATGTCTCTAAAACCCCCTTGAAGCGACTGGAGCAGCCCAATGATCTTCTGGGAGCGGTCATCTTCCTCGCATCAAATGAAAGCGATTTCATCACTGGTCAGACCATTTTGGTCGATGGCGGGAGGGCCATGCATTAATCCTTTTATCCCCCATCATGCCTTCGGCATGGTGGCCTTGAATCCAATACGAACACTCAGGCGTTCAGACTTTTTCGATCGTCACTTTCATGGATGCAGCTTTCGCTGTTGAAAAGTTTTTTCTATTCTATTCTTCACATAGAATTTCTAAATATCTCAGGGAACCTTTTCGTGGGGGATCTTTCCCGGACAAGATTCCTTTGAGTCGGAAAATTTTTCGATCGGAGGCCTTAAAACATGCAGGAGATAAATTTCATCTTGAATGGAGCCCCTCGAAGAGTCATCGTTGATCCTCAAAAAAGTTTGCTGAAAGTGATTCGAGAAGATCTAAGGTTGACAGGTACTAAGGAAGCATGTTCTGCCGGTCATTGCGGCACCTGTGCTGTGCTAGTGGATGGTGAAGTGGTTCTCGCCTGTAGATATCCTGTGGCCAAAGTCCAGGGCAAAGAGGTAACGACCATCGAAGGCATTGGCACTCTCAGGAATCCTCATCCACTTCAATTGGCCTTTGCAAAGACGGGAGCCATTCAGTGTGGCTTTTGCACACCGGGGATGATCGTCCGGACGAAGTCCCTTTTGGATGGAAATCCTAAGCCCAAAAGGGAAGAGATCAAAAAGGCTATTCAGCCTCATCTTTGTCGTTGTACGGGCTACCAGAAGATCTTTGAGGCTGTAGAACTCGCTGCCTCTTATATGCGAGGGGAAACGAAATCAATTGAATTAAAATTAGAAGGAAAGGACACCATTGGCCAACCCGTGACACGAAAGGACGCCCTCGAGAAGGCAACAGGAACCATCCTCTATGCGGGTGACCTCACTGTGGACGGATGTGCCCATATCAAAGTTCTGAGAAGTCCTCATCACCATGCCAAAATCTTACACATCGACAAGACCGAAGCAGAAACCATACCCGGTGTGTTAGCCGTGCTCACAGCTGAGGATGTGAAAGGGACCAACATCCTGAAGATGGCTGGAGATGATCAACCCATCTTAGGCGTGGGTAAGGTCCGTTTCATCGGTGATCCTGTCGCAGCAGTTGTGGCAACCTCTGAGGAAATTGCTTCTCATGCCATAGAGAAGATCGAGGTGACCTATGAACCCTTAGAACCAATACTTACCCCAGAGGAGGCATTGAAAGAGGGGGCGATAAGGGTCCATGACGATCGTTCAAACCTCTTTTTTGAACAACCCATCATCCATGGCGACGTTGAAAGGGGTTTTTCAGAGTCGGAGGTAGCCATTGAGCGAACCTACACAACACAAACCGTTGAACATGCCTACTTAGAAAACGACTCCGGCGTTGCTTTTATCCACGAAAATGGCCAACTGGTCATCCTATCCCCAAGTCAGAACATTCACGCTCACCGCAAGACCATCGCAGAAGCCCTCGGTCTCAATGTGGAAAAGGTCCGGGTGATCCAAACTCCCATGGGCGGGGCATTTGGCGGAAAACTGGATGTTTCCGTAGGTGGAATCCTTGGACTGGCTGCCTTGAAGCTTAAAAGGCCGGTGAAGCTTGCCTATACGAGGAGTGAAACCTTTGCGGCTACCCCAAAACGTCACCCCTTCTTCATGAAGGTGAAAGTGGGGGCCAAAAAAGACGGAACGTTGATGGCATTAGATTTTGATCTCACAGCAGATGGCGGGGCATATAAGTCTTTTAGCAATAGTGTGACTCAACGAGGCCTTATCCATTCCCAGGGACCTTACCGATTCACCAATGCCCATGTCTACGGGAAAGCTGTTTATACGAATACAGCTTTCAAAGGTGCGATGAGAGGTTTTGGCGTACCCCAAGTCGCCTTTGCCATTGAGTCGATCCTTGATGAACTGGCATCGGAACTGAAAATAGATCCCTTAGCCATAAGGGTGAAAAACGGTTTTGTGAAAGGGGATACGACAATCTGCGGCCAGGTATTAGACCACGCTATTGGTTTTCGGGAGTGTATGGAGACCCTAAAGCCTCTTTATGAGAAAGCATTAAAAGAGGCTAAAAAGAGCACAACGGATGAGATCAAAAGGGGAGTGGGTTTAGGAGGGGTTTGGTTCGGTCCGGGCCGAAGCGCCCCAGATCAATCTGAGGCATGGGCAGAACTTTTACCTGATGACACCTTACAGGTTTGGATCGGAGCAGCGGACATGGGACAAGGTACGGACACGATGTTCTGGCAAATTGCTACAGACACAATAGGATTTCCCCTGGAGAGAGTCAAAGTCTGTACAACAGATACTGAGATCACACCGGACGGAAACTTTTCCGCTGGAAGCCGGCAGACCTATGTCTCAGGGAGAGCCGTCCAGATGGCCGTGGAAGAATTGAAAAAGGCCATGGATGAAAACGGTGTTAAGACGTATAGCGAGATGAAGGCAAAGGGCTTGCCTACTCTTTATAAAGCAATCAACAAACCTGTGACTTCGAGGCCTGATCCGAAGACTGGCCAGGGAGTTCCTTGGGAGACCTATTCTTTCGGAATCCAAATGGCTGAAGTGGCTGTGGAAGTAAAAACGGGTAGGGTGAATGTCCTCAAGATAATCTCTGTCCATGATCTCGGAACTGTGATCAATCGCCTCAATGTAGAGGGCCAACTCCACGGAGGCATCTGTATGGGTCTTGGATATGCCCTCATGGAAGAGTTTATTTACAATAAGACCGATAGCTTTGCCAAATTTAAGATACCTAGAGCGAAAGACATGCCTGACATGGAAGTGATCACCCTCAATATCCCCAGGAAGAAAGGACCCTTTGGTGCTTCCGGCACCGCAGAATATGCAGATGTCCCAACTGCACCGGCTATTGCAAATGCTATCTACAATGCCTGTGGTGTCCGTATCCGGGATTTACCGATCACTCCCGAGAAGATCAGGCAATCTCTGTAGCCTCTTTAAGGAGGGGGGGATTTTTGCAACGAAGCCAATAGAGGTTTGATCTCTAACAAGATTATCGCTGCAATGATTTGTCGAAGTTAAAATGCAATCCAATAGCTTTCAGTATAGGGTGAATATCGGAAACTTCATTGTGAAAATTGAAACTTAAAAAACTACTTGATTTCTTCATTTCCTGTCGGTATAGTTCTGTCTATTCGACAGGTCGTAAGCCATTTTATAACAATTTATTTTCTTAAATGAAGAGGGTCATGAATATGACCTGGTGAAAGGAGGGGGTGTGTATGGAAGGATAACCTTCATTATCAATACACCAGAGGATGGTGGGGAATTGAGAATCTTTCAAGAGGAGTCCAATAAGCATTCAGGAGGTGAAAAATGAAAATTTATGATGTGGTACCAGGATTTGAGTTTGATGAGAAGTATGATTTAGAGCAATCGCCGGCTTGGTTTCTCGACGCCACCCACTCTGTCCCCCCGTGGACACCCATGTTCGGGTGGTTCTGGATCAATTTCTGCCGACACGGAATGCAGTATGGCGCTGAGACCCTCTCCCTTCCCACTGTGAAAGGATGGGACTGGCGCTTTAAAGATGGAGGTGGCTATCTAACCCTCCTCATGGTCGATTCCGATAAAGAAAAGGCGGAAAGGGAGAAGAAGTTTAGAGAAGCCATTAGGCCCTTTGTGGAGAATTATGATGGTCTTTGGGGTGGTTACGTTAAGGAGATCCTGAAAAGATATGATAATTTGAAAGTCCTCGACGTCAACACTGCTTCGAATATCAAACTTCTTGAAAACTTCGAGGAGGTCATCGATACTTGTCGAAGAATGTGGGAAATCCATATGCACATGATGTATGGGACTTATACGCCCTATGTCCTATTTGAGCAACTCTGCATGCAGTTGTTGAACATCGATGATACCCATCCCACTTTCCACAAGTTAGTGGCCGGCTTTGACAACGAAAGTTTTCGAGTAGACCGTAGGCTCTGGGAGTTCTCCAAGAAAGCAAAGGATATGGGTCTTGAGAGCCTCTTCATGGGGACTCCTTCAAAACAGATGAAGGCCAAATTGGGGGAGAGTGATAAAGGAAAGAAATATTTGAAAGAGTTTGATGAATTCCTTGATAAAGAAGCCGGCTGGAGGATGGAACGAATGGCTGAGATTAATGTCCCCACCTGGCAAGAGGATCCTACCCCAGGTT
>Ga0208457_1001443_pt1 | contig 16825 bp, 10 predicted proteins | sample June2015DPH_10_1_FD_185513 | JGI IMG/M metagenome (GOLD analysis project Ga0208457, IMG submission 185513) | Peatland microbial communities from SPRUCE experiment site at the Marcell Experimental Forest, Minnesota, USA - June2015DPH_10_150... | ecosystem: Environmental > Terrestrial > Soil >... | reverse complement strand
GGGTGGTCCGCAGGAACCCGCCGCTCCAAGGTGATGTAACTGAACATCGCTGGTTGCTTCTCATCATCTCCTCGCATGCCTCATTCGATGCAATACCGTTACCAAACTGGGTTTTTCCGCAGCCTGTTCAGCCCCGCCGAAATCGCGGCTCCCGCCCTCTGTTCGTCCCGCGCCCCGCGCAGCTTGCAGCCGCAAGCTGCGCGGGGCGCCAAGCACGGGAATAATCAGGAAGGCCTTGTAACGGCGGGGCTAAACAGGCTGCGGAAAAACCGCCAAGACTGTCATCCTGAGGAGCCGCAGGCGACGAAGGATCTCTGCATTTGCCTGATTCTACAAATGCAGAGATTCTTCGCTTCGCTCAGAATGACAGCGCCCACGAGTTCTTCCGCAGCCTGTAAAGCCCCGCCCTTCCAATTCCGTGGTGAGAAATCGGTAGTAGTACTTCCGTACCGTTGAAGATTGGTTAAGTGTGAGGTAAGATACTGAGAACCCGTGGAGGGTCGCACGGGGAAGAATAGAGGAGGGTACTATGCAAATTGGCGCCAGACTTCGCATGCTCCGTGATGAGAAGGGCCTGTCACAAGGCGACATCGAGGAACGCACGGGCTTGATGCGTTGCTACCTCTCCCGCCTCGAAAATGGGCACACCATTCCTTCCCTGGAAACCCTGGAGCGGCTGGCCGCGGCCTTGGATGTGCCCCTCTACAAGATATTCTGCTCGGACACCGGTGAAGCTCCGTCCTCCAATCTGACTCGGCGCAAGAGCCTGGAGGAGCTTGCAGAGCAAAATGGGAAGGCGGGAGATGAAGCTCGTTTTCTCCTGCGCCTCAGGAACCTGTGGGTGCGTTTGACCGAACCCGACCGCGATATCCTGCTGACCTTGGCAAGGAAAATGGCGACCCGCTGAGCCCAACCCTCCGTCGGCAGCCGGTACCCGCGCTGTAAGAGCACACCTGGCGCCGCTCGTGCTATACACGCTGCGGAAAAACGCTTCCCTGCTGTCATCCTGAGTCCTTCGCTGTCATTCTGCGCGAAGCGAAGAATCTCGCTCTGCCCGCTCAGGATAAACTGCGCGAAGGATCTCGCTCTGCGCATTTTCATAGCAATGCGAGATCCTTCCTTCGCTCTGCTCAGGACCGCCTGCGGCTCCTCAGAATGACAGTCCCGACGGGTTTTTCCGCAGCCTGTACAACCCAGTCTGGGCAGGCCTTCGATTCCTATTGCGGAACCAAAATCACGTTTTCCTCAGGCTCTTTCGCCGAAGATTTCTCGGGCTGTTTACCTGAAAGAACGCGCAGGTAGTTCACCAAATTCCACCGTTGCGGGTCCGTCATTCGTCCACCCTGACCCGGCATGGGGTCTTTTCCTGTGCCGATAAGGGCGAAAAGCTCGCCATCGGTTCGCTCCTTCAACACATCGGCGTTGGTGAAATCGGGCGGGTTGAGCTTCATATCCGCAGCCAGCTCACCCTTCCCGTCGCCTTTCTCCCCATGGCAGAGAGCGCACTGCGTGGCAAAGATCTTCTTGCCCCGTTGCACTGAGACCTCGGTGAATTTCACGGGGTTCTTTCGAGCTTTGTCCTCTGCGGAAATCGTGCCCGCGTGAGGTGCAGCCGGCGTGGCGGCGGTAGCATCACTGCTGGGCGGCGCCGGTTCTTTCTTTTCCTGAGCCCACAAGCATCCTGCTGCCAGGAGCAAGAACAGAATTGGTGTCTTCGATGACATAGCATACCTCGGGCGGATTCGAGTTTCACTCCGCAATCACCCCGATGTCAATACCGTTGCGGTGCTTTTGAACCACCCCGTAATCATGCAAGCAATTTCGTTACCCACTTTGACTTGGGTCATGCACAGGCTATGACCGAATGTCTTTCCTCGCTCGACAACTCTGCCGTTCTGTCCCCTTCCCTGCGATTGCCAACCCTCTAGTGCGTCCATTCGCTCAATCCTATCACAGCCTTGGGAATCGGGCTCCGAACTCTTTCGCGAACACCAAAAGCCAGGCCATCGCCTGATGGCCATGCGGGCGGTCTCGGTGGGAGCAATCTCAGTATCGCCCGACCTTCTTTCCGGCGAGGGATTTCCTGGGACCGCCGGCCGCGGTTCCTCATGCAGGCCCTCAGTCAGCCGGGTGGTGTCACATGTCGATCCGCTGATGAGCATGCCGACTGACGTACCAGCACGGATTGTAACCCAGGTGGGGGAACAAGGAGTGCACGCAGGTCTGGTTTTGCAGGTCCAGGAAGTAAAACTCGGGTTTGCCATTCTTCTGGGGGACGGCATAGTAGGGTCGGACTTGCACCACTCCGAAAGGGTCGCGGCGCTTCGGAATCCGGAAGCGCACCGAGGCATAATCACCCGCGTACAGGAGGCCGATGAGCGCCATCACGGTCAGGGCAAAGCGTCTCATCCACCTTCGCATCTTTTGCGCCATTTTCCCCGCCGACGTGCACGACGCGTATTCCGCAGATCCCAACTCGGGGTGTCAAGCCGCGTCACCCTTGCAGAAGCCAGTAGCGCGGACCTGTCCTATAGGTCCGCGGCTTTTCGTGCCCGCCAGCGCTCGCCAATTCGGTTCATTGTCGCGTCCGCACGGCATGCGCGTAAACTGGTCGCGTGTCCGGGTCACGGCCTCCGTTCCTTTACGACTGCTACATGTTCGCGACCGTGGCTTTGCTGAGATCCCATAGCGCAGAGCCGCCGGTGGCCGCAACCTAACATGACCTGGGGTCTTGTAGGGCCGGCCGCTCCGAGCGGGGGGGGCCCGGCCTAGGCCGCCCCAAGGGGCGGCCCTACACACCCGACGAAAAATGTTTGCCAAAAAAACAAGAAACTACGATATTGCAATGCAGGGCAGCCAGGGGCCGCAACCAAACATGACGCGGGGTCTTGTAGGGCCGGCCGCTCCGAGCGGGGGGGCCCTACACACACGACGAAGCCTGTGTGCCCCTGCCCAGGGGAGACTTACACAAGCGGCGGGAGCTTCAGCACGTCGGCGTAAACCAGCCGCCGCGCGGGCTGCGTAGTGGGCAAGGCGACCATGGCAACACCGACCTGTGGGCCGTGCGCGTCGGCCACGAAGGTTTCATACTCCCGGATGACCAAGCGCAGTTCCTGCAGCTTCGGCACCTTGTAGCGATCCAGCCGAATCTGGCCGCGCCAGATGGTTGGCGTAGAACCAGGTTGCGCCCCCAGCCCGATCGTTGCCTCTGGAACGGGAACCCAGCCCAAATCCCCGTCGGCGCCCAGCGGTTTCGTCTCCACGGTCACTTCCATCAGGGACGGACCCGCGGCCGCCTGGGAGGACTGATAGGTCAATCCCGTCACCGCCAAGTCAATCTTCTTGGGGTTCCTGGGATCGTAAATCACCGTCGCGGTGCGGTCCGGGGCGAGCTGCGCGTAGTCCGCCAGAACCACGTGCGAGAGGTGCGCATCGTCCACCGAAATCGGTTGATAGCGTGCCAGTGCCATGCGGATGAAGGGGAAGTAAGACGCGCCGAAATCGATCTCGATGTCGCAATACCAGAGTCCCCGATCTTTGTCGAATTCTGGCTTGTAGCCGGCCACGGCAACTCGATACACGCCTGGCGAGGGTTCCGGCTTGTCCGCCATCTCTTCCAGCGTAAGGCCCGTTCCACTCTTCACCGCATTCTTGAAGTTCTCAAGTCGGGGAAAGTCCTGAGGCAGAGGATTCGTCTGCCAGATCGGGTCCATCCCCCACTGCGTTACGAGATGTTTCAGGGGGTCGGGGACCTCAACGGTCGTGCTGGCGATAGCGCCCCCAGCCGCCAGGGTAGTCTGCTTGCTACGCCCTCGTGCCGCCTCTTGAAGGGCCGGCGACACCTTGATGTCGGCTTTGGCAATCGCCGTCTGTACCTGCGCCGGGCTGGGCCAGACCACCACTCCCAGCAGTTCTCCGTCGCCAGAACCGTACCACGGCCGGTCCAGGTAGATTCGCAGGCCGCCGCCCGTGCGCGTGCTCAGGCTGCCGACTCCCTTCAAGTTGGGAAGCAAAATGGGGCCGAGCTGCAAGCCGCCCTTGTCGACATTAATCTGCGGCTTCCTCTCCCACCCGAACGTGGGAACCACGTAAAGCACCTGCGGCAGCGGAGGCCGGGCCGAGTTGGGCACATCCACGGTCATCGCGGGGCTGGTACGTGTCAACTGAGCTGGATCCTTGATCGGGAAATACTCCGCAAAGCGTGTAGTGGCCACCGCGGAATAGTTCACCTTGCGATATTTCGTGTCGCCAAAATCGTGACGCCAGGAATAACCAAATTTCTGCGGGGCGGGGAGGAACTCGGGCGGACGCACCATACGTACATCATGGGGAATCAGCGTTCCCGCCTTAAAAACGGCGGCCGGAGCAATCGCCATTCCCGGCATCACCTTCGCTTCCGATGTCACCACCTTTTGTTGGGCCAGTGGAGCCACCACCATGCCCGTTTTCGCCGTCGCGGCGGTAGTAGCCGGAGCGGTTTGAGACGTGGGACCCTGCGGCATGGCGACAGCAGTTTTTATTTCGATGGCCGTTTGCTCGGGGCTGATTTTCCACTCGTGCACGTGGGCGCTGCCATTCAGGGTCTTGGGTCCGTTCGCGTCGTTGACGTCATCCAACGGCTCTTGCCATGCCGCCTCGAAATCCACCTTCACCGTGCTCTTCCCGTCGATGGGCATGGGTTGGTCGTCGATGATGTAAGCGGAGGTCTCTCCCAGGTGCCGGTTGGGGGTGAGCAGATGAAACTGCGGAGCGATGAGCGGCTGCTGCACGGCATGCACCAGGACGATCTGGCGGATGGGGGTAACCATCCAATGACGGCCTGCCCCAACGCTCTGCTGTAATTGCGAGAGGTTTGCGGGCGCTGCTTCCTTGATCCAGTTCCAGACTCCCATCATCTGCTGGTTGCGTGTGCCCAGGTCACCCTCACCCAACAGCGAACTCAGATCAAACGTCACCACCTCCGCCTTGGCGATTTGCACATCCAGGGTGCGTTTGGCGTCATCCCACTGCCAGGAAGTCTTCCCTTTGCCTTCCGAGACCTTCAACAGGAACGGAACGGCATCCGGCCAATCACTACCAGGATAGAAAGTAATTCCCGGCACAGCCGCCGCGATTTTGCTGTTGGAATCCAGCAGGGCAAAGGACGAGCCTCGGCATAGAGGATCAGGCAGGTAGGGAATCTCCAGCTTCTTTTGAATTGGCAAGCGGGTCTGGGGATCGAGCAGGAACGCGCCCTCCGCCGTGGCGGTTATCATCTGGTAGGTCGCCTGGTCCTTCATCATGGCGCCCGAGGGCGAATCGAACATGGAATGGCGCTCGGCCATCAACTGGCTGGTCTTGGGCGGAGCGATCAGCCGCAGCGTGAATCCCGCGTAGTCGAGGTCGGAAACCAGCGGACCATACACGGAAGCATAATCCGACGCGGATTTGTCGTAGTTGCTGCGAATGACGGGCCGGCCGAGAGACTCGCCGGGCGACATGGATCCGTCCAGCGTCTTGGTCAGAACCAGGAGCGGCGCGACCACGGGTTCAAAGCGTGTGTAAAGATGCGGGGCCGTGGCTTTCGAAAAGTCCGCCGGGTCGGGAGCGTCGTACGCCAGGCTGTTTCCGGCCAGATCCACCACGCGGGCCCGAATGCGGTAGGTGTTGCCGAAGCGCAGGCGCGGCAGCGCACCGGGTTGGGGCACGAAAGACGCTATCATCTTGAAGTCGCTGGAGGCCCGCGTCTGGGCCACCGCCGGATCATCCAGCCGCTGTGGCGTCCCATCAGTTGCGATCGTCTTGCCCGGACGCGGGGCGCACAGGGCCCAGCCATTCCATGTGAACATAGACTCCTGCAGGTAAAGGTCCTTGGGCGGCTCGGCCCCCGAAGTCGTGTCGACGACTGGCTTGGTGACGCCCAACTGCACGAACCCTTCGTCGTCGTATTGCCGCGTCAGGTTCGCTTCATAAAAGTTGTAGGTTCCCTTCCGCCGGCAGAGCGAGTGCCAGCTCTTCGATTGCGAGTCCCACACGTCCACGCGATAGCCACGGACCAGGTCGTCCGCATAGTGCGTGACTTGGTCAGGCGTGTTAGCTTCCAGGGCTTTGTTGTTCAGCGCAGCCTTGGCCATGACACCCGCAAACCACTCCGCCCGGTTGGTTTGCGCCAGGGAGATCCCCGATGTCCGCAAAGCCGGCAGGGCTGCGGTAGCCTCTGTCTGCGCGGCGGCCGGCGCACTGGCGGCTGGAGATGCTGCCGCGGGCGGATGCGCCGCGCTAGTCTGGAGCATCATCGGCCGCACGGCGGTGCTCGCTACGGGGGTCTGCAGTAAGGGAGAGGAAGCCAGCCGGTCGGCAAGATTCACTATCTTGAGCGCCGACCCGGTCACATCGACGTGCACCACAGGATAGGACTTGTCATCGCTGAGGTTCAGCAGGCCATTCACAATCTTGGAGGCCGGGGTTTCGGGTCGCGTGTAGAACTGCCCCTTCGCGAGATCCACCGTGCAGGCGGTCTTGGGGGAAAAATCCGTATTGAATGTGGAAGGTGGAGAATCCGGCGACCAAGAGGGAAGCACCTTTACCGTTGAGACCGACACACCCGAAGGAACGGGAACTTCCAGATCAATGACCAGCCCCAGCCGGCGCATCAACTCCGGGTAGTTCCCCAGCGTCGAGACCAGCTTGTGGAAGTCGATGTCCGGCGGCTGCAGGGGAGCAAGCTCCGGATCGAGCTTGGGGTAGTGCAACCGCACCTCGAGGAAATCTCGCGAGGGCTGGGGCACTGCGCTGGCGCGCACCGCCTTGTATTGCTGCAAGTCCTGATAAATGCTCTGGAAGGCATCGATCGCCGCGGGCTTCACCGGAAGCGACTGCCGGACCAGAGCCTGCAGGTTGCGCGTGGCGCTGGGCTGCACATGCGGCTGAAGATTACGAACGAAGTTTTGCAGCGTGGGAGGAATCACCACCTGCTGCGCTGCGGGCAGGGCGGTGGTTTTCTGCACCTGCTTGCCGCCGGCTGGCGCGGTGAGGGGTGGCGTGACCACGTGCTGGGCGGCTGTCCCTGCCGGCGTCGCTGCCGATGCTTCGTACAGACTGATAGGAGCAAGCTGGTCGCTGAGCACGCTGCGCGCCGGAAGCGCTGTGGGCGAAGCGGCGCCTACGCTTTGGTACTGGGTTTTGACGAAGGCGTTTACGTTCGCGACCGGGTGAGAATGGATGAGGTGGTTGGAGTAGTCGTCCGCCTGGTAGGGCTGGGCGTAGGTGGTCGGCTTGAACAGGGCCGCCCACAGGTCTGGCTCGAGCCCCGGCCCGACGCGTGTGGCTTGAATGGCCGCGCCACCTTCAAACTGCACTGCAAACTGGACGCCTTGCACCTTGGCGGCCCAGCCCAGGAAATCCGGAAACTGCGAGAGCTGGGGCCGCGGCAGACCTTCGGTCGTTTGCAGGCGCGGTGAGACGAACACCGAAAGCTTCAGCCGGTCGCCTCCGCTCGTCAGACCATTCGGCAACGCCGTCCACATGATCGTTTGCTTCTGCGCCATGGGTGCCTCCCAACCTCCGGGATTCGGGACTCGCGACTCGGGATTCGGGACTCGGTCTTCGCGCGAGTCCCGAGTCTCATTACGCGAACGCTTCGCAATAGGTTTGCCAGTCGGCGGTTTCCATCTGATCCGCAAACCCGACCGGCATCGGACCCAGCGGGTAGGGCACGCCACTGTCGAGCAGCGCAGTAACCCCCCCGCCACCTCCTGCAAAGTCGCGCTCCACCGTCAAGTCCACACTGATACTGAAGAAAAAGATTGAGATCTCAACCGTCAAGGTCGCACGGCCATGGAGCCTGTTGCCGTCCTCGATCCACGTCAGGCTCATGTCAAATTCCACGGAGACCGTAATGATGCAGAGAACATCCAGCGACCCGCCACACTTCAGGTAGCCCGTAAGCGATGACCCGCTGGTCTTGTCATAGGTGTAGGAAACGCCCGCCAGCAGGTGGACGCCACCGCTCGCCACTCCCAGGTTCAACGAGAAGGCGCCGCCGAAGTCAAACCCGCCCGACATACGCTGAATGCCCTGCGGGGTTACCGTCAAGCCAAAGAATCCACCGCCTCCGAACAGCGAGACCGTCAATAGGAAGGGGCTGTCCTCCGTGCAAAAATCGAATTCGAAAGAGATCGGCTTGTTGGTGAAGTAAATATTCAGTTTTGCCCCGAGGCTCACATTCGAAAGGCTGAACACTCCCACGCCCACCGGGGGCAGTCCCAGTGAGTAGCCCATTTCAATCCCCTCGCTGGTCACGTCCAGGCTGGGGGGATCCTTGAAGCCATTCAGGGGAATCAGGCTCTTCAATTCGTTGATAAAGGACAATGGTCCGTCGAATTCGATTTTTCCCAGGTCCACGTTGAAATCCGGCTTCTTCCCATTCACGGAAGAGAAGCTGATTTCCTTGAACGCCACCACCAGGAGCGGCATGACGGCCGGCACCAGGTGAATCTCAAAATCCTTGAGCGAGCCCGAGACCTCGCACGAAGGTGGTTTGCTGTCGAGGTGCTTGGTGAGCTTGGCGCTGAGGGTCAACGCCTTCTCATGGTCCCCCGTGACCTTGAAGAAGTCAGCACCCCCAATGGTGATGTCTTGAATCTCCGGCTGCCAGGTGAAGGTGGTGACTACCGTATCCTTCCCCTGAGTGGTGATGAACTTCGGGACCTTGTCGAGCGCTCCGGAGAAATCGCCGACCGCCGCGATGACCTTCTGCAAAGAAATGTCACCCAGCAGCTTGGAGTTAAGCAGGTCCTTGAAAATGTCCACGGGGTCAAATTTCCCCGCCACCATCTTGGCCAGGTCTCCGGCCACGTCTCCCGCGATGGGACCGAGGCTTCGTGAGAGCCCGCTCAGCGTCATGCTGGGCGTCAGCAAACCGCCGACTTTGTCTGCGGTGGCCCCCGCCGCGCCGAACGTCAACGGCACGGAGTTCAGAAGCTGCGCAAAGACCTGTCCCTTGTTCACCGGCGAGTCGAGTCCCTCCTGGTTATACGTACTGTGGTACTTGATACTCGTGGTCGCCGCGGCGCCGGTCAACTGCTCGACAGCCGCGACACGCACGTCCGCCTTTTCCAGGGCCGGGTAGAAGGGGGGTAGCGGGGGCGCGGGCGGGTGATTAACATCGCACGACTCAGCCACGAAGGTGATGGAATTGGTTTCGAAGCTTGTATCGCCCGGTTGGTTGTTCTTGGCGTACGCGACCTTCTGGCCCGACAGGGGCCGGTTGCGCCGCTCCGTGTTGGTCGCGCCGGAGCCGTAAAGGGTAATCAGCTTGTTCACGTAATCCCCAGTTTGGGCGTAGGTGGCCCCCACAAAGATCAAGGGCGCCGTGAATTCGCAAGTCCTTCCCTCCCAGTCCACTCCTTGCATCTGGAACTGAAAGTCGGCGTCAGAGACCCGCGGGTAGAAGGCGTGCGGGTCGCTCGGGTCCCCGAAATCTTTCGAAAGCGGCTGGGGGGTATCGAGCGCCGGGGTGCTGAGGGTGGTAATACGCACGGTCTGGAACGGGATGTTCGGGCCCTTCTGGTACTGCTGCCCCGGAGCGGGATAGGTTTTCTCATGCTCCTTCACGACCACGAACATCCTCTCGCGCAGGTAGGCGGCCATCTGATTTCCGCGCGGAGTGCGGTTGAATTTGCGCTCCGTGATCCTTATAAACAAGGCGCGATGCCCGAAGGGGAAGAGATACCCCTCTTTAACGACGCGTACATACTGGTCGCGTCCCATCACCGCGATGTGACGCCAGTCGACCAGGTCGAAGGGGGTGCCCCCACAATTCTTGTCGTGGATGCTTTGATCCACGGACGGCCACGCGCCGTGGACATTCAACCAGGCGCCCAGGGTCGAGAGCATTAGACGATTTACCTGAACCGGCGCCGGCACGTACGCGCTTCCATCCCCCTTGGAAAGGGACTGGTCTGCCGACAGCCGCACGATCTGGTACCGGTCATTCGTGACGGGGAGGGTGAGGTACGGATCTGGAAAAATCGGGGCGCCCGTGGCGGCATCCGGGCAAACTGCCTGGTAGTCCTGCGCCCACACCGCCCGCACGGTCCGGTAATAATCACTGCGCTCGTCTACCTGACCGTCCTGCGACCGCACCCCCAGCCGTGTGTGCCACAGCTCCGTTCGCCCTCCATGCTCAACCGCCTGGCGCGCGTGCGCCCATCCCGCGTAGTAATTCGGCGAAAGAATCAGCCGGAAGGGCGCTTCAATGGCAGTCTGGTAGAGTTCCGGTTCTTTGATTCGGAAAAGCTCCGTGAGTGCCCCAACCATCGAGGTCGAGGGTTGCACAGCCAACACCGCTTCCTTGCCCTTCTTCTTCGGTGCTTTGGATGGCTGTGGCGCAGCTTTGGCCTGGACCGCAGCGGAGGGAAGCGCCTGGTAATACTCCGTGGATTTCTGCACCGCGCTGATGCGGGGTTCCTCAACCGCTCGCACCGGGCCTGCGGCTTTCGCCAAAATAGGACCTGGCTTGGGCGGCGGAGTGGCCAGGGGCGTCACACTCTGCTCAAACTTCGACCAATCCAAAAGGCTGTCCAGCGTGTAGGGCATTTCCTGCATCGCGTCGGGAACGAGAAAAGCCAGGCGGCTCCGCCCGGCGATGCGCGCCGGAACAGGAGGTTCAGCTGCCGCGGGCAACGGCTTCGGCGTGTCCCCTTCCTGGAAAGCCGCCTCCACAATATGCTGCGGCCAGAAATCGACGCTGATGTAGGCTGGCTGGCCCGGCGTAACACGGACGAGGTGTGGCCCCCCGAGCCCGGTGGAAAGATTCAGATTGAAGAAATCGAACTTCAGGGCGAGGAGATCGTCCGGACGGGTTACCTCAACGCTGAAGTTCGGGCCTTGCAGAAGCGCTGACAGAGCCTGTGGGTTAATCTGCGCGCGCGTCGTTTGCTTAAACGGTTGTACCTGTGGACCTGCCGGACCGAAGGCAAAGGCGAGTTGCGTCCCCTCCTCGACCGCTGCCGGCTCGGCAATCGCGCCGGAAAGCGGCGCTGCGATCCTTCGCAACGCCGGCGCACAACGAACCCGCGTGGCCTGGCCGCGCGAGGCTGTCACCTCGAAGGGCGCATTCTCCCCACCGCCGCCAATCTCAAAGCTGCATCCCTCCGCGTGGAGCCACTTGGGCTCATGGTCATAGTCGGCAACGAAGGCTGACTCACCCCGGTCGCCGTCAAAGCTCACGGCGTAGCGGGCGTTCCTCAACGGAAGACGGAAAGGAGCGCCGTCGCTGCCGGCAAACTGCTCGCCGGGAAGAAATGAAAATACCTGCCCGTCGTGGCGAGACTCTGCCAGCAACGCGCGGCAGGGTTCCCCCGATGAATCTTCGCCCGTTTCAATATGAATAACATCGAAGGGGGCGTCGGAGGCAACCAAGTCCCAGGACTTTTCTTTGCCGAGGTCGGGACCGAGCGTCCAACTCCGTCCCCCACGATTCATGGCCAGCAGCGTCCGCTTCGCGGGCGGACGGCTCAGAAGGCTCGCCTCACCCGGGGAGAGCAGCGACACGGCGAGCGAGTCGGAGGACGTTCCTCCGCCCACGCCCCGCAGATTGGCCACGCCGCGCCCCCTAAGGTGCAGCGTCCAGTTGGGGAAGAATTCCGCCTGCGCCTGGCCGGAAGCCGCCAGGCTAGCCGACGACCCCAGCTCGCAGATGCGGCCGTCCAGCCGCACCCGCGACCGCGCCGGCACGTCGCCTGCCAGCCAGCTTCCGAACGGGGCCCGGCTCTCAAAACCACCCCACTCGAAGCGCAGAAGCATCTGCCAGCCAACCACACCGCGTTTCAACTCGCAGAGCAGGTCCGCCGGGATCTCCGTTCCGGGATAGCGCGCATCCTTCAGCTCAATGCGGATCAAATCTTCGCGCCGGGAGACCCGGAGCTTCGGATTCCCGCCGAAGCTGCGCGCGTCGATTACCCACTTGTCGCGCCCGCCCATGCGAAAGGCCACACGCTTTCGCCCGGCCACGAACTGGAAGGGACGCGCGTCGGGAGTTGCAGCCTGCAAGGGGAGCGTCATGGCCGCTGCTCCCGCCAAGCCCAGCAGCCCGCGACGCGTCATGGTCAGGGCTTCCTGGGAATCCAGGAGATCTGCTGCGCTGAATCCCGGCCGCAGAAGGCGCGGTAAACGACGGGCGCGAAGAGCTGACAGGTTCAATCGCATGCGCCGCATGGGGTCACCTCCGAGGAACGACTGCCGTACGGAAAGTTGGATTGTGCAGGTTGCACACGGGGCGGCTCCACGCGCCGCGACTTTGCCGTCGTGCGCAAGGGCCGATGGGAGGGCACGCTCATCCTTACATTCCTCATCCAGAATCCGTCCGGGAACACTTCCTGCACCTAACCGAATGCGATGAGGGGTTCAGGTTATATCTTCTTAATCACCAGTCACAATTCCTGCAATGCTCTGCGGGAATCTTTGATGCCTTGCTTGCGAGGGGCTCAACCTAATCTATTGACTACGATTTCCGTTGATTCGAGCGCAGTGTACACACGTGGCGAGACGTTTGTCAACTCAAGCCTAGAGGGCTTTGTCAAAATGTCTGTCTACGGCTACAGGGTTGAAAGCTCCCGGCTGCATTGAGGTTGCGCGTGGCGCTGGGCTGCACATGCGGCTGAGGATTACGAACGAAATTTTGCAGCTTGGGAGGAATCACCACTTGCAGCGCCGCGGCGACAGTGTGGGTACCCGCTGGCGGGCGAGAAAAGCCGCGGACCTCACACCACGGAGGTCCGCGCTACGCTTGCTCAACAGCGAAGACCCGGCCGGACGATTGCATTCAGAGGCGGTCGTGTGTATCTTGTCGGTCGGCCGAAAATTGAAAACCGGAATTCCGGGAAAGTGGCTTTGGCCACAGTTTGTACTCGTAGGGCCATGGACGCGATTCTCAGGTTTGCACGAGCATTAGGAGCTTTGCCTCCTCATGAATTTGCTTACGGAACACAACTGAAGGACATTACCGATCTTCCCCAACGGGTTCGTCAAATTCTGTCCCTTGAAATCTTCGATCCGCAGAAGATGAACATCCAAGTGAGCGGGACAAAAGGAGGCAGCGACGTTCGGGATTTGGCCAAGTATTGCTCTGAACCACAAAGACACACCACCGGTCTTGAACCCCTTCCCGGTTTACCTAAGGAGATTCAGAAAATCCAGCCAGAGCTGGAACGGGCTATCGGCTTAATTGAAAGGCTGGTGGAGTACAGGGATGCTCTGCGAGACGAAACCCGACAGGACGAAGTGATTGTCTTTATCCACTATGGCCTCAAGAATCCGCAATCACTGCCCCAGGACGTGAGGGATGCAATTGGGAGCTATGTGGCGCAATTCGACACTCCTCGAGAGTCTCAGAAGTTCGCCGGGCGCCATTGCCCGGCAAACTTTCTGGCCGGGAACATAAACATCTATCCTCGATTGATCGAGAATACATCCTGGTATGGCTCGATGGGCGCTGGAGAGGACGGCCAGACCCCGCCCATCCTGGAAATTCGCTTTATGGGCCTGCGCGGGATCTTCAAATACATCCTTCAGGGAACTCAAAATCTGCTGGTGTGCGAGTTTTGCTATTTGGACGGCGATCTACTGACCCAGGGATTCAAGAGCGGACGTAGCGCGGACCTGTCCTGTTGATTCTATAAAGTCGTCGGCTGCTTAGGACCGGTAAACTTGGTTTGAGTCCTGACCAAGGATTGCCGGGAAAGGAGCCGAGCATGTTGATTATAGGATGTGATTTGCACACGCGCTTCCAGCAAATTGCGCTGCTGGACATGACGACGGGTGAGATCGTGACGCGCCGGTTGGAGCACGAGAACGGAGAAGCGCGGAGGTTTTACGCCATCCTACCCGAAAGCGCGCGGGTGGGGATCGAGGCCACGGGCTGCACGCAGTGGTTCGAGCGGCTGCTGGCGGAACCAGGGCACGCGAAGCTGTGAAAGAATTCATACAGGTGAATGATCGCGTTGTGGCGAGCGGCCTGTGCCGCTGGAGCCGCTAAGGCTAACGAGCTGGGCGACGACCTATGGGGCTATGTCGTCGCTACCTTTCGGGGGAGCCCGTGGGCGGGTGTTTTTCGGCGTTTCCATCGTCCTGCCTCCTTCCGGTGGGGTTGCCGATTCAGGTCGCCCTTGCCGCCGCCAGCTTCGTTCGCCAACGCAGGCGGACCCACTGTTGCAGGTTGTAAGTCAGGCATGCCCAGAGGGCTTCACAGGTGGCTTTGACCAAGCCGCGCACGCGAAACCGGCGCAGCCCGAATTTTTCCTTGATCCATAAATTCGGGAACTCGGCGGTGCGCTTCCGCTGGCGATAGACCGCTTGCGCCTCGGGGGTCTTCATCTTCTCCACATAGGCGGCCACGACCAGCACGTTCTCGGTCCGAACCAGCATCCGCCCCTTCACCCGCTGGCCCGCTTTGACCGGACAACACTGCGCTTGATGCGGACAGGCGCGACACAGGGACGGGGCCGCTTGATAGCGATGGCGCTGCACTCCCTCGCGATCGTGCTTTACACCCCGATGTGGCACCTCCTGGCCCAACGGACAAACATAGAGGTCGCGTGCCGCATCATAGACAAACGCCGGCGGGTAGAACTCCGCTGACACGCCGCGTTGTTGCCCGTTCTGTTGGCTCCGCGCCGAGTTCCCGGAATCCTCCAGCGATCCTCCCCCCATCAGGTCCACGCCGCGTTGGTCCATCGCCAGCACCGTGGCCCGGCTCAGATATCCTTCGTCCACCACCGCCTGTTTGGGAACCGCACCGTTCTGCCGCTGCACCTCCTCCAACCCCGCTTCCAGTTGCCCTTGATCATTGCGCGCTTGCACCACCTGGACGCCCACGATGATGTCCTGCGCGGCATCGGTCATTAATTGCAGGTTATAACTGGGAGCGAAACCGCCCCCCACCGCCTGTTTCATTTTCCGCGCTTCCGCTTCGCTCTCGCTGACCCGGCACTCGGCCGGGTCTCCCGCTGCGGCTTCCGCCCGCACCTTCTGCAGTTCTTCCAAACTCTCGCCCAGGCGCTGCAACTTCTCTCGCGCCGCGCGCTCCTGCGCCTGGCGTTGGCGCGCGCTCCGCTCCGGTTGATCCTGCCGCGGGTCCCCCATTTGCCGGACTCGCTCCCACGCCTCTTCCAGATGCTGCCGCAGCTTCCCTTCCCGATGGAACGAGGCCGGACTGGCCGCCGCCTTCACCTTGGTCCCATCCTGCATCACCCGCTCCAGCGTGATCATCCCCTCCGCCCGCAAGGCCCGCCAGCACTTGCGCAAACAGCTCGTCCAGCGCCGCCTGATGCTCCACCCGGAAGTCCGACAGGCTGGGATGATTCACCCCCTCGCATCCCGTCAGCCACTGGTAGGCGGGGTGATATTCGCAACGCCGCGCCACTTCCCGCGCCGAACTCACCCCTTCACTGTCGGCGTAAATCCATAGGCTGATCAGCAACCACGGATCGTACGCCGGCCGCCCCGCCTCGCCTTCCACTACCTCGATCTCCGCCCGGAACGCGCTCAGATCGAGCCCCCCCACCAACTCCCATATCGCCCGCGCCGCATGCTCCGGCTCAATCAACCTCTCCACATCCACGGCGCGCAACATCATCTGCTGCCGGTTCACCCGCTTCAAACGCAGTTCCTTGTTGATTCCCTCCGCCCCTGCCTGCTCTTGCCCTCGCATCCTCGACGGCCCGCCTTCCCATCGCCCTTGCGAGCGGCTCTTCACTCACTCCTGCCGCTTCGCCTCATTATCATGCACTCCAAAATCCACTCCTCCTATGCCAGCTAACAAAATGGGGGATATTTTCACAACTTCTTTCGCCGTGGGCTACATTCTTTCGCCCGCTCCGCGGGCTGACTTCATCAACGAACTTCTGAGACCCGGCACCAGGGGTTAATCACGTCGTCATTGAACCCTGTTCCGATTAGCGGGGACCCTGTGGCTCCCCGCGAAGCTGCTGAACAACCTCCGGTCGGGCGTCGCGTGGCCCTCAGAAGATTCCGTAATGCTTGAACACCTCGGTTGCCATGCGACCGCTCGCCAGGTGCTGCAACGCGGTCTGCTCGTGCCGCGACTTTTCCAGCGCCCCACTGATGACTTCCACTTCCAGTTCGCGCGGGATGACCAGCACGCCATCGATATCTCCAAAGACGACATCGCCAGGCCTTACCAGGACCCCGTCGATTTCAAGTTGCACGTGGTGCGCGATCATCTGCCCGCGACCGCGCTGGTCCTGAGCATAGCAGCCGGAGCAAAAGACGGGAAAATCGAGGGGCAGAATCCCTCGCGTGTCACGTGTGAAGCCGGCCAACACGGCGCCGGCCGAGCCGCGCCGCCGATGGCGCCTGTATTGATGTGCACACCCCTCGAGTTTCCAGGGACGCTTGGTCGATGCGACTCGCCGAATTCCAGTCAGCGGCTGGTCAACGCGAGGTCGCGACTAACCGATACGAGGGGGACTGGCGATTCCCGCAAAAGTGAAAGCTTCTTTTACTGATTAGTCTCCCGTCCCGCCTAACGCGGATTTCTCACCACGCTGGAACGCTTCTGGGGGGCTGCCGGAAGGGCGGGGCTTCAGCCCCGCCGAAATCGCGGCTCCCGCCCTCTGTTCGTCCCGAGCCCCGCGCAGCTTGCGGCCGCAAGCTGCGCGGGGCTCGGGACACGGGAACAATCAGGAAGGCCTTCGAACGGCGGGGCTAAAACAGGCTGCGGAAAAACCCAGTTTGGTAACGGTATTGCATCGAATGAGGCATGCGAGGAGATGATGAGAAGCAACCAGCGATGTTCAGTTACATCACCTTGGAGCGGCGGGTT
>Ga0208457_1001431_pt1 | contig 16979 bp, 15 predicted proteins | sample June2015DPH_10_1_FD_185513 | JGI IMG/M metagenome (GOLD analysis project Ga0208457, IMG submission 185513) | Peatland microbial communities from SPRUCE experiment site at the Marcell Experimental Forest, Minnesota, USA - June2015DPH_10_150... | ecosystem: Environmental > Terrestrial > Soil >... | reverse complement strand
AGGTCATCTCTTGCTTGTCTTTGGGCGGACCGTAAGAAAAGCTCATTCCCATGCAGCCGAGCCCAAGGGCTGAAACTTCCAAGTTACTCTTTCCAAGTTTGCGCTTCTGCATTCTTTCTCCTTCGGAACCGTTTCTCTCATCTCCAGGTTAGAGTCAGGAGCTGTGGAAGCGGTAGCCTGATCCTTCCGATTTATTGCCTATTCCTCTCGTTATGTGAAAGAATCATTGGTGTATCCGGAGACCAGCGGTTATCCTAAGGGTAGGAGGAAAGGAAATCATTACAATGAAAAATGGCGGAAACAGCGCCGCCCCTTCACCCGACCGAGCACGCGAATTGCGGGCTGAGCTAGCTCGCAAGATTGCCTCGTTCATTGGACCCGCAGAGAATCGGGCAACAGACATTCCCGGCCTGACGCTCCACCGACGGACCGCCCCGACCGCTCAGTGCCCAGCGACCTACGAGCCGAGCGTGACCGTAATCGCCCAAGGGCGAAAACGAGTAGACCTCGGCCGAAACACTTTCATCTACGATGCGTCGCGATTCCTGCTGACGTCGGTCGATTTGCCGGTCGTCAGCCGAGTGATCGAGGCAAGTGAAGCGGTGCCCTGCCTGGCGTTATCGCTCAAACTCGAAATGCCTGTGGTCCGAGAGCTTCTCAGCCGGGAAGAGATTCAGGTGGCTGAGACGCCGCCTGACACTCCTGGCATGGCAACCGGTGAGACCACGGTGGAATTCCTCAGTGCATGCTGCCGGCTCGTGGACCTGCTGGACACGCCACAGGACATTCCCTTTCTCAGTGGCCTAATTCAACACGAGATCATCTACCGAATCCTTCGCGGTGCGGAGGGAGCACGCCTTCGAGCGATTGCAACGCTAGGAGAGCAGAGCCACAGGACGGCAAAAGCGATCGCCTGGATCAGGGCGAACTACGCGAAGCCGTTACGGGTGGAAGATCTAGCAGGAATCGCGGGCATGGGCGGGTCCACGCTCCACCACCACTTCCGGGCGCTGACCGCCATGAGTCCTCTTCAGTATCAGAAACAGCTTCGGTTGCAGGCAGCGCGGGGACGCATGCTCATGGATGGTCTGGACGCCGCAAGCGCGGCATTTGAGGTCGGATATGAAAGTGCCAGCCAGTTCAACCGCGAATACCGCCGTTTCTTCGGCCAGCCACCGATGCGGGATATTCGGACTCTTCGCTCGCCAAGCGCTCCGCCGTTGGAGTCGGTCAGTAATCGGTAACGTTTCTTGATCGTGCTGCTAACAAGCTCGGCATCGCCTGGCAAGTCTCAGCACGGGTGAGTGACTGCCAATAGGACCGGCGTGCGACAGTTTCCATGAAGCGCCGTTGAAGTCCCGTTACCGGAATGTGACCTTCCGTCCCGATCTTCGGCTACCCCGAAGTTTGGCTGCTGACGCCCTGCGGCGCCATGGGCATCTAAGCGGGATTCCTGCTGCAAAGTCCCCTTACCACCAGTAATTGACCCCCGGCCGAGGCAGGCTAACTCCTATTTCAAGTCGGATTACAGGGAACTGACCCTCTGCCACTAAATCTAAACTGCACCACTAATGTTTCCAGACTGTGCAGGGATTGCGAGGGAATTCCATCGACCCTGTCCGGCCACAGAACTTCGCGAACGCCGAAGTCCCGTCTGAAGAATTCCAACTACACAAAGGAGGATGAAATGGCAACAGCATTACCAATCCTGGATATCCAGGAATCTGGCGCAGACCTTGCCAGGAAAACGGTCTTCATCAAGCTTCACCTGGGCTTGCTGGGCAACAGTCGCAAGGTTAGCTCATCCCAGGTTGAAGTGGACGCCGACAAGGAACTCATCCGGGTGGCGAAAACGCTGCTCGACTCGCCAGAGCTTCAAGCCATCAGGACACTCGATGGTGATCTCCGTCGCTACCTCTACGACACGTGCCTGCCGTTCGAGGTGGGCATTCACCTGTTGCCTCTGGGGTTGCTGGAGACAGTGGATGAAAAGCTGGGCGAGTTCAACGACAAGCGGCGGGTGCTAGTGGAAGTGTTCCTCGCTGCCTATCCGCGCCTGTGTCAAGAGGCCGCAGGGCGACTGCGCACGCTCCATAACCCGGCTGACTATCCGCCGGTGGAGGAAGTCCGTTCCCGCTTCACCTTCAGTTGGCAATACGTCAACTACGGCGTGCCGGAACAACTTCGGGAGATCTCCGCCCGTATGTTCCAGACGGAACGCGACAAGGCTGTCCAGGCGATGTCGGAAGCCTGCGCCGAAGTCCAGCAGGTGATGCGCGCTTCGCTGCTGGAACTGGTCAGTCACCTCCGGGACCGGCTGGCTGACCAGCCGGATGGCAAGCCACAGCGTTTGCGGGAATCAACCCTGCAGAAGTTGCGTGAGTTCCTGGGGACGTTTGACTTGCGCAATGTTGTGGACGACCAGGATTTGAAGCAGCAGGTCGATAAGGCGCGAGCCCTGCTGGAGGGCGTGAGCACGGATGCCTTGCGAAACATGCCACTGATTCGTGCCCGGGTACGGGAAGGCATGGCAGAACTCGCCACTCAGATGGACGTGCTGGCTGGTGATCGCGTTAGCCGCAAATTCCGTTTCGATAAGGAAGGAGGACACAACGATGTGCCAATGTGTGAACAAAGTAACTCTGATCGGGTTTCTTGGTGATGCACCGGAAGTCAGGTTCAGTCCAAAAGGCAACCCCGTCGGTACGTTCAGCCTTGCGGTCAACGAAAGGTGGAAAGACGCAGAGGGCTCTCCCCGGGAACGCGTGGAGTGGTTTCAGATCGTTTCCTTCGGTCGCTTGGCGGAGGTTTGCGGCCAGTATCTTGACAAGGGCCGCCACGTATACATCGAAGGGAGATTGCAGACTCGGAAATGGCAAGACCGTGAAGACGAAAAGCGCACGACAATCGAAGTCGTGGCCAACCAGATGCAGATTCTGGACCGAGCGCCAAAGAACGGAAACGGCGAAAAGGCAGATGAATCTCCGAAAGCTGAGGAGGCCGTGGACGAGAGCGACAATCCCTTCAAAGAGCCGGGAAACGAGACAACGGATCAAGAAATCCCGTTTTGACGTGCTGCCCCCGGCAGTGGCCACATTTTACTTCTTGCAGGATGCATCGATTCTCCGTATGGAGGGGCATATTCAAATTACCCGCGAGCTGACGTGGTTTTGAAGGGGGAAGGTGGAATCGTCGACACGCCACGGAAGGAGCAAAGAGTGCCCCGGATCTTGTCTGAGGGTGACCTGCCGTAGGCACTCAGGAGGTTCCTTCGGTGGACGCTCACGCACTGGGAATATGTCAGCGGCGAAGACGCTTTACCATCGTGACCCTTGTCCCCGATCGCGAGAACCTTACGAGGTCCATGGTGCGCCGAATCAGGAAGAGGCCGCGTCCATGGGTCTCGAACAAGTGCTCCGCCTGGGTGGGATCCGGGACTTCCTTCGGATCGAAGCCGGCGCCTTCACCCCAAAGCCGCAGACCCTTAGAACAGGTCTGATAAGATAGTCAGGTTAAGCGAGTTTTTGAGCGATTTTTGCCACATGAGTACCCTGGAAACGGGCACCGGCCAACTCGTTTTCGCTCGGCATCCGCTCTCCTTTGCCCCCGGCAATTGTTGAGGCGCCGTAGGGACTGCACCCGGTGATCTCTCCAATCCCCATTTGCCCGCCAAATGTATACGGCAGACCGACCACAACCATGCCCTGGTGCAGAAGCGTGGTGTGAAAACTGAGAATAGTCGATTCCTGGCCGCCATGCTGGGTTGCCGAACTCGTGAATACGCTGCCAACCTTGCCGACCAGCGACCCCTTTGCCCAGAGTTGCCCGGTGGCATCAAGGAATTGCCGCATCTGGCCGCACATGTTCCCGAAACGTGTTGGCGTGCCAAAGATGATTGCATCGGCATCTGTAAGGTCGTCCACGTGAGCTACGGGAATATGGGCCATGCTCTTCTGAACCTCAAGAGCCCCCATCTTGCTGAGAACTTCCTCTGACAGAGTCTCTGGAACTCTCTTGATGATGGGCTCGCAACCGGGCACTTCGCGCACGCCTACTGCGACTGCCTCTGCCATCTGGTGAATGTGGCCGTACATGCTGTAGAACACGATCAGGACTTTACTCATGCCTGCCTCCTCTTAACCGGAATTAGTTTTTGGGCCTCCCGGCGGTTGCAAGTATACATCCGTCTGCCTCCGGTCGAACCCTCCGGGCAGGGTTTTTCCTCCAGACGGTCCCACCGGCTCTCAGCCGCCCTTTTCCGGGTCCCGAAAGCCTGTCGCCTCGACATCCAAAACTAGCTTTTTCAGACAACTTTCGACTCCTGGAGAATAGGGGAATCCTCTTTAATAGAACCTGGCGTGGTGCACAAGGGTTGGCTGAGGACGTGCGCTACTACGGCCAGTGGATGCGCGACGAGGCGGAGAAACGCATCGGGCACCTCTACCCCAAGGTCGAGGTCACGGCAGAGATGGCAAAAGAACGCCCGGATCTCAAGCCGCTCATAAGCCGAAAGCTCACTGTGATTGTCTGCCTTTGGGCGCGCACGGTGAAGAGCCCAAATCCGGCTTTCGCGGACGTAGACGTACCGCTGGCAACCACATTTATGCTCTCCACTAGGGCGGGAAAAGAGGCGTACGTTGAGCCGGTTATCGAGGGCGGTAGCTACCGCTTTACGGTAAACCTTGGGATGCCGAAGGACGCCGCGGCGGCGAAGTACGGCACTAAGTCGGGTACCAGTGGCAGTAGTTTCTTTTGTCTAATGTCTGGAACCCCTCTGCCTTTTGAATACCTTCGGCAGGAAGCGAAGGCTGGTCGGATGGGGTTCCGGCTGATGGCCCTGGTTGCCGAAGGTGGGCGTGGAAGTGGCCGGGTGTATCTCTTGCCGACTTTAGAGATGGAAGCTATCGCACGCAGTGCTCAGCCCCAGGACGTACCGGAGACCGATCTTCCCAAGAAAGCGCTTGGATTTCGAATTCAAGAGTATGGCATGACACAGTGGCGCGACCTCTTCACCCCGCGCCAGCTCGCGTCGCTGACTGCCCTCTCCGACCTTGTAAAGGACGTACGCGAGCGGGTGACACGCGACGCGTTAAACGCAGGACTGCCGCCCGAAGACAAGCCCCTTGATGTGGGCGGTGCTGGTGCAAGAGCCTACGCCGATGCAATTGCGGTTTATCTTGGGCTCACTGTCAGCAAATCGAGCAATACAATCAACGCGCTCGCGGTCTGGTCGACAAGCCGCGAGCAAAGCGTGAACCTGTTCAGCAGACAGGCGATTCCCATGGCTTGGGATTTCCCGGAAGTTAATCCGTTTGCGGGCGCTGCAGGGGACTTCGCGCTCAGTGCGAACTCGGTCGCCAAGAGCTTGGCGAATTGCCCAGCGAATCTAAGTGGTGTGGCCTACCAGAAAGATGCTCAGAACGTGATTCTTGGCAGAAAACTCGTATCGACCGATCCGCCCTACTACGACAACATTGGCTACGCCGACCTGTCCGACTTCTTCTACATATGGCTCCGCCGCTCGCTGAAACCTGTCTTGCCCGATCTCTTTGCAACGCTAGCTGTGCCGAAAGCAGAAGAGTTGATCGCGACGCCCTATCGCCATGGAAGCAGGGAGAAAGCAGAGGCCTTCTTTCTTGGAGGCATGACACAGGCGATGCACCGCCTTTCAGAGCAAGCTCATCCCGGATTTCCGGTCACTATTTACTATGCCTTCAAACAGTCGGAAACCAACAGCAAGGAGGGAACCTCCAGCACTGGATGGGAGACCTTTCTCGAAGCGGTGATCGACGCTGGTTTCGGCATTACCGGTACTTGGCCGATGCGCACTGAGCGTGACCAGGGAGTTAAGACTGGCAAGAATGTTCTTGCTTCCAGCATCATTCTCGTCTGCCGCCCACACGCTGCAAACGCGCCGGTGGCAACGCGCCGGGAGTTTCTCACCGCGCTCAAGGCTGAGCTCCCTGCGGCGCTGAAGCACCTTCAACGCAGCAACATCGCGCCGGTGGATTTGGCGCAGGCGGCCATTGGACCGGGCATGGCGGTCTACACCCGCTACGCCAAGGTTCTCGATGCCGAGGGCAAACCGGTCTCCGTGCGCGATGCGCTTGCGCTCATCAACCAAACTCTCGACGAGGCACTTGCCGAACAGGAAGGCGACTTCGACGCCGACAGCCGCTGGGCGCTGGCGTGGTTCGAGCACGCAGGATTCGACGCGGGCGAGTACGGCGTGGCCGAGACGCTCTCCAAAGCCAAGAACACCAGCGTCGACCGGATGGTTGAGGCGGGGGCATTCTCGCTTCGAAGGGCGGCAAGGTGAGGCTGCTGAAGCCGAGCGAGCTATCCCCCAACTGGGACCCAACCACAGACCCACGCCTGACGAAGCTGTGAAAGAATTCACATAGGCGAATGGTCGCGTTGTGGCGAGTGGCCTGTGGCGCTGGGGCCGCTCAGGCTCGCGAACTGGGCGACGACCTAGGGGTCTATGTCCTGGCTACCCTTGGGGGGAGCGCGTTGGCGGGTGGTTTTTGGCGTTTCCATCATGTTTCCTCCCTCCCTGGGGTGTTGCCGATTCAGGTTGCCATGGCGGCGGCCAGATTCGGTCGCCACCGCAAGCGGACCCACTGTTGAATGTTGTAGGTCAGGCAAGCCCAAAGGGCTTCGCAGGTGGCTTTGACCAAGCCGCGCACGCGAAACCGGCGCAGTCCCAGTTTTTCCTTGAGGCATAAATTCGGAAACTCTGCGACCCGCTTCCGCTCGCGGTAGATGGCTTGCGCCTCCGGGGTCTTCATCTTCTCCACGTAGGCGGCCACCACCGGCACGTTCTCGGTGCGAACGATCATCCGCCCCTTCACCCGCTGGCCCGGTTTGACGGGGCAACACTGCGCCTGGTGCGGACAAGTGCGGCACGGGGACGGGGCCGCTTGATACCGATGGCGCCGCACTCCCGCGCGATCGTCCTTCACACTCCGATGGGGCAGCTCCTGGCCCACCGGACAAACATAAAGGTCGCGTGCCGCATCATAGACAAACTGGGGCGGGTAGAACTCCGCCGACACCCCGCGCTTTTGCCAGTTCTGCTGGCTGCGGGCCGCGTACTTGCCCTCCTCCAACGATCCTCCGCCCATCAGGTCCACGCCGCGTTTATCCATCTCCAGCACCGTGGCCCGGCTCACATATCCTTCGTCCACCACCGCCTGTGGGGGGACCACGCCCGTCTGCCGCTGCACCTCCTCCACCCCCGCTTCCAGTTGCCCTTGATCATTGTGGGCTTGCACCAGCTGCACCCCAACGATAATATCCTGGGCGGCATCGGTCATGAGTTGCACGTTATAGCTGGGAGCAAAGCCGCCTCCCCCCGGCTGTTTCATTTTCCGCGCTTCCGGCTCGGTCTCGCTCGCCCGGCACTTGGCCGGGTCGGTCGCTTCCGCTTCCGCCCGCACCTTCTGCAGTTCCTCCAAACTCTGTTCTAGGCGCTGCAACTTCTCCTGCGCCGCGCGCTCCTGCGCCTTACGCTGACGGGCGCTCTGCTCCGCTTGATCCTGCTGCGGGTCCCCCATTTGCCGTACCCGCTCCCCTGCCTCCTCCAGATGCTGCCGCAGCGTCCCTTCCCGATGGAACGACGCCGGACTGGCCGCCGCCTTCACCTTGGTCCCATCCTGCATCATCCGCTCCAGCGTGATCATCCCCTCGCCCCGCAAGACCGCCAGCACTTGCGCAAACAACTCGTCCAGCGCCGCCTGATGCTCCACCCGGAAGTCCGACAGGCTGGGATGATTCACCCCCTCGCATCCCGTCAGCCACTGGTAGGCAGGATGATATTCGCAACGCCGCGCCACTTCCCGCGCCGAACTCACCCCTTCACTGTCGGCGTAAATCCATAGGCTGATCAGCAACCACGGATCGTACGCCGGCCGCCCCGCCTCCCCTTCCACTACCTCGATCTCCGCCCGGAACGCGCTCAGATCCAGCCCACCCACCAACTTCCAAATCGCCCGCGCCGCATGCTCCGGCTCAATCAACCTCTCCACATCCACGGCGCGCAAGATCATCTGTTGCCGGTTCACCCGCTTCAAACGGAGTTCCTTGCTGATGCCCTCTGTCTCTGCTTGCTCTTTCGCTCTCATCCTCGACCGCCTGCCTCCGCCGAGCGCTTGCGAGCGGCTCTTCACTCACTCCCACCGCTTCGCTTCAAAAACGAGCACTCCAAAATCCATTTCTCCCTCTCCCGCCATCTAGATGCGGAATAAATTCACAGCTTCGTGAGCCGTGGGCTACATTCTGCCGGCCCTGACGGGCCTGAGTTGGGCCACCATTGCGTACGGTTTCGCGGTTCGCGAACCGTCCCTGCCAACAATCCGGCAGGATTTTCGAGAGGGCGCTTCGCGAAGCGCCCCTACGCAGTGCGCTACACTGGCTCGACCACCCCCTAGCCCCCTCCTGAACCAGGAGGGGAACAAGTCGGACAATTAGGCGCTTTCGCAAGAGATTTTGCCTACCCGTGGGCACGACGGATAATAACTCTATTGACAATCGTGCAAGTACGGTGCTAGACTGAAGGCATTAGTCTTGGGTCCGAACAGGGCTCGGCCTGAGGCGGTCCCGACCAATTGATCACCCTGGAATTGGACCACCCTGATGGCTTCGAACGACGCAGAAGCGATGTTCCTGCAAAGAATAGAAGATTCCTGCCTGCGTCAATTGTGGCGGCTCACCAACACACTGATGAAGGTCCGAAACGGGGCGCTGACCCGTAAAGATGTTAAAAATGAAGATCGACCCGACTATGTGTATGAAAACAAAGGGGAGAGTGACACAATGCCCGAGAATCAACACGACTTTCTGGCCGAGAATTCATGGGTTGCGCGATAATCGGGGGGAAACCAGAGTGTTTTTGAAAGGAGAAAGCCGCGAGATCGAGAAAGTGGACGCTTGCAAGCGTAGTGCGGAGCTGTCTAGGCGGCCCGCGACCTTTTCGCACCCACCGGGCTACTTGACACCTCACCCCCGGCGCTCGGGGCCCCCGCCCTCGTACCTCGGGCTTCCGACGCCCCATCCCCGCGTGACACACTTCTCCGTATCGGATGTCGGCGGTTCCTTGCTTGAGGATGAGTCGAATGCAACCACCATCCGACAAGAATCCCTCGTTTGCGCGCGTGGCGTTGACGCAGGGCACGATCGCGTCTCCGCGGGGCACTACCCTCCGCCGGGTGGAGGCCCATGCAACCTAGCGGGCTTTCCCGCGCGCGGCCTGCAACCTCGCCCGCACCTGGGCCTTCTTAAGCTCGGACTGCCATTGGGGACTCGTGACGGAAGTGAAGATGTAGAGCGGATAGAGTTCCGTGAAGATGCGCTCGACCTCGCGGGCGAACCCGGGAGTGGCCAGGCCGCGAGCCTTGGGAAGGAATACCTTGCGCACCACCCAGGCGTGGAGCGTCAGCCTGTCTTCCGTGCGGCGCGGCAGGCCCGTGCGCTGCGTCCACTCGCCCTTCTCCTCTCGGTGCCAGTAGGTTTCGTAGCGCCGGGCGCGGACGACCCGCGCCAGAAGTTGCTCGAACAGGGGGCGATCGAAGGCCGCCCGCTTGCGGAAGACGGTTTCGAGCGCGCCCTTGGGGCCTCGCCAACTGCCATAGATCGAGAACCCCACGGTGAGGCAATCCGCCGAGAGTCCCACATACAAGCGGCCCGCGTGGCCGCGGTCGTAACGGCCGTCGTACACGTAGAGATAAAAGTTGGGCCTATAAGGACTCTTGTCTTTGCTGAAGCGGATGTCCCGATTGATGCGAGAGAAGTTGCCGTTGGTCTTGCCGCCGGTCTCGAAATGCGGGTTGAGCTTCAACACAAAAGGCGTGAGCGCTCGGAGCAGGCCGCGAAAGGCTCCCACAACATGCTCGTCGTAGCGGGCACGGTTCTCGTCGAACCACGCCTTGTCATTGTGCCGCGCGAGTTCCTCGAAAAAGCGGAACGAATCGGCTGCGAAACCCTGGAATCCAATCGCCACAGGTGTCTCCTGAGAAAAGCCATTCCCGTAGCACCCAATTATATCCGATGGACACGCTCGGGCACGACAAAAAGACTGCTATGGCAGTTCAATTTCCTCAGGCAGCAAATGAGGCTTTGCTGCTTCTCGACTCCATGTCATCTGACATAGCACAGGGAGAAAATCCGCGCCCGTCATGCGTTGAATTTCGCATCGTGGCACCCGTGACCCTACGATGCAACTAGCCAGTTTAGGCTTCTGCCTTGCCTGACTTGACAAACATCACAAAACACAACACTACCTCACTCTTCTTTCGGAACCACGAGAGGCTTTCCATCTGAGCAATAAGTTCAATTCTGGCAATATGATTGCGGCGCAACCCACTGGGAAGAGTCGTAATTCGTCGCGACAGGAGGGGAACATGGCCATACCCCAACGGATATGCGACTACCTGGACTCCCAGAATATCCCCTACGAGGTACTTCACCATTCTCAGGCCTTTACGGCTCAAGAGGTTGCTCACTCGCTGCATGTCTCGGGAAAGAGGTGCGTTAAGGCCGTGGTGGTGGGAGGGGACGAGCGGGCGGTATTGGTGGTTATCCCTGCCGCACATCGGTTGAACTTCCAGGAGCTCATGGCAACCCTGGAAGTAAGCCGGCTGGACATGCTTCCGGAAAGTGAGTTGGCGGGGCTGTTTCCAGACTGCGACTTGGGCGCCGTGCCGCCGTTCGGTAACCTGTACGGTATGGACGTATGGGTTGACCGCTCCGTGGCGGACGCGGAAGAGATCCTGTTCTGCGCAGGAACCCACGAAGACTGCATCCGCATGCGTTACTCGGATTTTGCGAAACTGACCCTGCCGCGATTGGGCCGGTTCGCCGAAATGGCAGCGGCCAAGGCAGCTTGACCTTCTTGCATGACCGTTGTGTCGCCCGCCATCCTCCCGCTACGTGCTCCGCTTGCGCACGCAGAGGGAGAGTTTGTGTTTGGTGATCCTCACCCCGCGACTTCCTAGGAGGACCTGATGCTTGGGTTGAAAGAGAAACTGGCACAACAGATTCCCGGGTTGCGGGAGGACATTCGCAAGCTCCACAGGGAGCACGGAGAGACGGTTATTTCCCAGGTCACCGTGAGCCAGGCTTTCGGCGGGATGCGCGGCGTTAAGGGTCTGGTATGTGACACCTCAGTCGTGGACCCGGATCAAGGCTTGGCGGTGCGGGGGATCCCCATAGGCGACCTTGCCGACCGCTTACCGGAAGAAGTCTTCTATTTGCTCTGTACAGGAGAATTGCCGGATGCGGAAGCACTGGCCTCGCTCCAGACCGAACTCCGCCAGCGCGCCCATGTTCCCCCCTACGTCTGGGACGTGCTGGAAGCGCTGCCCAAAGACTCCCATCCCATGACCATGTTCAGCCTGGCCGTCCTGGTGATGGAGCGTGACTCGGTGTTCCGTCGCCGCTATGCCGAGGGTATGCCCAAGGAGGCTCACTGGGAAGCGACCCTGGAGGATTCCCTGCAATTGCTGGCCAAGCTTCCGGCGGTGGCGGCAGGAATCTACCGCCTGCGCTCGCATCGGGGCGCCCCGCTGCCCTCCAACCCCCGGCTCGATTGGGCGGCTGACTACGCGCAGATGCTGGGCATATCCGATCCCAGCGGCGAATTCGCCAACCTGATTCGGCTCTACCTGACCCTGCACTGCGATCACGAGGGCGGGAACGTCAGCGCCTTCACCTGTCACACCGTTGGGTCGGCGCTGTCCGATCCCTACTACGCTGTCTCAGCCGGTTTGAACGGCTTGGCCGGACCTCTGCATGGGTTGGCCAACCAGGAGTGTCTGCACTTCGTACTCGAACTCCGCCGGAAATTCAACGGCGTTCCCAGTGACGAGCAATTGCGCGAGTACGCCTGGAACACTCTTCGGGAGGGGCGCGTGATCCCCGGTTACGGCCACGCCGTGCTGCGCATCACCGATCCGCGCTTCACGGCCTTCCGCAAGTTCGGCGAGCGCGCCTGCGCCCACGACGATTTCTTCCGCATTGTCGATAGGATCTTCGCCGTCGTCCCCGAGGTGTTGCGGGAACAGGGCAAGGCCAAAGATCCCTGGCCCAACGTGGACGCCATCTCCGGCGCGCTGCTCTACCACTTTGGTCTGACCGAATTCGATTACTACACGGTTCTGTTCGGCGTCTCTCGCGCTTTGGGATTGTGCGCCCAGTTGATTCTGAATCGAGCCCTGGGGACGCCCATTACGCGGCCGAAATCCGTGAGCACGGAATGGATCAAGGAAAATGTTAAGGCGGGCCAGAAGGCCGCCTGAGGATGTCAGCGGGTGGGAGGCCCACGGATCTTCCACCCGGAATGATGCACGGTTCAGAAACTCTCACAAGGAGAACGCCATGGGACCTGGATGCGCCGACTGCCCTGTTCTGAGAACTTCGCTTTTTCAAAGCCTGACGCCAGAGCAGATTCAGCGCCTGGGCTGCGTGTTTCGACCTGCCCGGTATCGGCGAAACCAGATCCTGTTCTTCGAGGGAGGCACGGCGCAACATCTCTTCGCCCTGCACACCGGTTTGGTGAAAATGGTGAAGTCTCTCGAAAACGGAAAGGATCGCATCACCGGGGTGCTGTTCCCCGGCGAATTGTTCGGCCTCGAGTCGCTCACGGATTTGGCCTACCCCATCACGGCTGTGGCCCTGCGCGACTGCGAGATCTGCGCAGCCCCCCGGGAGGACTTCTCCACCTATCTGCAAGCCAACCCCGACCTCGCGATCGGCATGGTCCGTTTCCTGGTGGGGGAGCTCGAGCGCGTTCGCACCCAAGTGACCGACATGAGCTTTAAGGATGCCCGCATGAAGGTGGCGACGTTTCTGTTGTCACTGCTCTCTCACGACACCCCTGCGACCAACGAGAACCTGACCCTGACCCTGCCGCTTTCGCGGCAGGAGATCAGTGAGGTTCTGGAGCTCTCGCCGGAAACCGTCAGTCGAACCTTGAGCGCTTTCCGCCGTGAGCAGTTGGTGACAGCCCGCGGACGGCAGATGGTGATCCAGAATCGTGCCGACCTCGAGGCCGTGGCACACCGTTAGCGCGAGTTTCTCACCACGCTGAAACGCTCTTGGGGGGCTGCCGGAAGGGCGGGGCTTCAGAGGCTGCGGAAGAACCCGTAGGCGCTGTCATTCTGAGCGAAGCGAAGAACCTCTGCATTTGTTGAATCAGGCAAATGCGGAGATCCCTCGTCGCCTGCGGCTCCTCAGGATGACAGGTGGGAAGCGTTCTTCCGCAGACTGTAAAAGGGCGTAGCGCGGACCCCCGTCCTTGGGGTCCGCGGTCCTTCAGTAGGAAAAACCGCAAATCGCCAAATCAGGGTCTGCCCTCGGATTCGGAAACGTGATTCCAAGGAAGAACCGCCCCGATGCATTGGGGCGCTACGCCTGCTTCCGTGTTCCCAGCGTGAGAAAGAGCGTTGGTCCAGCAGGTTGGCCGTATGCTATTATCATACGTCAAGTAGAGAGAAGGTATATGACACGGGAATACGTTGAAAATCGAGACGGTGGTTACTACGTGATCGGCTCGCGGGTATCCCTGGAATCGGTCATCTGTCTCTTCCTGGATGGAGCCTCGCCAGAAACCATCGTCGATGAGTTTCCGACTCTGTCGCTCGAACAAGTGTATGGAGCCATCACCTTCTACCTTGCAGATCGGGCTAAGATTGATGCCTATCTGACCGAGTCCGAAAGACTCTGGGAAGAGGCCCGAAAGAATCAATCCCCAATTCCCCGTCCTCTGCGGGAACGGCTGGAACGCGCACGCCGCGAGATCACCTCGCACGCATGAAAATCAAATTCCTGGCGGATGAGAACCTGCGACGGGCCATTGTACTTGGCCTTCGACGGCGTGAGCCCTCTGCAAATTTCGTGCAGGCGTACGAGGCCGGTGCGGCGGGAAAAGACGACCTCACCGTGCTCCAGATCGCTGCGGAGCAAAACCGCATCCTGGTGTCACATGACCTTAGGACAATGCCGCAACATTTCCGACACTTCGTCGCACGGCAAACCAGCCCCGACATCATCTTGATCCCGCAAAAGCTACCCCTGAGCACGGCCATCGAGCAATTGGTAATGATCTGGGTTGCTTCCGAAGCCGAAGAATGGGTAAACCAAGTCCGCTTCCTGCCCCTCTAACGTCCCCCCCGCGCGGCGCGCAGGCGTTCAGAAAGCGCGGTGCGCGCCTACTTGACGGTGATTGATAGAAACCCGGAAGCGGTGGAAAAAGCCCTCATGAACAAGTCGCGAGATGCGAAGGGCATCAGGCACCCCAGCGGCAACCGTACGTAGTCAGTCTGGAGGGGCACGCCGCGACCGTTGCCTTGTTTAAATCAAAGTTGCTGTAACTCGACGACCGCCAATCTTCCGGCCGCTCCAGCAGTCCTTTCCGCATGGGATTCATGTGAAGCTATTCCAGCAGGCTATGCCTTCGCCATCAAGGGAAGAACCGACGGTCAGAACTGCACTGACCGTGCCTACCCGGCTCTATTCTCATATCCCGATCGGCCGATAACATACTCCCGGCCACTTATGATTGCAATCGTCGCGGAGTCACCGGCATTTGTGTTTGCACTGAGTGTTCCAACGCCATACAATGAGAGCCAGCTAAACCAAATTCCTGCCTACGGAGACGCTCCATGGATCGCCGATCATTTCTTGCTGCTTCTTGTGGTTCACTCGCAGTCGCTCAACTTGCCACTTCAGCTCAAGCAAATTCCCCCGGCGAGAAGGGATTGCGACTCTCCATCACCTGGGGAATGATGGACGGAATGCCGGTGGGTGAAGGTCTGGCGCTGCTGGCTCGGCATGGGTACGACGCCTTTGAAATGTTCGACTGGCGCAACCCGGCGGAACTGGCCAGCTTTGTCGCCGAGAAAAACAAGTATCCTCTCACCTGCGCTTGCCTGGTTGCGAACAAGGGAGTCGAGGCACGCGGCTGTGGCCTTGTGAATCCGCGGGAACGCGAGGGATTCATCCAGGAGTTGAACCTCAGCCTCGAAGCGGCCCGGAAGGTTGACGCGAAACGCCTGGTCGTCCTGACCGGCAACGAAATGGGAGGAATGCCGCGTTCGGAGCAGATGACGAACGCGGTCACGACGCTGCGAGCGGCCGCCCCCATTCTGGAGAAGCATGGGGTGACCGCCGTAATCGAGATCCTGAACACCTACGTGGACCACGCGGGCTACTTTCTGTACTACGTCCGCGACGGGGCAGAACTCGTCGACCGCGTGGGAAGTCCGAACGTAAAGCTGCTCTACGACATCTACCATGCCCAAATCATGGAAGGAAACTTAATCAATAATATCCGCGCGAATATCGACCGCATCGGACACTTCCACATCGGGGACGTTCCCGGAAGGCACGAGCCAGGGACGGGCGAGATCAACTATCGAAACGTGTTCAAGGCGATTGCTGAACTCCGGGACCGCTATCAGGGGTACGCGGCCCTGGAATATGGTGCCTTGGCCCCCCTTGAAGAAAACCTCTCCGCCATGCGAGAACTCACGAACTTGGCATCCAAGCCGCAGTGAGTTCATATCTGAGCAAGCAGCGCGGACCTGTTGTGAAGGTCCGCGGCTTGTCCCGCCAAGGACCTGTTGACCCTGATTTCCCGGTTGATCTGGTGGCGGGCCGTCCGTGGCTAGAAACGAGCCTTAATGCGGATTTCGCCGGTCTCGATGGGCAGCCGGATTCGTTCCAGACTGGGGTCAAAGTCCGTCCACTGCCTTCCATCCACTTCCACCGAACGCACGTGCTTTCCCCCTGGAGCACGGAGGACTAACCATGCGGCGTGTGCCGGGTTCCGAGTGGGCAGCGTCACACGGGCATCCACCCCGTCCGCATTCGCTTCCAGGCGGTAACTAACGGGACCGAAATGGGTCGGCCCTTCACGGACTTCCACCTTCTCCCCGGGGGCGAGCCACCGCCGCGGGGTTCCGGCTGCCAGCCACAGAGTGTCCCCTTCCTCCCGGACCAGTAAATCCCGCACGCGGTTCACAAACTTCGCTTCGTCGGGAATCTTGTAGAAAGGCCCACTCGGGGAACGCCACTGGCGATACTCCTCGGTAAATACATTCACGGCAGGATAATAACACGCGACAAAATCGTTGTAGAGATTTCGAATGGCTGCGGGCACTTCGTTGCGCCGGAGATAGGTCAGGGTGGGATTCTGCAGATTGGCCTGGAATACCATCCCCCCTCGACTGAACCAAAGCTTGTCGTCCACCCACCCGTGCACGTGCAGGCCCAGGGATGACGACATGGTCGCGTTATCTTCCCAATCGTCCAAGACCCAATTCGCCAGTGGCTCGTCGGTGTGGAAGACGTCGGTGGCCAGGAGGATCATGGCCCCGTAAAGAACCTCGCGCGTGGCAGAAAGCCGGTAGGTGGGCAAAACCTTTTGGGAATAGCGCGAGTAATATGCGACGCGAATAGGACCGAACAGACGGATTCGCTGATAGGGCCGGGTGGGCAGGTACGGAATATAAGTGTTGTCGCGCAGCCGGATGACCGGAGCCAATCGGGAGGCCTGCAGTACCGCGGCGCGCAAGTCCTCTGTGTACGCCGCGGCTTCCTGTGCATATGTCTCGGCTTCCGGCACCCCGGCGTCTGCCAAAGCCTTGGCGAGGCTGGTCATACCGGCGGCCGCGAAGGCATTCACCGAAAACCAGTGACCCCAGTCCGAGTTATCTTCGAGGTGCCCCGCGGGAAGAAGACCATATTCTGGAATACGCCGATCTCCGTCCAGCAACTGCGTGAGTTTTCGTTGCTCAACTACCCAGTCAGCGGCGCGCTTCATGCTGGGGGCAGCGTGCTTTAACCACTCTTTATCGCGTGTGTAGAAATAGTGCTCACCCAAGGCCCAAAGAACGGTTCCGTGGTCGAGGTTGTACTCTGCCGCGGTGTAATCGTATTCCTTGTCGACCCGCGCCCCGTGATACACGTCCTTCTGATCG
>Ga0208457_1001423_pt1 | contig 17083 bp, 15 predicted proteins | sample June2015DPH_10_1_FD_185513 | JGI IMG/M metagenome (GOLD analysis project Ga0208457, IMG submission 185513) | Peatland microbial communities from SPRUCE experiment site at the Marcell Experimental Forest, Minnesota, USA - June2015DPH_10_150... | ecosystem: Environmental > Terrestrial > Soil >... | reverse complement strand
AGCACCGGGAAAGCGTCTGGGAGACTGTCCGTTCCTTGCTGATCGTCCTGGTGGGCGTCTTCTGCATTCGGACCTTCATTGCGGAAGCCACCGTGATTCCCACCGGCTCCATGGAACAGACGATCCTGATTGGCGATCATGTGTTTCTGAACAAGCTGCTTTACGGGCCGCGGCTTCCTTACACTTCCCTTCGCATTCCTCCGCTCCGGACTGTGCACCGGCAGGATATTATTGCCTTTCGGTATCCCCTAAATCCGTCCGTAATGTTTGTGAAACGCGTCATCGGCGTGGGCGGCGACGTGCTCAGGGTCGAAGACAGGAAGGTTTTCGTCAACGGTAAGCCGCTCAACGAGCCTTACGCGCAGTTTCAGTACTCCTCCACCTTGCCGTTGCGGGACAACTTTCCTCCTCCCATTAATGTTCTGGATACCTTGCCTGCCGCCTGGGGGCTGGACCCGGCGTGGTCGCGGGAAATGCCCAACTTCATCCGGGAAGACGGTTTGCACGTGCCGCAGGGATATCTGTTCTGCATGGGCGACAACCGGGATAACTCGCTGGACGGCAGGTTCTGGGGATTTGTTCCGGAAGAAAACGTGGTGGGCGAGCCGCTCTTCGTTTATTGGTCATACGATGCCCCCAGCCGGGACTGGACGAGCGAGGAGTTGGCGTCGCGACTGAGGTTTGACGCGTCCATCGTTTGGAACTTCTTCACCAAGACTCGCTGGTCGAGGACCGGAAAGACCTTCTGATTGGTGATTGGCGATTGGTGATTTGTGATTGAGGTAATCGGCGAGTCGTGATTGGTGATTGACAAGGGAGAAAGCGGCCCACCGCTTTTTCAACCGGCAATCACAAATCGATCGACGGCAATCACAAATCACCAATCGCAAATCACAAATCTCTATGCTATACCGTGACGCTGGTGTTGACATTGATGCTGCCACCGAAGCCAAGGCAGCCATCAAGCAATTAGCGCGCAGGACCTTCAATGCGCGCGTGCTGAAGGATGTTGGAGCCTTTGGGGGATTCTTCTCAATCAAGGGCCTTCCCCGCGACGCCGTTCTTATTTCCAGCATCGACGGCGTGGGAACCAAACTGAAAATTGCCTTCGCCTTGAATCGCCATTCCACCGTCGGAGTTGATCTGGTCAACCATTGCGTCAACGACATCGCGGTCCATGGCGCGGCGCCCTTGTTTTTACTCGACTACCTGGCCACGGGGAAAATGCATCCGAAAGTCGTCACGGAAGTCGTGCGCGGGTTGGCCCTGGCATGCCGCTCCGTGGGCTGCGCTCTGATCGGCGGTGAAACGGCGGAGATGCCGGGTTTCTATCCGCCCAATGAATATGATCTGGCAGGCTGCATCGTGGGCTGGGTGCGGCGGCGTGAGATTATCGATGGCAGCCGGATCTGCCCGGGCGACGCCATCGTGGGGCTTCCTTCGGTGGGACTGCACACGAATGGATACTCCCTGGCCCGTAAGGTCCTGCTCGAACAAGAAGGAATCAAGCTCACCGAGCAGGTGCCGGAACTTGGCCGGACCTTGGGCGATGAGCTGCTCGCGCCACACCGGTGCTACTGGAAAGTCATCAAGCCCATGCTGGCTGAGCATTTGCTCAAGGGATTGGTCCACGTCACCGGCGGCGGCATCACCGACAACACGCCGCGCATACTTCCGACAGGAACGCAGGCAGTGGTTCGCTTGGGAGCCTGGCCGGTGCTCCCGGTTTGCGAATTGATTGCCCGGCTCGGGCGCGTCCCGGAGTCCGACATGCTTCGCACCTTCAATATGGGAATCGGCATGATGATGATTGTAGCGAAGCGAAGGCTCGCTCGCGTTACCACTCTTCTCGCTCGACAGCGCGAAAAGTTCTGGGTCATCGGCGAGATCCAGCGCGGAAAGCCGAGCGTGAAGTACGTCTGAACATTGGCGATTGGTGATTGGTGATTGACAGTCTGAACATTGGTGATTGGTTATTGGTGATTAACAACGGAGGAACTCGGCTCAACACCTTTTCAATCGGCAATCGCCAATCAGCAATGGACAATCAGCGATCACCAATCGCAAATCACCAATCACAAATCACCAATCATTAATCACCAATGGATGGCTCTCATGAAAAATCTTGGCATCCTGCTCTCCGGACGCGGCTCGAACTTTGAGGCCATCTCCCGCAACGTTCAGGCGGGGAAAATCCCCGCCCAAATCGCTGTCGTGATCAGCAACAAGGAGGAAGCTGCCGGCCTTGCCACGGCCAGAAAGATGGGCCTCGAAACCCGCTTCATTCCGTCGACAGGGAAAGAACGCGAAGCCTTCGACCGTGAAGTCGTTTCGGTTCTGAAGGACTTTCAGGTCGATGTGGTGTGCCTGGCAGGTTTCATGCGCATTCTCAGCCCTTATTTCGTTCGCGCGTTTCCGCGCCGCATCCTGAATATTCATCCGGCCTTGCTGCCTGCCTTTCCGGGAACCGACGCGCAGAAACAGGCGCTGGATTACGGCGTGAAATTCACCGGCTGCACGGTCCACATCGTAGATGAAGGCGTGGATTCCGGCCCCATCGTCTGCCAGGCCGTTGTCCCGGTTTTGGATGAAGACACGCCTGAATCTCTCGCCGCGCGAATCTTGAAGGAGGAGCACCGGATCTACTCTGAAGCTGTCTGCCTGCTCCTGGAAGACAAGGTCCGGGTCGAAGGCCGGCGACTCTTGCGGAAGGATTGATTCGGTCGCTCTCGATTAACTACTGGAAAAGTTCGTGCAGGTCGGATTCCGCTCTGGGAAGGAGTCTAACGCGGTATGCCATACTTGGCCCGGATTTCTTCGAAAGCCTCTTCAGCGGGTCTCCCCTCGCCGCGCCGCGATTGCTCCAGGGCTCCGTCGATAGCCGCTCTCGTTTCCTGAAGTTCCTCTTCGTCCTCCTCGTCCAGCCGGTGGACGGCCTCCTGCACTAGAGCGTCCACGCTCGCATACTGCCCCCGCTGGATCTTCTGTTGAACGAGCCTCTCAATCTCGGGTGTGAGGGTGATGTCCATGGTTTGCCCACTCTCCAAACCTAACGTGCGTTCCCCATTTTAGTTCCCGGAAAGCGTTTGTCATGGGGTGACGAGTACGCGAGGGTCGAAGGGTTTCCGCGTCCTTTCCCTCCACTTTTTTCACTTGGATGAGCTTGGTCTGAATGCCGAGCCCCCAGGCGCCGATGGGCCATTATGGCAATGGTTCAAGGTCTGCGGCTTTTCTCACAGACCGCGCCCAAGGGGCGGACCTGCAAAAAAGGTCCGCGCTATGCTTGTTTGTGGCTTCCCACCTTGCGCAACTCGATCACCAAGCGTAAGGCGTCGTTAACGGCTCTTTCACTGCGAAAGGCCTTTCGGACATCGGGGTCCAAGAGAACTAGATTTGTGCCCGCGTGGTAGCGCTTCGCGTACTTGCCGCGCACCGCTCCCTTAAGCAACTCGCCGAGATCATATTCGGGGCGCAAATCGTCGTTCATACTATTCTTGCGTGTTTTCATAGGCTCTTTTTTCTCTTCCGGTCAAGGTTCGAGCACTGATGATCCGAATCCGGTCACCTCGCTCGGCGTGAGCGACCATCAGTAACCGCCCCAAGTTCGACAACCCGACCGTGATGTAGCGATGTTCGCCGGCGGAGTGGCCGGGGTCAGCGGCTGTGGTGGTGAGGAAATCGCCAAACACGGTAGCGGCCTCATTGAATGAAACCTTGTGCTTGCGCAGATTCTCGGCGGCTTTGCCGGCATCCCACTCGAACTCCACAAATCTATTGTAGCGAATTCAACCTGCTTTTGCAGAATTGTCGCGACCGACCCCGACAATAGTCCCGCGGGCATACACCGTTTTGAAGCTGTGAAAGAATTATGAGACAAACCTCCCACCATAGAGGCACTGAGAGCTGAAAAGAAAGGGGCTTTTCTCTGTGCCTCGGTGCCTCTGTGGTTAACGCAATCGATTTTTTCACACCTTCTTTGCGATGTATGCGACCTCTTGGCAATTGGGCTGGAATGCAGTGGTGCCCCGGGAACGGCACTGCGGGGTGCCATGATCACATACATGCCAAAGGGCAGCATGTATGCGCCACCCGCGAGATTTTCAGTATGGACAGCCATGCTGCTCTTGGCCCCGCTAACCCTATCTATCGGATGATTCCGGAACTGGCGCCAGTAATAGGTGAACTTGGGATTGTGGGGCAACCGCGTCTACGCCGCGGCCGTGGGAAGCGCCTCAAAGGGGCTTTGCACCTGGAGGATATAGGCCTCTGCCCGCTTGTAACCACTTTCGATACCTCGGAACTTGGCGACCAGGTCCTGCAAGTCGTAAAACCTGTCGGGCGTCGCAGAGGCGTGCGCGTAGCAGGCGGCACGCTTGCGGGCCTCAACTTCGGTAATATCAATGTAGTGCGTGGGAGCGAACTGCAGCGTGTCTTCTCCGTTCGACACTTCGTAATAGTAGAGCGCAAATTTCTTCCCCGTTTGCAGCCAGGCGTCGAACGCCAGCACGGAAGTCGCACGGTGGTCGCGATGCTGATCGATGGGCCACTGAGTAATGACCACGTCAGGGTGCTCGGCCTCTAGGATTCTTCGGAACTCATCAAAGTGGGAAGCATCGAGCACGGCATGGCCGTTCTGCTGTCCCGCGTAGGCAGGGCGCGCCTTCAAGATTTCGCAGGCCTTGCTGGCCTCCCCGATGCGGACATGGGCAGGAGCTCCACCCAGCGCGGCCGGCCATTCGCCATTGTTGAGGTAGAGGAGCACCACCTCGTGCCCCAAGTCGGTGTAACGGGCAATCGTACCGCCGCAACCATATTCGGGATCACCGGGATGTCCGCCGGCAACGACGACCTTCAGTTTGCGCCCGGCGAAAGCTCGTGAATCGGGCTGAGCTCTGCCAGGTGCAGCCACCGGCAGTCCGACGGCCAGGGCAGTTCCTGTTCGGCCCGCGCGGGCCAACCAATCTCGTCGTGTGATTGAGTCCATCTGCTCGCCTCTCCTCGGTGAGATTAACTGGTCGTGCTAGGGATACCAGCCCGAATTTCCATTTTGATTTTCCGCCCGCCGGGTACCATGCACCCGACCGCCTCTGAGTGAAAGGTCTAGTTGAGTTCTAAGTTCTGGGTGCTTCCACGGACCACGGAACGGGTCAGTTTACCTCTCCGGAGAATCCCAAGGCCCGAAGCTGTCATTTTTCCACGGGTCGCGCATACATCATTTTGTGATGTATGCGACCTCTTGGCAATTGGGCTAGAATGCACTGGTTCCTGGGGAACGGCACTCCGGGTACCATGATCGCATACATGCCAAACGGCGGCATGTATGCGCCACCCGCGAGTGTCTCCCGCGCATTGCGCAGGCTCTCATACATGCAGGCGACGCCCTCTGCCGTTTTTTCAATCCGGCTGACCTCCTGCTCGCTGCTGGTGAAGTAGTTAGCCTCACAATCAGGCCGGGGTAGTAGGAGCCGGAAATTTTCGCCCAGCCGAGGTTCCTGAATGACCTCGAGCGAAGGACTCTTCCAGGCTACACCAACTAAATTCCCGTTCCGGCGGTCCAAGCGCAGGCGGCAGATTGGAGTCTCGACGACCTCCGTACCCTCGGGGGATGAATCCTGCCCTTGTTGCGACCGGGCCTTGCCAACCCCATCCCATGCGCTCAATGAAGCCAGCACGCCTCCAGTTACCGTCAAAAACTCTCGTCGATCGAGCGACTCACGAGTTAGCTGTAGCATTTCCTTCGGATCGGACTCATGCATTCTTGTTTGCTCCCTTCCCCTTTCGCTTGACGAATTGTGAATTCGCCGCCACTATAATTGTATAGGAAACGTGGGCCTGTAGCTCAGTTGGGAGAGCACATGGTTTGCAACCATGGGGTCGGGAGTTCGAACCTCCCCAGGTCCACCAATGTGTTTCAACTATGCTGCTGGCCCCCTTGAGAGTTCCTCCGACAACTGTCCGCAGTTTCCGGCGCGCATGTCATCCTTAGGCGGCGGACATGAACCTAGCCGGGCAGGAGGCGGCTGCCGAATCACCGTTGAGCGAAACCTTGCGCTGGCATACAATAGGTCCATAAGTAGCTTGCAGAGCAAGGTTTTAACTGCCGGGCCTATCCGGGCCACAGTTCTGAGGCACTCTCATGGAAGTCGCCCACGAACTCACCGCGCTTGTGGCATTCAAATTGATCGTCTACACGTTCGGAGCACTGGTGCACTTATTCCTCATGGTCTTGATTCTGGGGAATCGCAGGCTGCGGCGACTTGAATGGCTGCTCTTTTGGCTGATCTCGGGGCTGTTCATGTGGAACTCGGGCAACTTACTCGCCTTGAATGTCGGCCTCTTCTACGGGGTCGGTCCCGCCATGCTTTCCAGAGCCTCTCGTCTTATTCCTTTGCTAGGCTTGGTTCTCGCGGCGCCGCTTTTGGTGCACGTCCACCTGAATTACTTGGAGCATTTCTCCCCTGTTTCTCCAGTTGCGACGCTGCTTTCCCGCATCTTCTATGTTCCTTTGATAGCAGCTCCGTGGATGGTGGGCAAGCTGGCCGGACGTCTCGACCTCGATCCTTTGCAGGCGCTCGGAGGGTATGGCAAGATGATGGTGGCGTGGCTTGTGGCGGCCTTGGTGGCCGGTATGGCCATCAATGGATTGCTGGTCCGCCGACGCGTGGAATCTGACCCCGGCCTTCGGCGCTTTCATGCCTGGTTAGTGGGGCTTGAAGGTACGTTGGCACTGGGCTTCGCCTGGGCCTACCTTTTGCGGCCGTTCCCCCACCAAGGGCTGGGGGGGTACACGGCAACCTCCTTGATGCTCATCGCGGTTATCCCGGGCGGGCTCCTCGGCTATTCGATTTTCAGTTACAACCTGCTCGACCTTCGGGTGCAACGGAACGTCATCTACTCCGTGGCGGCAATATTCGGCTTGCTCCTCTACATCAATTTCATGCGGCGTTTGAGTGGGTTTTTGGAAGCCTACGGACTTCTTCCTTCTGCCGTGACTGAAGGAGTGATGATCTTCCTCCTAGTTGTTTGCGTAGAGCCGGTCAAGAAGCTGATCAACCGGGCCCTGCACGAAGCCTTTGTCTCGGAGTTCGAGAAGGTCCAGAAGCTGGCGACGGAGATTCAGGAGTTTGCCAAGCAATCAGGAGACGTCGAGTCACTCACACACTACCTGGAGCAGCGATTGGCCGCCGAGCTGGGGCTGGAGAATGTGAGCTTAAGGAGAGGCGAAGAGGTAACGCCGCCAGCGAGCCCCACGAAAGGGGGAAAGGTTCGACGATTTCCAATCCACCGCGGGAGGGAAGTGGCCGGCGTGCTCGAGGTCACTCCGCGTACCTCGAACCTTTCTGGGGAGCAGTTCGGCGCTCTGGAGTTCTTGGCGGATCAGCTCGCGCCTGCGCTCGAGGTTTGCCAGCTCATCGCGGACAAGATTAAGCTGGAACGGGAATTGGCTGAGAAGGCGAAGATGGCTTTCCTGGGGGATATGGCGGCCCGCATCGCACACAACGTTAAGAACCCGCTCAGCTCGATGAAGACGCTGGTGCAGTTGCTCGAGGGGGACACCTCTTTGCCGGCGCGCGCGCGGCAGGACTGCGGGATGGTGATCGCGGAGATCGATCGGCTCAACAACAACGTCTCTCAACTGCTGCGCTACGCGAAGCAGGCGCGAGACACTGACCGCCCTTGCGAACTCGAAGCCGTGGTGAGGCGTGTGCTGGTCCTGAGCCAGGCTGAGGCCGACCGGCTGGGGGTGAAGTTGGATTGCAGCGTGGCGTGCGCTTCGAGCCGGGTGGAGGGCGGGGAAGAAGCTGCAAGCGACATCGTCTCAAATCTGGTGGTCAACGCGCTCGAGGCAACCCCTGCGGGCAGCAGGGTCGTCGTCCGCATTGTGCCGGATAGCGCGGCGGCCGGAGTGGTCGCGCTCCAGGTGGAGGACGAAGGGCGGGGTGTTGCGTGCGAAATGCAGGAGAAGATTTTCCAGCCCTTCTTTACGACCCGACCTGGAGGGACGGGCCTCGGCCTGGCCATCGTGAAGCGGCGGGCGGAGGAGGTTGGCAGCTCGGTGGAGTGCGTCAGCCCGTTGGACGCGAACGGGGGTGCACGGTTTGTGGTGAAGTTCCGCCTCGCCGCCTGATAGACGTAGCACGGGCGGCCTGCCCCGACCTGTCGTGATCTGTACCCATATCCTAGGCTGAACACACGCGGCAAAAGTCACAGACCCGCCCTCTCCCTTGGGGAGAGGGTGGCGATCCCGCAGTCGCGGGAGAGCCGGGTGAGGGGTTACTGGTTTATGTTAGTCCATCTGATGCCTGCTCGCCGTGCAAGTGACCCCTCACCCGGCCCGCGTCCCGACAAAGTGCATCGGGATCGCGGTCCACCCTCTCCCCTCGGGAGAGGGCAGAGACCCGATTCCCATCCATTCTCCCCCGGAAAGGGGCCGAGGTCAGAGACCCGACCGCTGTGTGCAGCGAAAGATGTGGGACACGCTCAGTATTTGTCGGGGGCTCGTCCGTGAAAGACCGCAGCCAAGGTAGCTGCGCTACGCCGGGATTTAACTGCTCCTCCTGTCGTGGCTGAGCAACTGAAATCCAAGCTCATCGGGGTAAACATGCATTCCGTCCTGATTGTCGATGATGACGGCACGGCTCGCTACGGCATGCGGCGAGCGCTCGAAGAAAGCTACAAGATCTTCGAGGCCGAGAGCGCCGCCGGAGCGCGTCGCATCCTGGCGGCTGAGAACCCCGACCTACTCCTCCTCGATATTGAGATGCCGGAGGAAACCGGTCTGGACTTCCTCCGCGCTCTCAAGGAGGGCGCCGATACGCGACCCGTAGTGATGATCACCGCGTACGGCTCCGAGAAGATCGCCGTGGAAGCGATGAAAAGCGGTGCCTACGACTATTTGCCGAAGCCTTTTGAAGTGGACGAGTTGCGGCTGGTGGTCGAGAAAGCCCTCGAGCATGCCGACCTTGCCGAGGAGAACGAGCGCCTCAAACGGCAGTTGATCGCGGAAGGCCAGTTCGGCTCCATGATTGGCGCCAGCAAGCCGATGCGCGGACTGTTTGAGCTGGCCGACCGCGTGGCACAGGCGGATGTGACGGTGCTCATCCAAGGAGAGAGCGGAACAGGAAAGGAGCTTCTGGCGCTCGAAATCCACCGCCGCAGCAACCGGGCTACGAAACCGTTTGTGGCGCTGAACTGCGCCGCGCTGCCGGAACACTTGATTGAAAGTGAGCTCTTCGGATACGAGAAGGGCGCGTTCACGGGGGCGACAGCGCACAAGCGCGGAAAATTCGAGCTCGCCCATCTGGGCACGCTGTTTCTCGACGAGGTGGGAGACATGTCGCTCGCCACTCAGGCAAAGCTTCTGCGGGTGCTCGAGACGCGGAAGGTCGAGCGGCTGGGGGCTACCAGTTCGCGCGACGTGGACGTGCGCATCCTGAGCGCCACCAATAAAGACCTGCCGGCGGAGATTGCCAGGCAAAACTTTCGCGAAGACCTTTACTTCCGGTTGTGGGTGGTACTGCTGCGCTTGCCGGCGCTCCGCGAGCACCGCGAGGATATTCCTCTGCTCGTCCAGGAATTCTGTCGCATGCTGGGTGAGAAGCACCGCCGTCCGGCGCTGGCTGTTTCACGCGAGGCGATGGAGCGGTTGATGGCGGCCGAATGGAGAGGCAACGTGCGCGAGCTCAAGAACGTGCTGGAAAGTGCCGCGGTGATGAGCCGCAACGATATCCTCACCTCCGAGGATTTCCCTTCTGACTTCCTGCGAAGCCTTCCAGGACTTCATCGCGGCAGCGGGGAGAGCGGCGGCGCATCATTCCTCGCCATCGATGACTACCGCGAGGCCAAGCGGCAGTTTGAAATTGCCTACGTAAAAGCCAAGCTGCGCGAGCATGGCGGCAACATCACGCGCACCGCCGCCGCCATGGGAATCCACCGGCAGAGCCTGCAGGAGAAGCTGCGGGAACTGGGGATTCAGGCGGAGAAGGAATAAACCCGAATTCGGAACTTGGGGTTGTGACCGTGCGGCGCGCCCGCGTCGCAGGTCCAAGGCTGTCGTCCGGATTGTTCACCCCAAGAAAGCAAATACTTGGCTTTACTGCTTTCTTCATCTTCCGTTGGCGCTCAACCGGACGGCGGCCTGCGCAACCCAAAATTCAATTGGGATTGTGCCCGAGGCGGCTTTGTTTGAGCTTCCAGGCTTCGAGGAGGTTGTGTTGGGCGCTTGTGAGACCCCGGTCGAGCGACAAAGGGGTGCGAAATTCTTCCATGGCGCGATCGGGGGCACCCGCCTGGAAGTGAGCGTCCCCCCGGTTATTGTGGGCGCTTGCCTTTTGCGGCGATTTGCGGACGGCGGCGGACCAGAAGGAGACCTGATCTCTGTAAACCGTGTTGTGGCCGATGGTCGAAACGAGAAGCCCGGCGATTCCCAGCAGCGACGCAGACTTGATCACGGCAGGAGCGAGGGTTGGCGATCACCGGAGGAGATCTGTAGGGGCGATCCTTGTGATCGCCTCTCCTTGCGATCGCCCAAACCCTGGGGGCGAACACCAGGTTCGCCCCTACGCGGCGCCAAAATGGATCCACTCTCGGGGCGAACACCAGGTTCGCCCCTACGCATCATACCGGGGGCATGCCACATTCGCCAGGTTTCGTTCCTACCAGTCGAATTCATCGTCCTCATCGACGGCTGGGCCTGGGCGATCCGGATTGTACCGGTCCAACGTCCAGCGTGACGGGTTCGTCAAAATATACTCGCGGATACGGTTCAATTCATCTTCATTGCGGACGACGTGCTCGTAGTAGTCGCGCTGCCAGAGTTTTCCGGGAAACCTCCGCCAGCCTCGTTCCCTCACGCCATTGATATAGGCGTCAGTAGTTTGAGACTTGAATCCCTGTACGATCCGGCCAACCGATCCGGGCATCGTACCGCGGGCGTAGGGGCGATCCTTGTGATCGCCCAAACCCTGGGGGCGAACACCAGGTTCGCCCCTACACGGCGCCAAAATGGATCCGCTCTCGGGGCGAACACCAGGTTCGCCCCTACGGATCACGAAAATCCCGTGGGTATGGTTCGGCATAACCTGAAAGGCATCCAGGTCCAAGGATGGATAATCGCTGGCAAGGCGCCACCACAACGAATGCACCATCTCGCCTGCCGCATTCTTTACCATCTGACCGTTCACCACATCCCCCAACAAACAGAGCCGGTCCTGCGTGCAGATCGTTACCGAATATGCGCCGGGCGAAGAATAATCATAGCCGCGAAGCCGCATCGACCGGCGGTGGTGAATTTTGGGGTCGTATTTCATTTGTAGGGGCGATCCTTGTGATCGCCCCTCCTTGTGATCGCCCAAACCCTGGGGGCGAACACCAGGTTCGCCCCTACATGGCGCCAAAATGAATCTCCATCCGTAAGCGAGCTTATCCAACACAACCTGGATTACCTTGGTGTTTGCACCGGTAATCCAAGCCACTCCATTTTCATCGATCTCGACGTGGTTCTTAACGCCAGTTGCCACAGCTTTCACCCTTCACACTCGATCTAGCACACTATGCTAAGAGTGTGATACTACAACTCGCCGTGGCTTTACACAAACAGGTTGACATCACCCTACACCGCGCCGCCGTTGTCGGTCTTCCTTTCTGGGGATATAATCTGCATTGGCATTGTGTTTGCACGTCGGCCTTCTCGCTGTCCTTCCCGATGATGTATCTGATTTACAGCTTCTTGGTAACGCTGGGTGTGCTCCTGACGGCCCCTTACTATGTCTGGAAACGGCGTGATGAACTGGCCGGAAGGCGATGGCGGGAACGATTCGGACTGTTGCCGGAATCATTCCAGCAGGCGGAGCGGGGCGCTATTTGGATTCACGCCGTATCAGTTGGCGAAACCCTGGCCGTGGTGAGACTGGCGCGCGAGTTGCAACAGGTATTTTCTGACAGGAAGATCTTCCTGAGTAGTGTCACGCCTGCAGGCCGCTCTGCTGGAGAAAGCCGCCTCCCCTCAGTCGCCGGCCGGTTCTACCTGCCCATGGATTGGCGCGGGGCGGTTGGGGCCGCGTTGAAACGAATTCAGCCGTCTTTAGTGGTGATCGTGGAGACCGAGTTATGGCCCAACCTTTTGCGCGCCTCGCACGAGTTTGGAGCACGGATTATTCTTGTTAACGCGCGGCTTTCGCCGCGCTCCTTTCGACGTTACCGCCTGGTTCGGCCTCTCATGCGCCGGGTGCTCGAACATGTCGATGTGATCTGCGCTCAGACGGAAGCGGATGCCGAGCGGTTCCGGCATTTGGGCGCTCTGCCGGAGCGTCTTGTTCTGTCTGGAAACTTGAAGTTCGATGCGGAGCCGCCTCGGGTCGGCGCCTTCCCTCGCCTCCTGGAAAAAGCTGCGACTATTACGGGGCGTGGCCCTATCATGATTGCGGCGAGCACGATGCCGGGTGAAGAGCCAATGGTCCTCAAGGCCTGGAGTAAAGTCCGGGCTCAATATCCCAAGGCCTTGTTGATTCTCGCCCCGCGGCATCCCGCACGCTTCGACGAGGTTGCTCAGATTCTGACCAACTCCGGTTGTAGCTACACTCGCCGTACGCATCTGGCATCCCAAGAAGCGGAGGTTTCGAGCCGGGTGGCTGCGCCCGAAGTCCTCTTACTCGACAGCATCGGAGAATTGGCAGGAATCTTCGAATTGGCGGATGTGGTATTTATGGGGGGGAGCTTGGTCCCCACAGGGGGTCACAATATTCTCGAAGCCGCGTACTGGGCGAAGCCCGTGGTTTTTGGCCCGCACATGGAGAACTTCCAGGACATTGCCCGCCTCTTCCTGGAGGCAGATGCATGTGTCCAGGTTCAGGACGCCGAAGAATTGGCCGAATCCGTGCTGAAGTTGTTAGGAGACCGCGCGGCGGGTCACCGACTGGGCAAGCGCGGCAAGCAAGTCTTAGAAAGGCAAACGGGGGCGACGGCTCGAGTACTGGAACAGATCCAGCGATTGCTGAATGCGCGCGTCCCCCCGAATAGCAAGGGATAGAGCGCGGCGCAGCGCGGCCGTTGGCTGGAATCAAAACGACACTCTCCGTGTCCTCCGTGCCTCTCAAGCTCTAACACAGAGGACACGGAGCGTCTCAGTGATCCCGCGCCTGCGGGACTCTTTTGACCACGGAGAACGCAGAGGAATCTTCCCGGCGCAACAACGTACTAGCGACTGGTGGCGAAGAGTGAATCCGTTACTTCAATCCTTATCGGCGGTCTTCCAAGCCGGAGTGGCACTGCGCCACGTCGCCTATCGTCGCGGGTGGCTCAAAATCCGCCGTTTGAACCGCCCGGTCGTAAGTGTAGGCAACCTGAGCGTGGGCGGAACAGGCAAGACTCCGCTGGTGATCTTGATGGCTGAGACTCTGCTTGCAGGCGGGCATCGTCCTTGCATCCTCACGCGTGGTTATGGACGGCGTGGAGGAAAGGGGCTCATGGTTCTTGAACCCGGCCCGGATCGTGTCGCCGATCCCGGAGAGGTCGGTGACGAACCTGCCGCGCTCGCCAGAGCACTGCCCAATGTACCCATCATTGTTTCTCCAGACCGGCTGCGCGGGGGGATCATCGGCGAACAACGATTTCAAGCCACCGTGCACCTGCTGGACGACGGATTTCAACACCTCGCCCTTTATCGCGATCTTGATGTTGTTTTGCTCGACATCACGCGGGCCTTGTCCGACCTCGCCCTGCTTCCTGCCGGTCGCTGGCGCGAGCCACTTTCAGCGCTTCGGCGAGCGCACTGGGTGATCCTCACCCGAACTGAACTGGGGGACGCGGCTGGGTTGCAGGGACCAGTTCAAGCGATGAATCCACGGGCCCGAATCTTTCGCTGTGCAACGAAGTTTGCCGGGTTGGTCGATGCGCGGACCGGTTTGTCGGAACCCTCTGCGAACCTGCTCCGCAAGAAAGTCGCGGCTTTCTGTGGAATTGGGAACCCGGCAGCGTTCTTTGCTGACTTGCGGGGTTGGGGGTTTTGGGTGGTTGCGGAGAGTGTTTTTCCCGACCACCACGTGTACAGGCGCCATGAGCTGGACAATATTTTCGCCCTTTCGCGGAGTGCGGGTGCGGAGGCCATTCTGACCACCCAGAAGGACGTCATGAACCTGCCGCCAGATTGGGATGCCCCGTGGCCATTGTTTGCTTGTTGCATTCACCCTGAAATCGAGGAGAAGATGGAATTCGAGCGAGCGTTGCTGGCCGAGGTGGAAGCAGCGCGGAGGGCGAATTGACGAAATACGAAACTCGCTCCTGCAATCCGAAAAAGATCATGGTGCGGGCCACGAACTGGATTGGCGACGCCGTGATGTCCCTTGCGGCGATTGAGGCGCTGCACGCGCGCTTCCCGGATTCCGAAATCGTTCTCGTTTCGAAACCCTGGGTCAGCGAACTCTACTCGAACCATCCGGCCGTCAGCCGGCAAATCGTTTATGACGCGGAGGGCAAGCATCGAGGAGCTCGAGGGTTCTGGAAATTAGTCCGGAAACTCCGCTCGGAGCGCTTCGACGCTGCCATTCTTCTTCAGAATGCCTTCCAGGCTGCCTGGATGGCCTGGTGGGCGCGCATTCCCCTCCGTATCGGCTACGCGCGGGATGGGCGGAGTTCGCTGTTGAGCGAGGCTGTCGAGGTTCCTCCACCGGCAGCTTATGGGCATCAAGTTTACTACTACCTGCAATTATTGTTTCGTTCTGGGATAATTGAAAGGCCCGAAACGCTCCAAGAGGTTCGCCTCCACCTTGCGGAATCCGAACGGAGGTGGGCCGTGAAGCAGCTTCAAACCGTGGGCCTGGGCGGTCGGCGGTTCTTGGTAGGGGTCAGCCCGGGCGCATCTTTTGGAGGGGCAAAGCGTTGGTTGCCGGGCCGTTACGCCAACCTGGCAGACCGCCTGATTGATGCCCTGGGCGCGGATGTGCTAATCTTCGGCTCCCCTGCCGAGAGGCCCTTGGCTGAGGCCGTGGCGCGGGCAATGGAACATACACCTGTGCTTGTAGCGGGGGAAACCACGCTGCGAGAGTTCATGGCGTTGCTGGCGAAATGCCACCTGGTCATCACCAACGACTCCGGCCCGATGCACGTGGCAGCAGCGCTGGGCTTGCCGCTTGTGGCCATCTTCGGTTCCACCAACGAGCGTGCCACGGGGCCGGTGGGTCTTCGGGCGCGCATCATTAAGCATCCCGTGGAGTGCAGCCCCTGCGGCCTCCGTGAATGCCCGATTGATTTCCGATGTATGAACGGTATTTCCGTGGACGACGTTTACATGGCAGCTCTGGAGTCGGTAAAAAAATGGGGAATCACCTCCTAACAGGATGCTGAGAAACCCGTCCAGCCTGTCATTCCGAGGAGTCCCGCTTTGCGGGACGACGAGGAATCCCGCCCCGATCAGATCGGGGTTTCCAGAGCGAGATTCCTCGCGCAGTTTACCCTGAACGGGCAGGGCGAGATTCCTCTCCCGCAGGGCGGGATCGGAATGACAGTGAAGGGCTCGGAATGACAGCGTTCAGAAGGGTTTTTCAGCATCCTGTTAAGTCACAATTATTATGAAGATCACCGCTCAAGATCGTGCAACTCTGCTGTCGATCATGGAAAGATTTCCCCGCCAGCGCGTCGTCATGCTGGGCGACTTGGTGGCAGACGAATATGTTTATGGGGAAATCGCTCGGGTCTCCCGTGAGGCCCCAGTCCTGATTTTGAAACAGCGCGAGAAGCAGGTAGCGCCTGGCGGCGGAGCTAACGCCGCCATTAACTTGGCAGAGCTTGGCGCCCAGGTTATTCCGGTGGGCGTAGTGGGTGACGACGAGACGGGCGAGGCGCTGCTCCGTTATTTCCAAGAGAGGAGTGTTTCCACGCGATACGTGGTCCGGCTGGGTGGTTACCTGACCCCAACGAAATCGCGTATCCTGGGAGGGCTTAGCCACTGGCAACGGCAGCAGATCGTTCGCATCGATCGTGAACCTGCTCAATTATTGGCCAGGGAAGTTCGAAGACGGTTATCCCGCAGTGTCGTTCCTCTGCTCCGCACCTCTTCTGCCCTTCTGGTGTCCGACTATGGCTACGGCTCGACGGACGCGCGCGAGGTGGAATTTATCAGCGAGCGAAGAGGAAGTGCTGCACTGCCGATTACGGTTGACTCCCGCTATGACCTGCTGACGTATAAGAACATCACCACGGCAACACCCAATGAGCCGGAAGTCGAGGCGGCTTTCGGGGAGACTATCGGCAACGACCTTGCACGGCTTCATTCCCTGGGGAGAAAACTGATGCGCCGCCAAGGTCTTCAGGCGCTCCTCATCACCAGAGGGCGCGACGGCATGGTGCTTTTCGAGCCGCGCCGGGAACCCCGTCATTTACCCGTCTTTGGTTCTGACCAGGCGGTGGATGTGACCGGGGCGGGAGACACAGTAATTGCCGCCTACACGCTGGGGTTAGGGGCGGGCGCAAGCTTCCTGCATGCGGCCATGATCGCGAACTGCGCCGGCGGTCTGGTGGTTATGAAACGAGGTACGGCTTCCGTCACCGGCAGCGAGATAATGGAAGCCGTTCGAAACGCATAAGTGTATAGCGGTGTCATTCCGAGCGCAGCGAGGAATCTCGCTCTGCTTCCTTCTTCCACGAGCCGCCCCAGCTCAGAGCGAGATTCCTCGCTGCGCTCGGAATGACACCTATTCCTTTTTCGAAACACATGTGTGCCCAGATCATTGCGCGAGAAGGAACCGCTGAACTCGGTGTTCAGTTGCGCCGAGCGGGTCGCCGTGTCTCTTTCGCCAACGGGTGTTTTGATGTTTTGCACCCCGGGCACGTGCGCTATCTTCAGGCGGCGAAGCAACAAGGGGACGTGCTCGTGGTGGGGATTAACAGCGACCGATCGGTCTCGGCTCTCAAGGGCCCAGGAAGGCCGCTGCTCCCCGCTGAAGCGCGGGCAGAACTGGTCGCCGCGCTCGAGCCGGTCGATTACGTTATCATCTTCGAGGAACTCACTGCGGAGGCCATGCTGAGCGAGCTTCGCCCGGATGTGCATTGCAAGGGTCCCGACTACACGACTGAGACGGTTCCCGAGAGG
>Ga0208457_1001414_pt1 | contig 17224 bp, 17 predicted proteins | sample June2015DPH_10_1_FD_185513 | JGI IMG/M metagenome (GOLD analysis project Ga0208457, IMG submission 185513) | Peatland microbial communities from SPRUCE experiment site at the Marcell Experimental Forest, Minnesota, USA - June2015DPH_10_150... | ecosystem: Environmental > Terrestrial > Soil >... | reverse complement strand
GCAAGTGTCGCCGGCAGCAGAAGTCCGGCGTCGGCGACCAGACCCGTCCCGTCGAACGCCACGCCGAGTCGCTTCAGGCTGTGGGATGATCGCATCTATCAGGTGCTCCTCTACTGAGCCGGCTGGGCGGTTCGCAACGCCAGTTTCTCAGTTCAGAAGGGCACCTGATTCGTCCTCAGCGCACTCTGCCGCACCCGCGGCTCGGTGGATCCGGGCTTAGCGGCATGCACGAACGCTAGGCCGTAGGATGGCAGAGGGGCGACCGCGCGTGTGACTAGAATCGGCCGGCCCGACCTGCGCGGCTCCCGGCGCCACGGAATGACCGCGTTTTCGGGATGTTGACTGGGTCTAGCGTGTGGAGCAGGGGAAGGCCAGGTGCGCGAGGCTCCCGTCTCGGGGCAGCCCTCAGACCATCCAAGACTGCACGACGTGGTCATCGTGAGGGCCCGGACTGAGGCCGGCCCTACTCGCCCTCGGCCGAGGGGAAGCCAATGCCATCGGCGATCTGGGTCCGGACGGCCGGCACGTCCCGGATGATCCTTCCGTCGAGCGACCGCTGATGGAGCGAGAGAAGCGCGTCGGGGAGCGAGCCGGTATAGCGCGGGTGGCGGTAGAGGATCGGATCGCCAGCCCCGAACAGGTGAACCCGGCTGAACGCCAGGACGCCGGCGCACTCGGCGGCCCTCTGCGTCGCGAGGGCACCGTCGGGCCTGAAGCTGTAGTCGGTGACCTCCACGCTCTCCGGATCGATGGAGACGACCATGTGTCCGAACAGCGCCTCGTCGAAGCTCTCGATGTCGGGTCCATCGAAGGGTGCGTCTATGGCCAGTAGAACGGCCTCGCCCGGATACGCCCGGGCCTGTCCTCGCTTACGGCGGGCGGCCAGCTCGACGCGCAGCGAGGAGTCGTCGTAGTTGGCTCCGAGCGAGACCGACGCGATCTTCGATGTCTTGGGGTTGCCTGGCCAGAACTCAGCCACGAACGGACCATGAGCCATCGGCGCCTCTAGGCGGAGTCGATTGGCGATCGAGTAGCCCGAGCCGTCCGGAAGGTTCGAGAACATCGAGCGGATCGCCCCGCGAAAGGCGCGCTGCGAGAGGCCGGCTCGCGGTAGCCGTATGGGGGCGATCCACCAACCCGGAGGCAGCTCGACCTCGACGATGGCGAGTAGGGCCGCGCGCCTGGCCCGCTCTCGGCGTGCCAGGCGGTTGTAGTCCGGCGACGTTGCCTCGACGTAGACGACCTGGCCGCTCGGGAAGGTCGCCCGCCAGTCGACGTTCTTCCCATCGAGCCCCGCCGGTTGGTGCGCGACCTCCGCGCCGAGGACTTGTAGGAAGCGCCCGACGAGCAACTCGAAGAACACGCGCTCGAACGGCGGCTCGTTCCGCAGACGACGACACAGGTTGGCGGCCGCGTCGGGCGGGAGCGCATCGAGGGAACGGCTCAGGAACTCCCGGGCTCGATGCGCCGCGGGCAGTGTCGAGGAGCCGAGCCATGCGGGAATGTCGATCGCGCCCCATCCGGGTGCCGTGGTTTTCGGAACCTCCGGCTCGGGGAAGCAGGGTGGCGTCTCACCGTGGCGCATCGCCTGATGGTCGCAGATCGTTGATCCGCGAGTAAGCCGTAGATGAGCCGCGGTCGCTACTTTGACGCCGGCTTCCGCACAGCTAGTCGCCGACGATCCCGGCTCTGTGACGGCCAGCTCGCGCGGCCGCGTCGGGGGCCCTCGTAGCGCGGGACAACAAGTCTAGAGTGGTCGATGACGTTTCGACCGCAGAAGGGGGAGGAATGGACTCGAACACGGTGCTCGCTGTTGCGACCGTGGTCCTGGCCGCAGGGACGTTGGTCCTGGTGGGTGTCACGGCCTACTACGCCTGGCAAAACCACAACATGGTCGGGGTGATGAAGCGGCAGGCCGATCTGACCGAGACCATCGAGCGCAACCGCGGGCGCGACGTACAGATAATGGCCGCCGTCATCGTCCACGCGGGGCCGCCGTCCTACTCGAACGGCCCGCACACAATCGAGCTTGACGTGACGAACCCCAGCGACTCGGTGACCGTTCTCAGGCCCCGGGTCACTTTCCGCGCCGTCAAGACGCCCGTTGCGGGACCGGACTGGGAGCCGCCGGTCGGGTCGGCGGAGATGTCGTGGGCGCTCGACAAGGCACTTATGCCGGGCGAGAAGACCACTTTCCGCGGCGTGATCAACGACTTCGTGCAGTCGGCGGAGTCGAAGCCCGGCCGGCCGCCGCTCTGGCCCGATCAGATCATCTATGACATCCAGACCACTGGCGTGCTCGGCCAGACCGTGCTGCAGCGGTACGAGTGGCGCCCAGACCCGACGGACGGCGTCTTCGTTCGGCTCCGCCTGATTGAGATTGCGCCGAACGTCGAAGGCTCTCGTCCGCTCCGGATCACGACCGACACCGTGACACGGTAAGCCCGGCGCCTTGCCTGGGGCAGGCGAGCGTCCTACTGAGCGACAGGGTGACGATCAAGCCATCGGGTCGGGTGATCCGAAGTCAGCCTGGGCAGCGGCGTGGCCTCTTTGAGTTCCGACAGGTTCCGCCCAGACCGGGTCGCAGGACCAGTAGATTGCGCCGACGTGGCAGCATTGGCGGGTGATCGCCTACACGTTCTTCCATTGGCCGTCAGCCGGCGTAGCCGAGCCCGAGTACGAGGTCGCGCTGGCGGAATTCTTCCGCGGCCTCCTCGGGAGCGGGAGCGGCAGTCCGGGTCTTCGCAGCAGCTGGACGGTCCGGTTCGATGCCGTCCCGTGGCTCTCCAGGCGGCCGGTGTATCAGGACTGGTACCAACTCACCTCCACGGCTGGGCTCGATGCCCTCGAGTCGGCTGTGCGCTCATCCATGAGCGCTGGCCACGACACTATCGCGCGGCTGGCCGGGGGCGGCTCAGGCGGGCTGTTCGCGCTGCGGTCTAGCTTGGACTTCGTGACTCCCCGCGAAGCGAGTGAATGCCGGGTGGCCTGGATCGACAAGCCGGCGTTCGCGCCATACGGTCCGTTCCTGGAGGCGCTAGCCGCAGGCGGGGGCCCAGGCGTGAGTGTTTGGCAGCGCCGCCTGGCATTGGGCCCCGGCCGAGAGTTCTGCCTCTGGCTGCCGCCCGGCATGGCAATGGACACTCGATCCGACCCCGCACTCCTGCCGCCGAGCGCTCTGGTGGTCACCGGGTTCGTCGTGGCGGCGGGCGAGGCCGCTTCTCCGTAATGCGGAAATGAGTGGGTGAACCCCGGCCTGATCGCGCCACGATCGTGTGCTAGTGCGCGACCGACGGCTGCAGTCAATGAGCCGAGGCAGTCGATCGGGACGGGTCAGAGGAGCCGGCACCTGTGCGGTCCCAGCCGGTTGGCGAATTCGGGTGATCGGAGAGCTTGACCGCCCGAACCGGGTCGCCGAACCTCACCACATGAACCGTTACGAACGTCCCGCGGCAGAGTTTGTAGCAGCCCTGGTTTCGGAGATCGAGGGCGTCCTCGGCGACGACCTCGTGGGGCTCTACCTCTATGGCTCGTCGGTGTCGGGTGGCTTCGATCCGGGAGTCAGCGACGTCGACCTCGTTGCGGTGACGTCGCCGGAGGTTGAGGTACTCGACCTAGACAGTCTCGAGCAGATGCACCGCAACGTCATCGGCCGATACCCCGAGTGGAGGGACCGCCTCGAAATCGTCTACATCGGACGGGCCACGCTCGAGTCGTTCCGGACGAGCCCTGGCTCGCTCGCCGTCATCAGTCCCGGCGAACCGTTCCACGTTCGCGATGAGCGCGTCGCCGATTGGCTCCAGAACTGGTATCTCGTGCGGGAGACCGGCATCTGCCTCTACGGAGCCGACGCCGCAGCGATCGTGCCTCCGATCGCGTGGACCGAGTTCGTCGCCGCCACAGTCCGTTACGCCGATGAGGTGCGAAACCGGAGCCGCCTCCGAGCGGGCGGCGGCGACCTCGCCTACACGGTCCTGACGATGTGTCGGGCGCTCCACACCGTTCGGACGCAGACGCACGGCTCGAAGCAAGAGGCGGCAGCCTGGACTCGCGAACGGATGCCCGAATGGGTCTGGCTCATCGATACGGCGCTCACGTGCCGTCTATCGCGCGGGACGATCGGCTTCGAGGATGAGCCGTCGCGTGCTGCCGCAGAGACCTTCATTGCGGTTCTCGCCGACGAGATCCTAGAAGCGACGGCCCACCGGCTGTGACACGTGCCGGGACGCCGCCGCTCGCCGCTATGCCGCGATCGTGTTGCTTGCGAGGACTGGAAGGGCCCGACGGCCCCGGCTTCAACCAACGCTTCATCGGACAGATGTCGGCTGACGGCAACGTGTGGCGCCCGACCCGCCGCTCGAGCCGGCCGGCGCAGGGCCGGGATGGTCGGCCGCCTGTGGAACGACGGCCCGCACCGAGCCTAACAGGGGCGGCTTACCTTCCGCTTACTGCCCTTCGCTTTGGGCTAGCGCGGTCACCGTCGGCGACTCGGCCATGCCGAGATCGGCGCGCATCTGCGCCTCAAGCCCGGTCGCAGCGTCGACCACGGCTCGCCGCTTGACTTCGATGTCGTGCCAAGCAGCGAGGCTCTCCTCAGACGTGTGGGACAGTCGCTCACCGATCGACTGCCAGAGCGAAACCGCCAATTGGAACGCGGTGTTGGTGTCCCACATGCCGGCGAGTTGCGTGCGGACGGACGGCGACCCAACGAGACGCACGGTCGCAAGCTGCCGCCGAAGCTCCTCGCGATCTGGCTCTTGTGGCATCGGTGGGGCTGGCTTGAACGTCGCGGTGGGCGCGGTTCGCAGCGTCCACTCGACCATCCTGTCGAGGAATGTCGCCAGGTCCGCGTAGGCAGTCAACCGACGCGCTTGTTCGCGCGCTTCCCGGGCCGTCTCCCGATCCATGTGAGACAGCACGATCCGGGACTCTCGGTCCTTGCCGGCCGAGCGATACCCAAGCACGGTCGCGAGGATCGATACGACCATCGTCAAGAGCAGGGCGATGACCGCAAACCAGGTCCCCTCGTTGAGCCCCAGAAAGACGGGTTCGCTTGGCGGCATCTGATCCCCTCCGATCTTGCCGCGGCTCTCAATCGTTGCCGCGGACACAATCGGGATTGTAGGTCTCCCACCCGCCGCCAATTCGGCCGGGGTTATAGCTGGTCAGTAGGAACGAGTGCCCCGACCGCGGACAGTCCGGCGTCGTGGAGGTGGACCGGCTCGCGAGTGATGCTCGATGAGCGCGGCCACGAGTTGGTCATGGTGTTGCTATTCCCGGCCAGTCGAGTGAGTCATGTGGGCGACCATCTCGCACCCGAGGCGTCCACCATGACCGCTCAACCACTCCCCGCCCTCGCCAGCGGAGACCCCTCCGCCTGGGACCAAGCCCTCTACGCCTTCCTCGTCGAGAAGGGCAACCGCTCCGGCTCCACGCGGACCGTCGAGTCCTACGGCCGGATGCTCTGGCCGTTCTTCGCCGATCTTGGCAAGACGCCCGATCGGGTCAAGCCGGCTGACGTCCCCGATCGCCTGCCTCTCATCCCCCTACCGCTCCAGTGTCTGGATTAGGCTCGTGACGGCGAACCCCTGCGATGCGCCGGAGCAGCCGCGGGACACGTCGGCTGCTCGCCGTCGTGCCCGATACACTCCGGGGTCGCACATTCGATCCCGCATGCATCACCGCGGAGTAGCGTCCAATGAACGAGCGGAAGCGCACGTGGCGACACGCGGAGCTGGAGGCGCTCCGAGCTCTATCGGGGCGCGCCGTGGGCGGCGATGATGACGCCCTGATCCTGGCCGCAGCACGCGACGAGGCGACGATCGACGAGTGGCTCGCCGGCATGAACGCTGCGGACCGTTGGCCCGAGACATTGGCGCTCGACAAGTTGATCCTTGAGCGTCCGGAGATCTACCCCGCGCTGGTCAGAGAGGCAAGCGCGAATGCCTGGCACAAGTGGCGCGTCTACGCGGACGGGCAGCCGTACAGCAGCGAGGAAGAGCGCGTCGTGGCCGACCGGACGGCCGCCGGCCTTGCGCGCTGCGCGCTCGTGTTCGATGCGGCGCTTTGGCGCGGGCTGAGCGACCAGGAGCAGACGCGGCGGGTACGTGAAGCGCGGAGCGCGGACGCCGCACGCCGGCGTCGCCTGGCCTTCGTGGATGACATCCTCGACTCGGTTGCCGGGCAGAGCGACCGGGACGCGCTTGTGCCGCTGATGCGCGCCTATGTCAGGGCGTTCCGGGGCGGGGCGCGAAACGTCGACGCGGGGGTGTTCCCCAGTCTGGTTGAGGCGCTGGCCCGAGCTGCCCACGTGGCCCCCGAGATCGCGGAGGATGTGGCGGCGGACGTCTTGCACAGGCACATCGGCCGCGTCGGCGCACGATCCGCCCTGCTGAACATCCCGTCCGTCGCGGCATATCTCCGTCTATCAGCTCAGCGCCGCGCCGGCCAGCAAGCGCGGCGAGGGATGCACGAGCTAGTTCTGCCGGAGATCGAGTCATCAGAATTTGAGTCTCTGTCGATCGCCGATGAGGCGCCACGCGCCGTGGACGCTATCGACCTGGCGGCCGCCGTGGCACGGCTTCCCGCCCGCCAACGCAAGGACCTGATTGCCGTGTGGCTAGAGGATCGGCCGGAAGTCGACGTAGCCAGCGCCACGGGCAGGACGCCGCAAGCTGTGAGCCAGAGCGTAAAGGCGGGCCTGAAGAACCTTCGGAAGATTCTCGCCGGGGGAGGTTGATTCGGGGCCCTTCTCGCGCTCTTCCTCGTGAACGCCCCCGCGCCAGAGCAGGGACGCCGGACGCGGAGGATCCAAGTGAAGGGCACGCTCTCTATCGAGATCACGCCTGACGGTGCGCTCCGGCGCGTCATCCGGGCGCCCGCGCGGGGCGACGAGCGTGCATGGCTCGATGTGTACGTCCGCCTCGCGCCGACCATCGAACGGCTTGCAGCAGCGGCACGCGCCGAGCTGGACACCCGGCCCCGCCGGCCGCGAGGGACCCGAGGATGACCCCGGACCTGCGAACCGCGGCCGCTGCACACGCAGTCGACATCGCCGATGCCCTGCTCGGGAGGTTCGCCCCGACGACCTATCCGGGTGGGATCGCCCACCGGCGGTCCCGTTGGGACCTGTGCGGACTGCTGGCCATTGAGTCGACCGACGCATGAACGCCCTTCTCGAGAGCGCTCTCGCAATAGCAGCCACCGGGTGGAGGGTGATCCCGCTGCACACGCCGATTGACGGCGCGTGTGATTGCCGTCGGCCCGATTGCTCGTCACCGGGCAAGCACCCGCGAACCAAGAACGGACTCAGTGATGCGACCACCGACGCCGACCAGATCCGCCGCTGGTGGGGCATGTGGCCCGGGGCGAACATCGGCGCCGTCGTTCCCGACGACTATGTCGTCGTGGACGTGGACGTGGCCGACCTCGCGTCCGCGTTCGCAGCTGACGAGCTGCCCCATACGGCAACCTCGAGGACAGGGCGCGGATGGCACTACGTCTATCGCGCGCAGGTGCCCCTCCGACCCAAGGTCGGCGTCAGAGAGCATGTCGATCTGCGCGGGCCAGGCTCGTATGTCGTCGTCCCGCCCTCGCTCCACGCCAGCGGCGTGCGCTACGAATGGGTCGTCCCCACTGAGGATGGGATCGCGGACGCGCCGGCATGGGTCGCAGATGCAGCCCGATCACCCCGGACGGCAGGCGACCGTCCAGACGAGTCCGACACCATCCCTGAAGGCAAGCGGAACGCAACACTCACCTCGCTCGCCGGCACGATGCGTCGACGGGGCATGACGGCCGCAGAGATCGAGGCCGGATTGCTCGCGGTCAATGCTGGCCGCTGTCAACCGCCGTTGCCCGAGGACGCAGTCTGGGGGATCGCGTCGAGCGTCGGGCGTTACCCGCCGGGCAGTGGGCGGGCAACACCACCGCGGCCAGCGGCCGACGCCGCCGACGCGGGCGTTCCTGCCGGGGGCGACGACCACGATGCGCCGGAGTCGGAGTCTGGCGATCTGGGTCCCACATCGCCGGAGAGCGCCGACCCCGCCGGCAACGGGGAGGAGCCGGCCCCGTTGCCGCCCCCGTCGGAGCCGATGCGGGTCGCGAACCGACTCGTAGCGGAGCGCTTCGGCGGTCCGGCCGACGGCCTGATCCTGCGGTACTGGCGCGGCGAGTTCTGGCGCTGGCAGACAAGCCACTGGCTCGAAGTGGCGGACTCAGCGCTGCGGGCCGAGTGCTACCGGTACACCGAGCACGCGGTGTTCGAAAAGATGAGAAACGGCGTCACGACGCTCGAGCCGTGGGCCCCGAACCGCTATCGGATCGCCGATCTGGTTGACGCGCTGCGAGCCGTTACCCATCTGACCGCGACCAACGACATGCCGGCCTGGCTCGATGATCGCGATCATCCCCCGGCGTCCGAGCTCGTGTCTTGTGCTAACGGGCTGCTGGACATCCCGACCCGGACCCTAATCAGCCACGACAACGCCTACTTCAATCAGGTCGCCGTGCCGTTCGACTACCAGGCCGACCCACCGGCGCCGACCGGTTGGCTCACGTTCCTTGACGAGCTGTGGCCTGACGACCCCGAGGCGATCGAAACTCTGGCCGAGTTCATGGGCTACGTCATCTCCGGCCGGCGCGACCTGCACAAGATCCTGCTGCTGATCGGTCCCACCCGGGCCGGCAAGGGCGTCATCGCCCGGGTTCTGAAGGCGCTCGTCGGGCGGGGCAATTACGCGGGTCCCACCCTGGCGTCGCTGGGTACGAACTTCGGCTTGTCGCCGCTCATCGGCAAGCCCCTCGCGATCGTGTCCGACGCGCGCCTGGGCGGCGCCAACGTGCATCAGGTCGTCGAGCGGCTGTTGTCGGTGTCCGGCGAGGACATGCTGACGGTGGACCGCAAGTACAAGGAGCCCTGGACCGGAACCCTGCCGACGCGGTTCCTCGTGATCAGCAACGAACTGCCTCGCTTCGGTGATGCGTCCGGCGCGATCGCGGGTCGCTTCCTCGTGCTCACCCTGCGCCAGAGCTGGCTCGGCCGTGAGAACCCAGCCCTCACCGGTGAGCTGCTCACCGAGCTGCCGGGCATCCTTTCCTGGGTGCTCGACGGACTCGAGCGACTCAACGCCCGGGGACGTTTCACCGAGCCCGCATCCTCGACCGACGCCATCGTGGCCTTGGCCGATCTCGTCAGCCCGACCAGTGCCTTCGTCTGCGAGCGATGCGAGGTCGATCCGGGCTCGCAAGTGCCGTGCGATGAACTCTATGGCGCCTGGAAGTCGTGGGCCGAGGACAACGGCCACCGGGTCGGTTCGTCTTCGTCGTTTGGGCGGGATCTGCGAGCCGTGTTACCGGGCCTGCGAACGGTCAGGCCCCGTGACGACGACCGCCAGCGCCTGTATCGAGGTCTGCGACTATCTGGCGACCACAATGGCCCGGTCCATGGACCATCCTGGACCAGACCGCTCCCTGCGCCCACCGAACCCCCAGTGCGGCCGCTGGTCCAAGATGGTCCAGGGGACCAGCCATTGTGGTCCGCTGGTGACGAGCCGTCCTCGACCGTCCGCTGCGACCACTACCACGACCACCAGTCGGTCCACCGTTGGGTCGGGGATCGCTGGGTCTGCCCCGCGTGCAATCCCGACGGTGCCGCCCGAGAGCCCGAGTCGCCGGCGCTCAAGAACACAGCCCTCCGCGAGTCGCCCGACCTGGGCGACTGGTTCGAGGCCCCTCTACCTGCGCCTGAAGAGGCAGCGACCGACGAGTGGGGGACCATCGGATGAGTCCCGCAGCGCTTCTCGGACAGCTCCGTCGTCGCGGCATCCTGCTCGCACCTGCCGGCGACGGCCGTCTCCGCTACCGCCCGCGGGAGGCGCTGTCGGGCGCCGAGAGGGCGGCCCTGACGCACCACCGTGACGCGATCCTCGCCCTGTTCGAGGCCGATCCCATCGGCTGGCGGGCCACAGTCATGGCCACCCAGGTGCGCCGGACCGGCACCATGCCGCCGCTGCTCGCTCGGCCGGGGATCGGGTTCGCGCCCGGGTCGTGCTGCTCCTGCGGCGACCAACTCGGTCGCGATGAGCGTTATCGCTGCGGCCCCTGCGCTGCGGCCGCGCTCCGAGTGCTCGCGGCCGTCTCGACTGCCGGTGCACCGGCGTGAGCGCCCAGCCGATGGCATCATTGCTGATGCGGGTCTGCGTCGTCTGCGGCGAGCCCCTCCCCTCCCGGGCCCGTGTCGACAAGGCCACCTGCGGTCCTGCCTGTCGGAGCCGGCTAAGCCGGACTCGGAAGGTGTCGTGCAACACCTCTGCAACACCTTTGGAGGCCGTGGCGCCCCGATCGGGTCGTTTGGCGAGTACGCAGGCGGTTTCCGGTCAGACCGGGTCTCCCGGCGCCTCACGCGAGGCCGGTCCTTGCCCGACCAACCCAGCCATCCTGGCCCTGGTAGTGGCGTTGCGGGACGTTGAAGCACGGCGGGCGCGAGGTAAGGTGCTGACCGACCTCACCGCAAAGGAGCCAACCCCATGAAACGCGCCCTGCCCCGATCGCTCGACCAAGTCGACGGCCTACGGGTGGCTCGCTGGTTCCGGGAGTCGACCGCCGGCCAGTGGGACAACTTCGGCCCCGATTCGCAGCGCGAGCAGCAGGACCACGCCATTGCCCGGTACGGTCTCGCCGACAGTGGCCTCGAGTGGTCGGTCGCTTCCTCGGGCTGGACCTCGGCCTGGCGCACCCCGACCTGGGAGGCGATGGTTGCCTCGGCCCAGGCAGGCGCCTTCGACGTCCTCGTCGTCGGCTACGTGAGCCGCTTCCTGCGCAACCTCAAGCAGACCCTCATCGCGGTTGAGGATCACCTTCACGCGGCCGGAGTGGTGGTCCTGTTCGCCGACGAGCGACTGCTCAGCTCGGACCCCAACAACTGGGACCAGTTCGTCCGCGAGGCGCACGAGGCCGAGGCGTACAGCCGCAAGCTCTCCAAGCGAGTCGGTGAAGGCTATGCCGCGAAGCGTCGTCGCCTCGGGGTGCCCGGCGGCAACCGGGCGCCATACGGGATCATCCGCGAGGGCAAGCCCTCAACGCTTCGGATCGATGAGGCGAAGGTAGCGACGGTTCGTCGGGCTTATGAACTTGCCGCCATTGGGCAGACCGACTGGGAGGTAGCAAGGGATACCGGGCTTGCCAAGACCCACGTCGGCGAGCTCCTCACGAACCCGATCTACGCGGGACGTCTACGCACCGGCGAGCCGGCGGGCCTGGCGGCGATGATCGAGCCTGCCCTCTGGTCCAAGGTGCAATCGATGCGCGAGCTGCGGCGAACTCGGACGCCCGGCCGGATCGTCAAGCGCAACTACCCGCTCCGTCTGCGCTGCTCGGGCTGTGGACGGTTCCTCTATGGCGACACCGGGCGGTACCGCCACCCAGCCCCGACGTGTGAGGCGTTCGTCGCCGCGACTCCCAACGTGCGACGCCGCTACTCGGACGACCACGACAAGCGGGTCCAGGGCCACTCCTATCCGCAGAGCTGGTACGAGGACGCGATCGGCGAGCTTCTCGGGCAGGTAGGCGGCGTGGATGACGTCACCATCACCGAGGCCGTCGGCCTGTACAACGACCGACCGGCCCAGGTGGACAGGGTCTCGCTCGCTCGGATCGAGCGGGATCGCGACGAGCTTGGACATCATCTTGCTCGAACGCGTGACGTGGCCGCCTGGCAGGCCGCGATGGCTCGACTCGATGGGGAAGAGCAGCTCGCTCGGGAGCCGGTCCGGACCGGGCGCCTGACCCCACCCGAGGTCGTCGCTTACCTGCGCTCGCTACCGGCGCTGTGGGCCGACTCGGGCCCGGATGGGCGTCAAGCCCTGGCTCTGGCCTTGTTTGCTCGCACAGAAGTGATAGGATTCGAACAAATGATCTATCAGCTGACGCCAGACGCAATCGCACTCGGCCTCAACGCCGCACTACCGCCCGTGTACGAGCTCAAGGCATCGATTGCTGAGTTTGGTCGGGGCGAGAGGATTTGAGCCTCCCGGTCCCACCACTCGGATCATAGTTCCGGATCGCATCGCCAAGGCCCTCCGTGATGTCGCGTGAGGCGCCGACGGGACCGGCAGCATCGCCGTGGCATGACGGGCTGACGTGCCGCATGGGCAGGTCCAGGCAAGCTGGATGTCCTTCCGCTCCAGAACCGGCCCAATCGGCGCAACTGGCCCACCGGAACGTGGACGAGCCCCCGCCGTGGGCCGTTCCCGCCTGTCCGTGGGCCGTTTCGCCGGTGTTGTGGGCCACACGGCGGCGCATCGCAGCGGGGCGCGTGCACCCCGGCGCGTCGTTTCCCTCGCGGCCGGGGGCGTGGTCGCGCTGTCCAGCGTCAGCGTTGAGAGCCCTCTGACGTGGCCGGCCGAAGGCCCTCGCGGCCAGCGACGGCCCGCCAGCTGGACGTCCTCGCCGCGTACGTCGCATCGGGCGGGTCCATCCCGGACGCGGCCGACCTGGTCGGCATCCGGCCGAGCACCGCGAAGCGCCACCTCGCCGACCTGCGTGCGAAATCGGGTCTCTCCACCGAGCAGCTGATCTATGTCGGAAGAGCGGCCGGGTGGCTCGTCGTGCCGAGCCTGGAGCCGCTCTAAGTGATGAGGCGTTACCTGGGCCAGGACGCGACCAGCACCTCGGCGACCGTCTGCGCGAGCCCCTCCGGATTCTGCAGCCCCATCGGGTGTCCCGTTTTCGGGACGACCTTCCACCCGACACCCATCGCTGCAAGGTCATGCTGGAGGTCGGGCTCGGGATCGCTCTCTTCGCCCTGGAGATACCAGCGCGGCATCTGGAGTGTGCGCAAGAGCGAGCGAACGGATGGGTTGGTCCCCCGTTCGAGGGAAGAAACGGCCTCGCGATGGATTGCCCGAGGTTCGACGAGCCGAGTGATCCCGAGATGGGCGGCTCGCAGGCCGTCCGGCTGTGCTTCCGCCTCCCTCGATTGAGCCTCGAGCAGTTCGCCGAAGCCGCGCTCGACGAACTGATCTTCGGTTTGACCACCGAGAGGTTCTTCGCCTCCGGCGTCAATCGCCGCTTCGGCCATGATGAGCAGCGACACGATGGTGGCCCGAGCCGTCGCCACGTGGACGGCGACAGCGCCGCCCATGCTGTGACCCACCAGGCCACACTCGCTCAATCCCAGGGCGTCGATGAGGGCGACGATCGTTCGAGCGTGATCCTCTCGCGCATAGCCGAAGTCAGGCGGCTTGTCGCTGTATCCATGGCCGAGGAAGTCGATCAGGAGCGAACGGCGCCCTCGCAGCGGCGCCTGGACCGCGGCAGGCATCAGCTCTCCGGTCGCGGAGCACTGCCAGCCGTGCAGCCAGAGCAAGGGGGGATCGTCGCCCGGGACCTCGATGTAGCGGAGGAACGCCCGATCGTTCGGCAGGTAGACCGCCTTCATGCCGACCCGCCCCGGGGTGTGCTCTTGCCGCCAGCGCGCTTCATGCGTCGCCTCCCTCGTCAGGACCCTTGTATGTGTCAGCCCTCGACGAGTATGCGCTTGGGTGTGTGCGTACGGGTCTTTGCTCCGTAGCGCCGAGTCGGCCAGATACGCGAGGACGGCGGCCTCTGTCGTGAACCAGTCGCTCCCCAACGCTCCCAAGATTGGTCCCGCACGCGTAGCACCGCAGGCGAATAGACCGCGGCGTCAACCTGGCGCACGCTTCGGACGATAGCGCGATCCTCGCTCGAAGGGACTTGAGGGTGCTTGGGACTCCGCTGCGCCACTGCCTCTGGTCCGCCCGTCATCGTCGGCAGGACGGGCCGCACTGCGCTGCTCGGGCCGATGTCGACGTGCTGCAATCCAGCGTCAGGAGCGTAAGGCCCATGCCTGACCACCGGTGGGGAGGACCCCACGTGCAGGGCGGATCGCGAACGTCCGCGCCTTCCCTTCGTGTACGCACGGCCGGGTTTCGCGAAAAATCCGGGTGGTCGCCTATGCAGACCACGCCCACGGGCGACGGAGGCACGCGATGAGTGAGCGCATGGCCACTCACGCCACCCCACGAAAGAGGGCCCCTGTCCATCGCCCCACGGCCCCCACCGCGCCCTGGCGTAGCCGGATCACAGGCTCGGGCGAGGAGGCACCTGACCAGCTTCTCGCCAATCCCGCGAATTGGCGCATCCATCCCAAGGCGCAGCAGGACGCCCTGGTCGCCGCGCTCGACCAGGTTGGCTGGGTCGGGCAGGTTCTCGTGAACAAGCGCTCCGGGTTCGTCGTCGACGGCCATGCTCGAGTGGCGCTCGCGCTCGCCCGTGGCGAGGCGACCGTGCCCGTCCTCTACGTCGACCTCGACCCCGAGGAGGAAGCGCTCGTCCTCGCGACCCTCGATCCCATCGGCGCGATGGCGACCGCGGACACGGCGAAGCTCGAAGAGCTGCTGGCGGGCATCTCGGTTGACGACGCGGGCCTGCTGGCGCTGCTCGGCGACCTGGCCGGCAACGATCCGAAGGCTGGCCTGACCGATCCCGACGACGTGCCCGAGCCATCCGAGGAGCCCTACGTCAAGACAGGCGAGCTCTGGGTACTCGGCGAGCACCGCCTGCTGTGCGGGGACGCCACGAGCCCGCAAGACGTCGCGCGGCTGCTCGAAGGTGCCGCGCCGACGCTCCTCGCGACGGGCCCGCCCTACGGAGTGAGCCTCGACCCGACCTGGCGCGATGGCGTGTACAACGGCCTGGGTCCGGCCGAGCGCCCCTACATGCAGCTCGATGGCCCATCTGTTCACTCCGACGGCGGCGACGCCACACGGGCGCGCAGTAGCGCCCACAGGCGCACGACGGGCCACCGCAACACGAGCATCTCGGGCGACACGCGGGCAGATTGGTCCGCGGCGTTCGAACTCGTGCCGAGTCTGGAAGTGGCGTACGTCTGGTGTGCCACGACCGGCATGATCGAGGTCAGCCAGGGCCTCGAGCGGATCGGCTTCGAGTTGCGCCAGCAGATCATCTGGGCCAAGACGCAAGCGGCGATGTCGCGGTCGGCCTACAACTGGCAGCACGAGCCCTGTTGGTACGCGGTCCGGAAGGGCAAGACTGCATCGTGGCGGGGGAGTCATTCCGACACCACGCTGTGGGAGATGGCCAGCCCCAAGATGATCATGGGCGGCTCGACCGAGCAGAAGTACGACCACCCCACGCAGAAGCCCGTCGAGGCCATGGGTCGAGCCATTGGGCACCACGCCGGCGATGTCTACGAGCCGTTCTCGGGCTCAGGCACGACCCTAATAGCGGCCGAGACCCTAGGTCGGCGCTGCTACGCGATGGAGATCGACCCGAAGTACGTCCAAGTCGCCGTCGAGCGCTGGCAGAACTTCACAGGCTCAAAGGCGGTGCTCCTTGGGTAGGCGAGGTCCGGCGCCAATGCCGACCGAGCTCAAGTTGCTGCACGGGGAGCGGCGGCCGTCGCGCCTCAATCGCAATGCACCGAAGGCCAAGAACGGGCCCGTGATGCCGGCCGGTATGAGCGCCGCGGCGCAGGCGATCTGGAAGCGGATCATCTGCGACTACTCGCATACCGGCGTTCTCACGAGCGTCGACACGGATGCTTTTCGCGTCTACTGCGAGGCAGTCGTCCGATACGAGCACGCCGCAGCGATGCTGGAGCAGAGCGGCCCGCTCGTCCGCGGCGCCCGACGCGGCGATCTCGTCAAGAACCCGCTCCACCAGGTCGTTCGCGACGATGCAGACCTCATCCGTGCCTTCGCCCGCGAACTCGGCTTCACGCCATCGGCTCGATCAGCGCTCACCGCAGTGAAGGAGTCCGAGGAAGACGACGCCACCTCTCGCTGGATGGCAGGCAGGTACTGATGAGCGCCAGCCTGATGACCGTCCGCGCCGCAATGCTGCCAGCGGCCACTTCGACGCGAGCACAATCACCACGATCGAGTTGGCCTGGGGCGGGACACACCGGTAGGGGGAGGGGTCACGAGGGATCGATGGGTCGTTCGCAGGTGACCCGCGCGGGCGTTCTCTCGCGCATCCAGGTTTCGCGGTTTACGTCACGAGGGGATGGAGCCGGCCCAATGACCACTCAGTCCCTACTTGGCGTCGGAGGTCTGGGTCTTGGGTAGGCGAGGTCCGGCCCCGACGCCGACGAAGGTGAAGATCCTCCGCGGCGAGACGCGCCCGAGCCGCGTCAACTACCGTGAGCCGATCCCCTCGTCAAACGTCCCGAAGATGCCCGCCGACATGGACGCCGAGGCGAAGGCCGTGTGGCGGCGGGTGATCAGCGGCATGGGTCACTTGGGCGTCATCCGCGTCCCCGACTCGGACATCCTGCGCTGCTACTGCGAAGCAGTCAGTCGCTACGCCCAGGCTGCTCGCCTCTATGCCGGGAGTGGCCCTCTCGTGAGGCGCGATGGGGGCTTGGTCAAGAACCCGCTCCACCAGGTCATCCGGGACGACAGCGACCAGATCCGCCTGTTTGCCCGCGAACTCGGCCTCTCGCCATCCGCGCGGGTTGGCCTCCATGTCGAGCCCGAGCACAACTTCGGCTCCATCGATGACGACCTCGGCCTCCCGCCGCGCCTCCGGGCGATCGCCGATGGGCGCTAGGCGGAGCGCGGTCATCCGATGGGGCCGGAGATGGCCGCCGCCGTGCCTTCACGACGACTCCATCGTGTAGATCCACCGACGACCAACCGGTGGAGTTCGGCGAACCGTGAACAGGACCATGCGTGTCGCCACCAACTGGGTGCGGAGGACTGCGGCCGGGGCGTCAAGGAGGGGCGCGATAGACTTCGTCGGATGAACGATGTGAAGCTCGGAGCCCTCTGTTGGAACCAGTACACCGACTGGCCGTCGCTGCTCGAGGCCGGGAAACGCGCGGACCGGCTCGGCTACGACACCCTCTGGACGTGGGACCACGTCTATCCCATCGTCGGCTCGGCCGACGGCCCGATGCTCGAGTCGTGGCTCACGATCACGGCGTGGGCCATGGCTACGGAGCGCGTCCGGATCGGTCTCATGGTCGGGGCTAACACGTTCCGGGAGCCCTCCCTCGTGGCGAAGATGGCGACCACACTCGACCACATCAGCAACGGCCGAACCATCCTAGGGATCGGCGCCGCCTGGTTCGAAACTGAGCACCTCGCGTTCGGGTTCCCGTTCGGGAGTGGCTTCCCGGAGCGTCTCCGATGGCTCGGAGAGGCTTTGCCGGTCATACGCGGCATGCTGCACGGCGAGG
>Ga0208457_1001408_pt1 | contig 17294 bp, 14 predicted proteins | sample June2015DPH_10_1_FD_185513 | JGI IMG/M metagenome (GOLD analysis project Ga0208457, IMG submission 185513) | Peatland microbial communities from SPRUCE experiment site at the Marcell Experimental Forest, Minnesota, USA - June2015DPH_10_150... | ecosystem: Environmental > Terrestrial > Soil >... | reverse complement strand
GGAGAAGTTCAAGCAAGCGGGGCTGAGCTCGCTGCCGGGCGGCGGCGCGGAGATTTTTGCTCCGGAAGTGCGCCGGGTAATCTGCGACCACAAGATCGGCGCCTACACGTGGCTGAAGGTGCATCGCATCGCGCACGAGCTGGGTCTCGAATCGAACGCCACGATGCTCTACGGCCACATCGAATCCTCGCCCGACCGCGTTGACCATTTGCTGCAATTGCGCCACCTCCAGGACCAGACTCACGGCTTCCAGACCTTCATCCCACTTGCCTTTCACCCCGCCAACACCGAACTCGGCAAACTCGTCCCCCACACCGAGACTTCCGGCTTCATGGATCTGAAGAACGTCGCCGTCGCGCGCCTCCTGCTCGATAACTTTCCCCACATCAAGGCCTACTGGATCATGATGACACCCCGCGTGGCGCAGGTGGCCCTGCGCTTCGGCGCCGATGACCTGGATGGGACGGTGGTGGAAGAGAAGATTTATCACGACGCCGGCGCCAAAACCCCCCAGGCCATGACCCGCCAGCAGATCATCCGGTTGATCCGCGAAGCCGGCCAGGAACCCTTCGAAAGAGATACTCTCTACCGCCCCGTCGCCAGGACGGAGACTACCGTCGCTGTGCAGGTGTGAGGTTTGTCAGCCTTCGACAAACGCCTTTAGCCTGGCAAGTGCTTGATCCCACTGCTCGGACACGAGATCGAGGTATACCTTAACTCCTTCAATCGGCTGCGGATCAAATTCGAATAAGCTCTCGCGACCCGCACGAACGCTATGCACAATTCCTACACTCTCCAAGGCTCGAAGATGCTTGGTGATCGCCTGCCGGGTCAGCTTGGACCCCTTGGTTAGCTGAGAGATCGAATAGGGCTGGCCCCTACAGAGCTTCGCAACCAGCAATAGCCTTGTCTCATCGCCTAGCGCAGCAAAGAGGGGTGCATGGGCCCGCGGTTTGGCGGCCATGCCGCTACGGTTTTTGTGTGACATGGCTCTCGATGTTCTTCATCTGCTCTGTCCAACCGCCGTCATTCATCTGGAATGCTTCGAGTCGGCGGTGGCTCGGGATTTTGTCGAAGCCGGACTCTGTGAGCAGCAGCAGTGTGCCGCTCGTGGTCTTCTCCAGCCTGAACTCGACGAGCGTGGACGCCTCCTTCGAATAATCGATCTTGGAATCTACGGCACAGGGATGCCAGGTGAAGGAAAAGAGTCGCTCGGGTTCCATTTTCTGCACGACGGCCTCCCATTTAAGGTGCTCGTAGCCAGGGTAGGTAATGTGGCCACGCGAGATCTGACCAGGTACGAAGGGGCCATCTAATTTCACGCGAAACCACTCGCCGAATTCGCGGTGATCCGTCAGGGCGCGCCAGACCCGCGAAACTGACGCCTTAAGCTCGATGCGCTTCTCAATACGGTCATTCATAATAAGCAACCTCCGGGTTGCATATTAGCGTAGCTCTTTTGAAAAAGCAATCGTGAGACTAGAGAATCTATAGCCTCCCTTGCCTGTGCCTGCGTGAGTTTATCTAGCTACGTGACGGTATAAAGCCACCTCTACCAAGGTTCCAACCCATCGACATTGACGAAGGGAGCTACTCGCTCCCCTGAAATACAAGAAGGTTGTTGACCAACCAATAAGGGAATCTTACAATCCGGTGGTGGCATCACGTCGAATTTCAGCCACCCGGGCAGCTCGCGCTTTCGCGGAGATTCTGAACCGGGTCAAGTATCGCGGTGAGTCGTTCATCGTGGAGCGCAACCGCGAGCCAGTGTGCCGCATCGAGCCGGTACGCCGCCGGAAGCCCGTGACCACCGATAACTTCGCCAGGTTCTGGCAAAGCCTGCCACGTCCGGACGACAAGTTTGCTGATGACCTCGAGGAAATTCATAACCTGTTCCGGGAATTGCCACATTCCGCTTGGGAAAGGTAGCTGCGGATGGGTGGGTTCCTCGTCGTGGACACGAGCGTGCTGTTAGCAACCGAGCGCGGGAGCCTGCCTCCGGATGCACTCCACAAGATCCAGCCCGGAGTACGGCTGGCGGTATCGGCCATTACCGTCTCGGAACTGCTCCACGGCTATCATCGTGCCCAGCCGAAATCAAGAAGACTTGCCAGAGAGAGATTCATAAGCTCCTTGCTGGCCGAACTGGAGATCTTGCTGGTCGATCTTCGAGTGGCGCGTGAGCATGCCCGGATATGGGCTGAATTGGCCGAGCGCGGCGAGATGATCGGCCCCTACGACCTGCTCATTGCTGCCAGGGCGCTGGCCTACAGCGTTCCCCTGGCCACTTTGAACGACCGTGAGTTCCGCAAGGTAAAGGGCCTGGAAGTGCGCGCGCTGCGTCCATACCTCCGGACTTAAGAATATCTGCGGCATAACCATAAAGCCGGCCAGGAACCCTTCGAAAGAGACACTCTCTACCGCCCCGTCGCCCGCACGGAGACAACCGTCACCGCGCAAGTTTAGGGCCTAGGTGCTGGGAAGGTGTGAAAGAATTGCCGGAGGCGAACCACCGCTCTCCCGCAGCACCGCCATTTTGCGGGTGTTGACGACCGCGGCTGACACTGGTTATGGCGACGACATTCGATTACCTTTCTTCGGGTGGGGCTCTTGGCCCCTCCGTCCTTCCTTCTCCCTCAGGCTTGGGCTGGCATCAGGCGAACTTTGCAGCGCAGGCGGAACCATTGCTGAATATTGTAAGTGAGGCAGGCCCGCAACACCTCACAGCGGACCTTCTGCAAGCCGCGTAGGCAAAACTGCCGCAGCCCCAGCTTGGCCTTCAGCCAAAGATTCGAAAATTCCGCCACGGGGCCGCGCCAGCGATAAAGGGCTCGCGCCGCTTCGGTGCGCATCTTGGCCATCCCGCGTACGCGGGACCGCTACCACCGGGACATTCTCGCTCCGAACGATCCTCCGACCCTGCGCCCCCGGACGACACTGCTGGCGAAAGGCACAATCCCGGCAATCCGCCGCCCGCGCCTTATAAACTTTGCGCTCCACTCCCACCCCATCGTGCTTGGTGGTTTGATAAGGGAGTTGCTTGCCCGCCGGACAGGTACAGGTCTTCGTGGCGGCGTCGTAGGGGAAGTTGTCCGGATAAAAGGCCGGATCGACGCCGCGCGGTCGCCTCGGCATCCGCTTCCATCGTGCTCCCAATCAAGTCCACGCCCTTTTCCGCTGCCGCCAGGACATTCTCCCGCGTCGTGTAACCCTCGTCCACCGCCAGGTGCTCCGGCTGTCGCCCCGTCTGCCGCTCGACTTCCTCAATCGTCGGCACCAGTTCCTCCTGATCGTTGGCCGCCTGCGTCACGCTCGCCCCCACGATGATGCCGTGCGCGGTGTCGGTGGAAATCTGCACATTATGACTGGGCGCATAGCCGCCGTCGCCGTGTTTCATGATGCGAGCCTCCGGATCGCTCTCGCTCACCCGCCGCTGGGATTTCTCGGCTGGCGCCTCGGGGGTGGCTTGCACCTTCTCCATTTCCTTCAGGGCCAGTTCCAGCCTTTCCACCTTCTCGCGCCCGGCCCGCTCGCGCGCCGCCGCACCCCGGCTGGATTCCTCTTGCCGGGGATCGCCCATCTCCCGCACCCGCTCCCGCGCTGCTTCCAGATGCCCGCGCAAGGTCTTCTCCCGATGAAACGAGTTGCCACTGGCCGAGGCTTTCACCTTCGTGCCGTCATGCACCACCCGCTCCAAGCTGATCAGACCCTCGCTACTCAGCACCCCCAGCAGTTGCGCGAACAACTCATCCAGAGCCTTTTCGTGCTGGACGCGGAAATCCGCCAGCGTGTGGTAATTCACCACCTGCATCCCCGTCAGCCACTGATAGGCAGGATCGTACCCGCAGCGTCGCTCCACTTCCCGCGCCCAACCCACTTTTTGGCTGTAAGCGTAAATCCACAGACTGATCAGCAGGCGCGGGTCATAGGCCGGACGCCCCGCCACCCCCTCCACCGACCCCACCTCAGCGCTGTAGCCCTTCAGGTCCAGTTGTCCCACCAGTTCCCAAATGGCGCGCACCAAGTGATCGGGCCCCACCAGTTTCTCCACGTCGACAGGGTGCCACAACAACTGCTTCCGGTTCACCGGCTTCAAGCGCGGTTCTCGCTCCGGCTCGGGCTCACTGGGCATCGGCTCCGGCTCCCTCATGGGCCCTGCGGCCTCTGCCCAGATCGCTTGCTGCTGGCTCTCGATGACCTCAGGCATGTTGTCTCCTCCGCGCCAGGGATGAATCCGCACGCCGGGCAGCGCGTTTCAAGGTCAGGGTGTACTTGTCTTCCACCACCCAGTCGAGGATCTCGCCTTTTTCGATCTCCATCGCCCGCGCCAAGGGGGCGGGACAGATCAGGTAGTACTGGCGCGTGCCATTGGCCCGCTCGATCACTTGCACAGTGGATTGATATGCCATGCGACCTATCATATACTAGCGTTATCACAAGTCAAGAACTGTTTTTTATTTTTTCACACCTTCCCAGCCCTGGGGAACCAATCCCAAGTGCCGGTCAAGCCCCGCAAGGGGCGGCAGAACCAGGGAGAGTTCCCGCCTCGAAACCTTATTCTTTCGCCCCGCTGGGGCTCCCGCGGACCAGAGGGCCTTCTGGACCCAGGGTTGGTAAGCTATGAAATAATTCAGAAAGGTCATATGTCTCTGACGATTATTTAACAACTTACGCTGTGCAAAGCCGGCCCTCACGCAATTATTTCACAGCTTCTGGCGCCCTGGGCTATCCCGCAGGGCGGGATCGGCCCTCCGGGCCTTTCCCTAGCGCACTTAATACGCTCGCTAACACGCTCCAGACGACGAAATTGCCGAAGCCTAACTTCTGCGTCGCGCACTCCTCTAGCGTGAAGTAGTACCAATTCGCGGGCAAGTTTCCTATGATGGTTCTTTGGAGGTATGCGTGAATCATTTGAGGTCACTTGCCTGCGCTTTCCTTCTAGCAGGGACTTGTTTTGCCATTCCCTCGGCGCCCGACGCGCCCGAGCAAGCGGCTATCAATGAGGCGGTGAACTGGATTCGGGCAACGCCCCGCATTCGCGCAGAATACGACTACATCATGACCTGCCGCCTCAGGCTCCTGTTTTTTTGGGTGGGTCGGGATGACTTGGGGGGCGGATACATCAAGACCGGCCAGGCGGTTGACGATCCAAGTCTCCAGATGATCCAGTTGCTTTTTGGTTCTGATCCTGCCATGGCCCCGCGCGCCATCAACCGTTGGGGTGCAGGAACTGAAGTCCTTAGATCAGATGGCAGTAAAACTCCGCAGTCGAGCGCTTTTGTAGGCTTCATGAAGTCTTCAAAAGGTGAATCTGTATCAGCCATGCAGCGGGAACTCTCCCACGAGAAAAGCGCAGGAAAGCATTTGTTTGAAGCCATTATCAGCCGAGTAGACGGCGCGCAAGCCATCTCCACGATAGTTCCCTTTTACAGCGACAAGGACTACGACATGCGCCAGCTCGCAGACGCCCAGAAGCTGGCCCTGGACCAATTGGGTGACGGCCAGACGCGAAAGTTCCGTCGTTTGGACGCCCCGGCACGTGGCGGGTGCAGCAGGCCCGGGGGGTTTCTATCAACAACTGAGGAACTGCTCGAACGATCCCTGACCGGGGAGAAAACCCCTGTCTCTTTATGTTATGTGTACAACGCCCGCCCTTATACACTGACTTTACAGCGGGTGATTCCCATTAGCACAAAGGACGTCCACATTACGCTGAAGGAGAAGGGCCGGAAAATCGACCAATCGTACCGCGACCTCAAGGAATCACAGTTCCAGATCCGCAACCAGGAGTCCGGCGCCAAAACTGACTTCAGTGTTTTGCTTGGAACTACCGGTGAGCTGCGGGGGGTTCCGGTCCAGATCAACTACCAGCCCAATTGGTGGTTCCAGATAGTCTTGAACCTCAAAACCCAACCCAGGGGCGGGCCGGGCCGGTGATTTGGGCCGCTTCGACGCAAGATCCACGCTTTCGGGAACAGGAGATCTTCTGGAACCTTCAACCCGAGTTCAGAGATTGAACCCCAAATCGTAACTCGATCACAAGCGGCGAAAATGGTCAATGGTCCGGCCCAGACCTTCTTCCAGGCGGACGTGCGGCTCCCAGCTCAAAAGGTCTCGAGCCCGCGAGATATCCGGTCGACGGCATTTAGGATCATCCATGGGCAGCGGCTGGTGGGCCACTCGACTCGAACTCTGGGTGAGGCGGATGATGAGCGCGGCGGTTTCAGCGATGCTAATTTCTGCTGGGTTTCCCAGGTTGACAGGTTGGTGAATGGCATCGGAGGGTCCTTGCGAGGGTTCCTCGCTTTCGGCGTTGTGAATGAGCAAACGGATAATCCCTTCTACGAGGTCCGAGACGTAGCAAAAGCTGCGGGTCTGAGTCCCGTCTCCATAGATGGTGAGGTCCTTACCTTGTATAGCCTGGACGATGAAATTGGAGATCACCCGGCCGTCGTAAGGTCGCATCCGAGGGCCGTAGGTATTGAAGATGCGAGCGATGCGTGTATCCAGGCTGTGAGTGCGATAATACGCCAGGGTTAAGGCCTCAGCGAACCGTTTCGCTTCGTCGTAGACCCCGCGCGGACCCACCGGGTTTACCCGCCCCCAGTAGTCCTCCGCTTGCGGGCTCACCTCTGGATCCCCGTAGACTTCTGAGGTGCTGGCCAGCAGGAACCTGGCGCCCCTGGCTTTCGCAAGCCCCAGAGCGTTGTGGGTGCCGAGCGATCCCACCTTTAATGTCTGGATGGGCAGCCTGAGGTAATCAACGGGGCTGGCGGGAGAAGCAAAGTGCATCACCGCATCGACGGCCCCTTCCACTTCTATCGGCTTGGTGACATCGTGGCGGATGAACTTGAATCCCGGGTGGCTTTCAAAGCCAGCCACGTTCTCCAGGCGTCCGGTAATAAGGCTATCCACGCAGCAAACCTGGTGCCCCAGGGCAAGTAATTGCTCGCAGAGATGACTTCCCAGGAAACCCGCCCCACCTGTAATGACAACCCTCATCAAAGTCCCTCGTTATCCAGTCAAACAGTTTTCGGATCGGGGAGGGGCTTACGAGCCGGCGATCCGCTGCCGATGTCCACGTATTCAAAACCATGTCCGGCCATCGTGGCACGGGAAAACATGTTGCGACCATCGAGAATCAGTGGCCGCGCCATGATTTGGCGAACCTTCGTCCAATCAAGGCGCAGGAATTCCTCCCACTCGGTGAGAACCAAGACAGCTTCCGCGCCTTCGGCCGCTGCGTAAGCATCTGCACAATATTCAATCTCGGGGAGCTCCGCTTTAGCCTTTTCCATCGCCTGTGGATCGTGCGCACGCACCAGAGCGCCTTCCGCAAGCAATCTCCGGATTACCGCCAGCGATGGGGAAGAGCGAACATCGTCTGTGCGGGGTTTGAAGGCGAGTCCCCAAACTCCGATCCGTTTTCCACGTACCACCCAAAGCTCATCCTTGATTTTCTTGACGAACAAATCGATGCGGCTCTGGTTGATTCTTTCCACTTCGCGCAGAAGCGTGAAGTCGCATCCGGCATTCTGGCCTACCCGGGCGAAGGCTTGGAGGTCCTTGGGAAAGCAGGAACCACCAAATCCCACGCCCGGTCTGAGAAAGCTGCCGCCGATCCTTTTATCCATGCCCACTGCCTCGGCCACTTTTCCGACGTCCGCTCCCACAGCTTCGCACAGGTCGGCGATCATGTTAATGAAGGAGATCTTCATGGCCAGGAAGGAATTCGAAGCATGCTTGATCAGCTCGGCGCTGTTGATGTCCGTGACGACGAAAGGCACGCGCGGGCTGTTGTGGCAATTTTCGTGAACGGGACAGGCAAAGCTCTGCTCGAGCACCGGCCGGTAAATCTCCTCCAGGAGTCCGGCCGCTCTTTCCGAGTCAACGCCTACAACAATACGGTCGGGATGAAAAAAATCCTCCACGCCCGATCCTTCACGCAAGAACTCGGGGTTGGAGGCCACGTCACACTGGAACTGGGAGTTGCTACCGTATATGCCGAAGTGCTTCTGAAGCCGGCGGCCGGTCTGTACGGGGACAGTGCTTTTTTCAATTACCAGGAGGTAGCCACGGGCATGTTCGGAGATTCTTCGCGCCACCAACTCCACGGAGGAAAGGTCCGCTTCACCACTCTCGAGGGGTGGAGTCCCCACGCAGATAAAGATGACCTGGCACTTCGCCACGGCGTCTTCTATTTGAGAATTGAACTCGAGCCGCTTCGCCTGCTGGTTGCGCTTGACCAGGTCTCCCAGGATCGGCTCGTAGAACGGCATTCCACCCCGGTTTAAGAGCTCAATCTTCCGCGCATCGTCGTCAACACAGATAACCCGATGGCCAATTTCAGCCAAGCCCGCGGCGGTGATAAGCCCTACATACCCCGCTCCAATGACCGCGATATTCATAACAATACAATCCTCCGACAGAATGGCATTGAACTCCGCCTACTGGAGAGACTACCACAAGAATATCCTTGCAGTATCACTCGTAGTTGCTTGAAAATCTCAGAGAGATAAGAGTGAGGGAAAGAGTCAGGGCGCGAGCGTAAGAAGGTGAAACGCAGGGAGCCAAGACGGAGTGGAGGGGAGGCTTCATGATCGTTGGAGTTCCTAAGGAGAGCTTTCCAGGGGAGCGGCGCGTGGCGCTGGTGCCCGCGGTTATTCCGAGTTTGCTCAAAGCGGGTTTTGAAGTGGTTGTGGAGTCGGGCGCCGGAGCTGGGGCCGGCTACCCGGATGCAGAATACGTCGGGAAGGGCGGCAAGATTTTCCTGGAGCGAGCCGAGGTGTTCAAAGCTGCCGATGTGGTGCTCCAAGTGCTCTGCCACGGGTCGAACGACGTAACCGGCAAGGCCGACATGCCCCTGCTTCGACCCGGCCAACTGCTTATCGGATTTCTGCGTCCCCTGGGGTCTCTGGAAACTGTTCAGGAAATTGCGTCCACGGGAGTTGCGGCATTCTCCATCGAGCTCATGCCGCGCACCACGCGCGCCCAGAGCATGGACGCTCTTTCTTCCATGGCAACGATCTGCGGCTACAAGGCGGTGCTGCTGGCTGCGGACAGGCTTCCGCGGCTCTTCCCTATGCTCACCACCGCAGCAGGAACCATTACCCCGGCGCGTGTACTCATCATCGGGGCCGGTGTGGCAGGTCTTCAGGCCATTGCCACGGCACGGAGGTTGGGCGCCGTCGCCTCTGCCTATGATATGCGGCCTGCGGCAAAGGAGCAGGTGCAGAGCCTGGGAGGGCGCTTTGTGGAACTACCCGTCGAGGCCAAGGATGCCCAGGATTCCCGTGGCTACGCGCGGGCACAAGACGAGTCGTTTTATCTGCGCCAGCGGGAGTTACTCAGCCGCGTTGTGGCCGAGAGCGATGTCGTGATTACAGCGGCGGTCATCCCCGGGAAGAAGGCGCCGGTGCTGGTGACGCGCGACATGGTGGAGAAGATGGCGCCCGGGTCGGTGATCGTGGACGTGGCGGGCGAGAGGGGTGGGAATTGCGAACTGACCCGGGCAGGCCAAGTCGTCGTCGAGCATGATGTGACCATCATTGGTTACATCAATCTGGCGAGCACCGTTCCCTATCACGCTAGCCAGATGTACGCTCGAAACGTGGCGGCGTTTCTTCTCCACCTGACTAAAGGCCGGAAGATTGAGATCAAGACCGAGGACGAGATCACCCGCGAAACCCTCGTGACACAGGGGGGCGAGGTGGTCAACACGCGGGTGCGGGAATTCTTTTCCCTCCCGGTGAAGATCGCTTAGCAGGATACTGAAAACCTTTTTCAATGCTGTCATTCCGACCCAGAGCGGAGCGAAGGGAAGGAATCTCGCTCTGCGCTGGGGTGGTTCGGAGCTCAAGGTGGCCTAGGGGGTAGGCGGAAGAGAGAACAGAGCGAGATTCCTCGCTGCGCTCGGAATGACACCGGAGGAGGAAAACGTGACGTCAAACCTGATCACCAGCCTCTACGTGTTCATGCTGGCAGGCTTTATCGGTTTCGAAGTGATTCGACGCGTCTCACCACTTCTTCACACACCGCTCATGTCCCTGACGAACGCCCTGGATGCCATCGCTGTGGTGGGCGCCATCGTGCTTGTCGGCGAGCATAAGAGCACGCTGGCGACAGTGCTTGGGACAGTGGCCGTAGTGGCCGCCATGAGCAACGTGGTCGGCGGTTTCCTGATTACGGACCGCATGCTGAGAATGTTCAAAACCAGTAAACCGAAAAAGCCATGACACCCCTCATTAACGAGACTTTTATCCAGATCACTTACCTTGTGGCCACCGCCCTGTTCATCCTCGCTCTCAAGTGGCTGAGCGCGCCAAGCAGTGCACGACGTGGTGTTTGGGCGGGTGAACTTGGGATGCTCCTGGCGATTGGCGGGACGCTGCTCTATCAGGGGATTGTTGACTACAAGTGGATCGCGATCGCCCTCGTCCTGGGGTCGATCATCGGCGTCCCTCTTGGCCTTGTCCACATGACGGCGGTCCCGCAGCGGACGGCTCTCAGCCACGCTTGTGGCGCTCTGTGCGTAGCGCTGGTCGGTACGGCGGAATACTATTTGCGCGCGCCCAACGTCCCGCCCTTCATGATGGCGGTGCTCTCGATGGAGGTTATTCTCGGCTCGCTGACCTTCACCGGCAGTTTGATGGCCTCAGGGAAGCTGCAAGAAATCCTGCCGCAACGCCCCATCACCTATAAGGGGCAGAACGTTGTGAATCTATCGCTCCTGGCGGTGGCGTTGATAGCCGCAGTCATCCTGGTGCTTCACCCTGGGCAGAAGCACCTCTTCCCGCTGCTCATAGGTATTCCGCTGGTCTTTGGCGTATTGATGATCGTTCCCATTGGCGGCGCAGACATGCCCACCGTGATCTCGCTGCTGAATTCTTACGCCGGCCTTTCTGCGGCGGCGATGGGGTTCGTCCTGGACAGCAAGCTTCTGATCATCGCGGGCGCGCTGGACGGCTCTTCGGGGTTCATCCTCTCGGTGATTATGTCCAAAGCGATGAACCGCTCCTTCGCGAACGTTCTGTTCGGCGCGTTCGGGCAGGTGCAGGCTTCTGCGGTGGCAGGTGAGGAAGCGCGAACCGTGCGCAGCGCCACGGCCGAGGAGGCCGCCTCGATTCTTGCGGCGGCTAACTCCGTCGTGATCGTTCCGGGTTATGGGATGGCGGTGGCGCAGGCGCAGCACAAGGTCAGGGAACTTTATGATGCCCTCAGCAAACGCGGCGTGGATGTGAAGTTCGGCATCCACCCCGTGGCGGGACGCATGCCCGGTCACATGAATGTTCTGCTGGCCGAGGCCGACATTCCTTACGACAAGCTGATGGATATGGACGCCATCAATCCCGAGTTCCCCCAGACCGACGTGGCCTTGGTGATCGGCGCTAACGACGTGACGAATCCCGCCGCCCGCCAGGACGCGGGCAGCCCCATCTACGGCATGCCTATCCTCGACGTGGATAAGGCCCGAACCGTGATGGTGATTAAAAGGAGCATGAGCCCCGGCTTCGCGGGCATCGACAACCCTCTCTATTACTTCGATAAGACCTTGATGCTCTTTGGGGATGCCAAATCATTTGTCGGGGACATCGTGCGCGAGTTGGCGGGAAGCGGGCACGCGTAGCAGGATGCAGGGAAGAAGTCAGGAGTCAGGAGTCAGGAGTCAGAAGACAGAAGTCAGGAGTCAGAAGCCAGGAGTCAGAAGACAAGGTTTCAGGTGTTAAGGGCCAGGTGACACGTATCACGTGTCGCCGGATGAGGATAGGCGCAGATATGAAGAACAGGTCGGCGCTACGTCCTCCTGACTTCTGGCTTCTGACTCCTGACTCCTGCCTTTTCCTACTTCTTCTTGCTGCTGTTCAGCGAGCGGACGCAGGCGATCACAGCCGAGATCTCTCCGTCCTTGAGCTTGTCGCCAAAGGCCGGCATCGCCGTCCCTCTCTTGCCATTCTTGACGACTTCCCTCATTTCCTTCTCTTTAGTGGAAGACTGCCACTTGGGCTCGGTGAAGTTCGGAGTTCTGAGGGCGGAAGACCCCTTTCCGTCAGCACCGTGGCACATCACGCAATTCTTCTTGAAAATCGCCGCGCCGTCTGCCTCCTGAACAGCAGTTTGAAAAGCGAGAGACGAAACAAGCAAGCCCGCTCCAATCAGTAAGCATTTTGAGCTCAAGCCTGTGTCAAGTTTCATAAACCTCTTGTTCTTGGGTGGGCCGCAGGCCCATGGCCACTCAGGATGACAGACAACTTCAACTTACGAATTCGGGTTAAATCATCGCCGAAGAAACGGGAGAAGGCCCAACCGCGGTCCGATTTTCTCCAGCGGGTTTCCTGTCGGGTAGTGGGTCAATTTGATGCTGTAGCGGCGAGTTTACCTCGCCAAATGGCGGCGTAAAGCCGCCTCTACATCAAATTGACCCGTTTCCCTGCCGGCGGCTCAGTATTGCCGTTTTTCCACCTTGGGCCGTTCCGCCCTGCTCATCTGCTTGGTCTCAATGGCGGGGTGTTGGAGCCCGCGAACTTCCTGGAGGTTCTCACAAACCTTGAGCAGCGCATCGGCGATACTGTCCACATCCTTGCGACTCCCAAGGAAAACATGGTGGGGGAGCCAGACCGACTCCTCATAGGCAGCTCGTTCGGAGACGGGACAACTGTAGAGGCTGCGCAAGTCGATAGGTTGCTCCCTCCCCCAGGACAGCGCCGGATATTGCTCCGGCTTAACGGGGAACAGGGCGCTCTTGTACACCGGCTCGTAAAACAACCCGTCGCAGGGAATCCCTTCCATCTCGAGAGCGCCTAGGAACGCTGCGCGCGGAATCCCCTCGAAGTGTTCCGGAAGATACTTAAAGACGTATTGATAAGCCGCCACGCGAGTGACGCGAGGATCGAGTTTCAGCAAAGCCAGCCCGGGCGTGCCCACGATGCGGCTCTCAAAGTATTCCATGTGGCGCTGGCGGGTGGCGGCCTGACGCGCCAAACGGTCAAGCTGTACTTCGAGGATGGCAGCCTGAAATTCCGTCATGCGGTAGTTAAATCCAATTATGCGGTGACCAAATTTATCCGTTTCACTGGCGCGCCCGCAATTGACGTAAGATTGCGCTCGCTCCAAAAACTCCAGGTTGCTGGTAATCACGGCTCCGCCTTCGCCCGCGGTCATCAGCTTGCTCGACTGGAAGCTGAAGCAGCCCATGTCTCCTGTCGCCCCAGCTCCCTTCTTTTTCCACTGTCCTCCATGCGCATGGGCGCAATCTTCGATTACCAGCAGATGGTGGCGCCGGGCGAGAAGCCCGATGGCATCGAGGTCCGCAAAGCTCATGGCCAAGTGCACGGGCAGAATAGCTCGCGTCTTATTCGTAATCGCTTTCTCAATCAAACGGGCGTCGAGGCAATAAGTTGAGGGGTCTATATCAACGAAAACGGGAACAGCATTGAGTTGAAGTACCGGGCCCACGGTTCCTTCCCAGGTGTACGCAGGAACGATGACCTCATCCCCCGGCTGGAGTCCCGCCGCCTTTAAGGCGACCTCGATGGCGACAGTCCCGTTGGCTACCGCTAGACCGTACTTGGCGTGGTGGAATTTCGCGAAGCGTTGCGCGAAGGCGCTCGCGTGCTCATTGGGGAAGGGATAACCACCCCAGTTGCGGCTCTTGAGAACCTGTTGAATTGCCCGTTCTTCCTTGCGGTCGTAAACCGGCCAGGGAGCAAAGGGCTTCGTTCGAACGGGTTTTCCACCCGTGATAGCAAGCTTTCCCATATGAAGGCCTCCAAATGAGATTTAGTATTCGACGCGAACCACGTTTGAGTACGCTGATTCCCCGGCATTGTTCAGCGCGCGCACCCGATAGGACACCAGGGCGCCACGACCGGTCTGCGCGTCGGCGAACTCTGTCGCTGTAGCCGGGAGAGTCTTGATCCTTTGCCAACTTCCTTCACCAATGCGGCGCTCCACCGCAGTCTGGGTGGGATTCCCCCCATGAACCGCCCAGGTAAGCTTCACTCCCTCCGTCCCACGCTGCGCGTGCAGAGAACTCGGCGCCTCCGGCAGCACATTCCAGTCGAAGTAGCTCTCATCCGCAATCGCCAGGACGCTGTCGCGAACTGGCACCGACTCGAGCACGTTAGTTGTACCTTTCTTCCACTCGAGGGGTCTGATCTCACCCGAGACTACGTCGATCAATGCGGGGTGCTCAATGCCGGTATTTTCCAAGGTAAGACTCTCGTAGAAGGGGGCGAAGATATTTCCCGGCTCGCTGTGGGCGCCCATCCAGTACGCAACGATCGCCTTGCCGTTCTTCGCGCGGAAGCCGTAAGCGAAGAAGGGAAAGCCGGACATTCGGCGGAGGGCGGGGATACCAGGACCCTCGATCTTGATAGAAGCGTCGAATGCGGTATCCGAAAAAAGCGCGTTGGTGTTTTGCAGGGCAAAAAACACCGGGCGGGGCGTGAAATCTTCCGGAACATTGCGCAGCCCGTGAATCAGTCCGAAATCGTCGTATTCGTTTCCGTCGGTGGCTGAGGTCAGTAGCCAGACGAAGGTCTTCACCCCGGCGGCCCAGTTGTACACCAACATGCGCGGAATGTACTTGGCCTGCACGGACTCGTCCGAGCCCTTCCAAGAGGGAATGGAATTGAATTCGTCATCCCAGAACGGGATGTCCGAACGGATGCCCGGATAGTGCCGCACCAAGTCGCGCAATTTCGCCGGAGACTCCGTGCCGTAAGCGCCATAGTCCATAGATTCGGGATTCAGGTTCTGGCCGTAACCCGGGTAGGTGTGATAGGCAAACACGTCGATGCCTGCGGCGCAATCGCAGGCCTCGAGCGCGCGTTTGGCGAAGTCGCGGTTGGGGTCAGCCTGTCCCCCGTAAATCACCTTTGCGTCCGGATCGGTCTCATGCACGGCCTTAACGACCGCTTTCAGCAGATGGCCGTACTCTTCCGGGTCCCCCCAGGGATTCCAATAGCCAATGTCCTGCTCATTCCAGAGGGCCCAGTAGTGGACCCGGCCCCGGAAATGATTCACCATGAAACGCACGTAGCGTGTGAACGCCTCGATCTGCTCCGGCGTGCGGGGCGGCCAGAAGATGGAATAAAGGCTCCGGTCATCATTGTGAAAGGAGCCGGGCTGGGGCACGATGGAGTCCGGGAGTTTGCCGGAGGGCGAGGTGTACATGGAATTGCCGTAGATGAGCTGGATTTGAATGTGGACGCCATTGTCGAGGAGCGAATTCACATAGTCGTCAAGCTTCGGGTCGACCGCCAGCACCCCTCGCCTCTGCTCCACGTAGTCCCAACTCGTCAGGTCCGAACTGTTTTCGTACTGGCCAATGCGAATCCACTTCACGCCCGCGTCGAACATCCGTACCCACCACCAGCGGTCCCATGGCAGATAAGGGTCGCGCGGGAGGTCCGAATTGATGCCGAAGCCGTCAATGATCTGGGACGAGCGCTTGGGCGGAATATGCTCCGGAAGTTGGTGGCGAGCCGCCTGCGCCACGAAGCGGCGCACGCCAGTACAGACGAGAAAAACGAAGCCTAGAACCAGCAAGTACCTAACATGGCGTTTTCTCTGCATGACAGGACCTCCCCCGCAATGTCAGCCGAAGCCCTGTGAAAAAGTCTACATTTGATTGAACCCTGCGGCCCTTCGGAACGCTTCCACGTAGTGGCCGTCCTTCTTGGGCTGCTGACTCATCAATTCCTTCTCGACCCCGGCAAGGTCGGAAGGGTCCCAGTCGGGGCGATACTTGTGGATGGAGGGCTCAAACTGGCTCACATGCTTACTTGCTGCTTCGAGCTTCAACTGGGCCACGGAGTCGATATTGACCCAGTAGTTGGCTTCCTGCGGCGCGGTGTAATAGAAGTACATCATGGGTACAGCGTAGGCTTCAAGGTGCTGCTCGAGGCGCTGGTTGGGAAAATAAAGCCAGAACTCTGCCGCCCGAACCGCATCAAGCGTATCAAAAGCGGCCATGCGATGGTCGGTCTTGTGCCAGCGCGCGTACCACTCCCCCGGATCGATGCTCAGAAGCACCTCGGGGCGGATTCGACGGATGATCGCCGTCGTCTCCTCGACGAGCTTCGGCTGGGGAGCATATTCTAGCATGCCATCGTCATAGCCCATCCACAGGATGTTCTCTTTAGCGGTCCCCAGCGTCGCTTCCGCCGCTTCCTCCTCCGCCTTGCGAATGCGCGCGAGCTTCTGCGCGCTCATCTCCGGATCATAGGAGCCCTTGTCATCATTGGTGTAGATGACAATGTAAACCTTATTGTGGTGCTGATTCAGCAGCGCAATGGTCCCTCCGGCTCCGAACAGCTCGTCGTCCGGATGGGGCGTGAATACGAGCACCGTCTTGCCGGTCATCGACTCGATCCCCGTCTCCTGCGCTGACGATCTTGCCGCCGCTAAAAGCAATATCAGGGCAATCACCACGGCAAGCTGTTTCATGGATCACTCCTCCCCTCCCACTACCGCTGCTCGTTTCCTGAAGGCCTCGGCTTTAGCCCTCGGTGAATCCGCCGTTTTGGTTGCGGCCGGCAGCCGCGCTCCTACCTCCCCCGCGCCCGCTACTTTTTGCGGGTCATCTGCTGCTGCCCGGCTGTTGCCTGGGACGGGTGACGGTGTAGTCCTCTCGAGGGTCCTCAGGCCCGTCAGTCAGCAAGCCCAGCATCTCGTAGACCCTGATCACCGCGTGATCCACCATGCGTTCCCCAGCCCCGGGCTCAATCCAAGTACTGCCGCTGGCTGCCCCGTAGCCACCCTCGGTGGCGGCGCGAATGGTGGGGAAATAGCCGAAGTAGCCGTTGGCGTACCCGAGGAAAAAGCAATCGCTGACCGGGCAGCGAGCGCGCCAGTTCATCTGAAAGTCGACGAAGGGTTCGCCGGGCACTCCCATCAGCGCGATGCTCCTGTTGATCAACACCGTGGCGACTGGCAACTCTTGCACGCTCTGCGTGGACGGATAGTAAGCGTCGAATCCGCGCGGGTCGATTTCCGAGCTGCCCAAAACTGCCTTGCGAAATTTCTCCACATTCCAGCGGAAGTGGAAGGCGAGCATATCCTCGGCAAAATCCAGGCTCGGTTCAGCGACCGCCTCCGTGCGGATCTCTTTGGCCACGCGTGCAGCCTCTTCGCCCAGCTTCTCTCCCGTCCAATCGCGCCTTTGGACGGCGTTTTCTTTCAGGGGAATGACGGCGTAGTAGGGATTGATGTCCCCCGGCGCGCCCTGGAGGAAGAAACACAGCGGCTGACCGCCCATGGCCTGCTCCACAGTTTTGGTCATAACTTCCGGA
>Ga0208457_1001403_pt1 | contig 17325 bp, 17 predicted proteins | sample June2015DPH_10_1_FD_185513 | JGI IMG/M metagenome (GOLD analysis project Ga0208457, IMG submission 185513) | Peatland microbial communities from SPRUCE experiment site at the Marcell Experimental Forest, Minnesota, USA - June2015DPH_10_150... | ecosystem: Environmental > Terrestrial > Soil >... | reverse complement strand
ATGGTGCCATTTCTGGCATTTCTGACCGCTCCGCCAAAGGGCCGGCGAAGCGACGTAACGCAATTTGTCACGAAACTGTCACATTCCCGGCATAAGATAGGTGGTGACTAAACAGTCCCTCATATGAGCGCCTTCTTGATCGTGGTTCTGGTTGGATTGGTCTTACTGGTTGTTCATCACACGGGGACGTACGGCCGCCGGGGCCGCCGCTGGGGCGGCTAGACCTCTTTTTCTTCCTCTTCCGGCGGCTCGAATGCATCCAGCAGGTCTGGGTTCTTGGCGAAGCGTTTGAGCACGCGGATGATCTCGCCCGAGCGGAAACCGGCGCGCAGCAGCCGGCGATAGGCGGCGGCGAGGTCCTTGTCTTCCCGAAAAAGCCCCTCGCGCTCCGCCAGGCGGTACTTGCGGCGGATCACACCTTCGATCAGGGCTTCCTCGTCAACGTCCTGGTAGACCCTTTGCACCGTGCGTTCCGCCAGGGACGGCGCCACGCGCCGGTGCCGCAGATCCTGGATGACGCGCGTCCGGCCCAGTTTCTCGTTGGCCAGACGCGCGGAGGCGAATCCCTCCGCGTAGCGGCGGTCGTCCAGGTAGCCGACGTCCTTCAACCGGGCCAGCACTTCCTCCACGTCGGCGGCGCGCTCGGCCCGGCGGCGCAGTTTTTCCCGCAGTTCGCCGGTGGAATGGGCCCGCCCGGCGAGCGCCTTGACGGCGTATGTCCATAATGCGCCGCCATCCAGCAGGCGAATTTTGCGTTCCCCCATGATCGGGATTCTCATGAGGAGTATACTGGAAAATGGTTCAAGCTGTCGGCTTGGATAGGAGGAAACATGGATAAGAATGGGCTTTCCAGCTTCTTGCTGGGACTCGGCGTGGGTGTGGGCATCGGCATGCTGTTCGCGCCGAAGTCCGGAGAGGATACCCGCAAGATCATCAAGGACAAAGCGGGCGAAGGCACCGATTATGTAAAGCAGCGCAGCTCGGAGATCAAGCAGACCGCCACGGAGTGGGTGGAGAAGGGCAAGGAAGCTCTGGGCCGTCAGAAGGAAACCATCTCCGATGCCGTGGAGGCCGGTAAGCAGGCTTATCGCGACGCCGTTAGCCCGCGCGAGCCCTCCAGCGAAGGCACGGCGACGTAACCCAGGAACTGGGGGGAGGGTCCTCGCGCGTGACTGAAGACACGTTTCGCATGGTGGTGGCGGCGGCCGTGGCGCTGGCGTGCATTGCGTTCGTGGTGCAGGCCGTGGCGGCGTTCGCCCTCTACCGCGTCGCCCGAAGGGTGCAGCAAAAGGTCGAGCCGCTGGCGGACCAGGCCGAGCCCGTCATCGAGAAGCTCGGACCGATGATCGACCAGGTCGGACTGGCGGCCCTTAAGGTGTGGCCGGCAGCCGACAGAATCGGAGTCGTAGCCGGCAAAGTGGCGCCGGTGGTCGATCAAGTGAGGATGGTTCTAGCCACCACCAACCGCATCGTGGAAGAGACCCGCCCGCGGATATCCGAGCTTTCCGGTGAAGCCGTGGAGATCGCCAGATCGGCGCGCGAGCAGGTCGAGAGCATCGGCGACCTCCTGCATGACGCCGGCGATCGCGCCCGCTCCCGGCTCGAGCAGATCGACCAGGCCGTCGACAGCACCGTCGAGCAGGTCGGCCAAGTGGGCGACGCCATGAAGCGCGCGGCGTTGCGGCCGGTGCGCGAAGTAAACGGCTTGGCGGTCGGGATTTCGGCCGCGGTTTCCACCCTGGTGCACCACTCGCGCAAACCCTCCGTCGATCAAGCCACGCAGGACGAGGAGATGTTTATCTGACTGCCGTCACAGCAGATTTACATCCATCCCGGCGATGAAATCGATTCCCGGAATCACCAGCCCCTGCAAACGGTGGTCGTTTGTCAGAAATAGATCTACACCGGCGTGCGCGGCGCTGGCCAGGTGAATGGCGTCGGGTGGCGATACCCGGTTGTCTCCTCGAATTCGCGCATAACGCTCGGCCGTCTCAATGGTGAACGGGAGTAGTTCCACCGCGGGCGGGCGAACCACTTCCCGGACCCGCAGAGCCAGATCGGACGCACCCCGTTTGTAAGGTCCCGTGAGGACCTCGCCGAACCCATCGTTCCCGTTCGGTTCGGATGAACGCTTCTCCTCCGCCGAGGCTCTGGAAGACCTCTTTCCCAATCCCCCACAATCGGAGAAGCGGTGATTCACCCGGTGGCTGCACGTCGCCCGCTACGATCCTCACCGTCGAATCGCCGCGCCGGCGGGCCGGCTCGATGTACTCGTGGCGAGCATGTTCCCGCACTCGATCGGAGTACTTGATTTGGCCCATGCTTCGAGGATGGCATAAGCATGCATAACATTCAAATTTTTATAGCTATGTCTGCTATGATTGCTTTGCCGAATCCTCCCGCCGCACGAATGCCACCACCAGCCGAATCTGCTCGTAAGTGATCTCCGCCGGCAGCGCTTCGCGCAACGGCTTCAGCCATTGCGAGCCCAGCCGGCGCACCACTTCTTCAATCTGGCGGTGATTGGCTTCTCCCACCCACTCCATGCGATACTCCAGCCGTCCTTTTTCCACCAAGTCGGCCACCATGTTGATTACCGTCGAAGACTGGCGGCCGCGAATCCGCGCGATCTCTTCGAAGCTCTTGCCCTCCCCCACCAGGCGCAAGGTCTCTTCGGCGGGTGAAACCTGCGACACCTCGGGGCGCCCTTTGGGCCCGGCGGCGCGGGCCCCGTTGCGGTAAGCCTCGAAGGCGGCGAAGATTTCGCCTCCGTACAATTCCGCCTTGCGCTCGCCGATTCCGGCAACGCCCAGCAACTCGCGGAGATTCGAAGGCTGCTTGCGGCAAAGATCCTCGAGCGCGGCGTCGCTGAGCACGATGTAGGCCGGAACGGCGGCGCGCTGGGCCGTGCGCCAGCGCCATTCCTTGAAGAATTCGAGCAGTTCGCGATCCGGCGGCTTCGGCGCCGGGAGCCGGGCTTGCCCGGTCCCTACAGGAATCGGTTCCTCGCGCGGAGCCGCCGCCTTCGGCTTGCGCCTCTTCTTCCTCGCCAGCGGTTCTTCCGATGGCGCCTGGAGCCACTCCGGGATGTTTCCGCAGACGTCGCACATCTCGCAGCGCTGCCACTTGGGCACCTGGCCGAAGTGCGTGCAGATCTGCAAATGCCGGCACCGGCCGCTTTCGACGAAGCGCCGGACGGCGTGGTACCGCTGCCAGGCGCGCTCCTTCTCGCCGGGGTCGTTCAGCTTTTCGATGAAGTAGGCCAGCAGTCCCGCGTCTTTCGGCTGCCAGAGCAGCGCGCAATCGGCGGGCAGCCCGTCGCGCCCCGCGCGCCCCGCCTCCTGATAAAACTGCTCGACCGATTTCGGCAGCGAGGTGTGGATCACGGCGCGCACCGCCGGCTTGTTGATCCCCAGCCCGAAAGCGATGGTGCCCACCAGCACGCGCACTTCGTCGTTCATCCAGCGCTCCTGGTTGCGGCGGCGGGTCGCGGTCTCCATCTGGCCGTGGTAGGGGACCGCCGCGATGCGCCGGTCCGCCAGAAAATCCACGGTTTGTTCCACCGTGGCGATGGTGGGGGCGTACACGATCGCGCTTTCGCCCTGGTAGGCGCGCAGGGCCGCCAGCAGCAGGCGCGGGTGCGTCTCCTTGTCGCACTGGTGCGCCACGTAGCGCAGGTTGGCGCGGTGGAAACTGGCGATGTACTTGTGCGGCTCGCGGAGCCGCAGTTGTTCCAGAATGTCGTGCCGGACGCGGCGCGTGGCGCTGGCGGTGAACGCCGCGATCGGCTTATCGGGGAAGTTCTCGCGCAGCGAGCTGAGCTGGCGGTATTCGGGGCGGAACTCGTGCCCCCATTCGGAGATGCAGTGCGCCTCGTCGATGGCGAAGAACGCCAGCGGCAGCTTCCGCAGCCAGTCGATGGTATCCGGCCGCGCCAGCCGTTCCGGCGAAAGGTACAGCAGCCGGAAGGCGCCCTGCGCGGCCGCGCGCATCACCCCGCGCTGCTCTTCGGCCGGCTGCGTGCTGTTGAGGACGGCCGCCGGAATCCCCATGTCGCCGAGCTGCGCCACCTGGTCCTGCATGAGCGCGATCAGCGGCGAGATCACCACCACCGTCTGGCCCAGCGCCAGCGCGGGCAACTGGTAGCACAGCGACTTGCCGCCGCCGGTCGGCATGATCACCGCCACGTCGTTGCCGGCCAGCAGGCTTTGGACGATCCGCTCCTGCATGGGGCGGAACGAGTCGTAGCCCCAGTACTTCTTCAGGGCTGCGTAGAGGTCGGGCACCGTAGACCTACGAGTGTATCAAGCGCACCCTCCGCGCCGGCGCCGCCTCCAGCATCTCGCGCACCGTCTGGTGCGTCACGGGGTGGCGCAGGCCGGGCGCGAGATCCGCCAGCGGCGCCAGCACGAAGCGCCGCTCGGCCATCCGCGGGTGCGGGATTTCCAGCGTTGCGCTGCGCACCACGGCCTGGCCGTAGAGCAGGATATCGATATCGATGGTCCGCGGCCCCTTAGCGACCGTGCGAACGCGGCCCAGCGCACGCTCGATCTTGCCGATGCGCGAGAGCAGGTGCATGGGAAACAGGCCGGTCTCAGCTTCCACCACCAGGTTCAGGAACCAGCGCTGCTCGGTGTAGTCCACGGGCTCCGTCTCGTACACCGGCGAGGTGCGCAGAACGCGCACGTCCAGCGGCGCGAGCCGCCCGATGGCCGCCCGCAGGTTGGCTTCGCGGTCGCCCAGGTTGGAGCCGAGGCTGAGGTAGATGGTCTGGTGGGGCATGCTTTAGCTTGCCCTCATCAGAATAGCGCCGGCTGGTCATCGTTGCGCAGCTTGGGCTTCACGTTGAAGTAGTCGAACGCCAGTTCCGTGGCCGTGCGCCCGCGCGGCGTGCGGTTGAGAAACCCGAGCTGGATCAGGTACGGTTCGTACACCTCTTCGATGGTGTCCGGCTCCTCGGAGATGGACGCCGCAATGGTGTTCACGCCCACCGGGCCGCCGCGGTACTTCTCGAGGATGGTCAGCATGATCTTCTGGTCGATCTCGTCCAGGCCGTAGCGATCCACGTCCAGCAGGTTGAGCGCGGTCTGCGCCACCGGCTGCGTGATGCGGCCGTCGGCGCGCACTTGCGCGTAATCGCGGACGCGCCGCAGCAGGCGATTGGCGATGCGCGGCGTCCCGCGGCAGCGGCGCGCGATCTCTTCGGCGGCGCCCTCTTCGATGGCCACGCCGAGCAGGCGCGCCGAGCGGTTCACGATGGTCCGCAGCTCATCCACCTGGTAGGGATCGAGCCGCAGCACCAGCCCGAAGCGGCCCCGCAGCGGCGCGCTCACCAGGCCCTGCCGCGTGGTGGCGCCGATGGCCGTAAACTTCGGCATGGGCAGCGAATGCGTGCGCGCACCCGGCCCCGCGCCCACCAGAATATCCACCCGGAAATCCTCCAGCGCCGCGTAGAGCATCTCTTCCACGTCCGGCAGCAGGCGGTGGATTTCGTCGATGAAGAAAACCTGGCGCGCGCGGATGTTGCTGAGAATTCCGGTGAGATCGAGCTTTTTCTGAAGCACCGGCCCCGAGGTGGAGGTGAAGGCCACCTCCAGTTCCTCCCCGATGATCGAGGCCAGCGTCGTCTTGCCCAGCCCCGGAGGCCCGTAGAGCAGCACGTGGTCCATGGCTTCGCCGCGCATGCGGGCGGCCTGGATGGCAATTCCCAGGTTCTCCTTCAGCTTGGTCTGTCCGGTGAAGTCGGCCAGGTGGCGCGGGCGGAGGCTCGCTTCGAACTGCAAATCCTCGGCCTGGCGATCGCCGGAAATCAGTTGCCGGTCGGGCATGTGCTACCAGCTTACCGTACCAGTTCCAGAGCGCGCCGGAAGAGCGGTTCGAACTCCGCGGACCCAGAGGGTACCCCGCCCGCCGCCTTGGCCTTGCGCACCGCGGCCTCGGCCTGTGCGCGCCCGCAGCCCAGGTTCAGCAGCGCCGAGAGCACGTCCTGATCGACGGGCGAAAGCGTGGCCGCGTCGGGCGTTCCCGACTCCTCGCCGGTGGCGGCCGGCAGCTTGTCGCGAAGTTCCAGCACCATGCGCTCGGCGGTCTTCTTGCCGACCCCGGGAATCCGCACCAGCCGCTCCACTTCCCCGCGCCGGATGAAGTTGATGAGGTCCGGCGCCGCGAGGCCGGAGAGAATCTTCACCGCGAGCGTCGGTCCGATGCCGCTCACCCCGATCAACTTTTCGAACAACGCCTTCTCATCCTGGGTAAAGAAGCCGTAAAGAGCCAGGGCGTCCTCCCGCACGTGGGTATGGATGCGCAACCGGACCTCCTTACCGGGTTCGGGCAGGCGCGTGAACGTCGAAACCGGGATGGTGACATCGTATCCCACCCCGCCGGTCTCGACGATGGCCTGGTTGGGATGCTTCTCGATCAGTACGCCGCGCAGTAGAGCGATCATCAATACGATTGTAGTGGTAGCGGCGTCGCCAGGCGCGAGTACCATGATGGGACAACAAAACGGGACAGCGCAAGCCCTGTTTCTACGTGGTTCTGTTCACGTCCTGAAACCTGTATGTGAAACGCGGTCAGCTGAAAGGGATATCCACCTGAACACAACGGCCGGGGGTCGCGGCGTTGACGCTGGCGGCTATCCTCCGGACGTAGTGTTGCACGATCCGCCATTGCGAACTTCCGAGCACCACAATCGCAATTCCGCGACCCTTCAAATTCTGTTGCGCCGCCATATTCTTATCGGTCGTCAGGAGCAGCTCAAATCCGGCCTCCTCAGCCGCTTTGAGCAGCTCGCCGTTGGCCAGTTCGTCCCAACCGGCATCCTTCGCTTTCGTGACGGTGTGGCCTTCGAGGAACGGGATAAGCGGCGCGGGCGTACCGTGATCAAAAAGAATGCGCATCGACGGGCGTCAACGAGCGGCCGGCGGGAGGTACGGCATCAAGACTGCGGGCCGCAAATTCGAGCACGCTTACAATCTGTTCCCTTGTCACGTCGAACCACTCCATGATTTCCTCTATACTTGCCCCGGATTCGAGGTTCTCGAAAACGGTGGAAACCGGCATACGGGTGTCCTTAAAAACCCACGCGCCGCTGACCTTGCCGGGGACGCTCTCCACGGCGGGGCACTGCGACCAATCGAGATTCGCCATCGTGAGGCCTCCTGACCTCTAGAATAGCGCTTAACTTTTCAGGAAGCACCGGTGGGAAAGATCAGAAAAAAACCTCGGCGGCCTCCCTCCCCAAATCTTCCCTTTGTAGTGGTACCCGCGCCAACCCGCGCGTCCAGCCATCCTCCCTCCAAACCGCGGCGCTATAATTTTCTTTCACAGGAGGAGTCTATGCCCCGCTTCATTTCGTTTCTGACGCCCGTTCTGTTGCTGCCGCTCGTGAACTGCGGCGGCTCGCAGCACGACGTGCAGGAAAAGTACTTTCTCATCTCCGCTAATACCAAAGTCCCCTACTGGCAGGAAGCCGCCGCCGGCTTCAACCACGCCGCGGCCCAAATGCGTGTCCATGCCGAATTCGTGGGCCCCGAGACCTACGACCCCAAGGCCCAGCACGAGCAGTTCCAGGACGTGCTCAAGCAAAAGCCCACCGGCATCCTCGTCTCCGCCAGCGCCCCGGACCTCCTCAACCAGGACATCGATGCCGCCGTCGCCCAGGGCGTGCCGGTGATTGCCATCGACTCGGATGCTCCCGACAGCAAGCGCCTGTTCTTCATCGGCACCGACAACTATAGGGCCGGCGTCACGGGTGCGCGCATGCTCGCCAAAGGTCTCGCCGGCAAGGGCAACGTGGTGGTCTTCACCATCCCCGAGCAGGCCAATCTGAAAGACCGCCTGCGGGGCTACACCGATGTCTTCGCCGAACACCCGCAGATCCACATCACCCAGGTGATCGACGAACATGGCGATCCCGGCGCAGTTTTCGACCGCACCATGGAAATGGTGGAAAAGGGCGCCAAAGTGGACGCCTTCGCCTGCCTCACCTCAATCGCCGCGCCCGAAGTCGCCGAAGTGTTGGGCCGCAAGAACGTCACTGGCAAGCTGGTCGTCGCCATGGACACCGACCCGCGCACGCTGGAAGGCATCCAGAAGGGCCTCATCACAGCCACCATCGGCCAGAAGCCGTTCACCATGGCCTACCTGGGAGCCAAACTGCTCGACGACCTGCATCACCACCCGCTTGAGTCGCTGACCACGAACTGGCCTCAGGATTCCTTTTCCCCGATCCCCACGTTTGTGGATACCGGCGCCACTCTGATCGACAAAAGCAACGTAGAAAGTTTCATTAGAGCGCGCAACTCCGCCACCGCCGCCAAGTGATCGTCCAGGTTGGCCTCCCTAAGACCCAACACGGCTAAGTCTCGCGCCGGTTTTCAGTGAGCTAAACCGCTTCGCGGTATTCGTCTTCGGTCCAGCAGCAGGTTGGGGCGAGGCTCCTTTAGACTGGATCGGGTTATTTCCGCACACCGGCGCCCGGTCCTACGTGTCACAGCAGCGCATGCCGGCGATAGAACCAGGTCTTGACCGCTTGCACCAAGATCAGGTATGTCAGGGCCAGCAGCGAAATCGCGCCCAGCAACGATAGCGGTATGGGGGTGAACCCGAGCAAGGGGCCGAGCGGCGTGTACGGCAACACGGCGCCGAGGACGGAGACGGCCGCTACACTGAACAGCAACTGCCCGCTCGGACGGCTCCGAAACGGGCTGCCCGCCGTCCGGATCACAAATACCACCAGCGTCTGCGTGGCAAGGGATTCCACGAACCACCCGGTCCGGAACAGCGGCGCGTTGGTGGCAGCGTGGAACCACCAGAGGAGGACGCCAAAAGTGAGGAAATCGTAGATGGAGCTGATGGGGCCGATGATCGTCATGAACTGGCGAATGAACCCGATTTGCCACCGCTTGGGCTTGTGCAGCAGGGCCGGATCGACATTATCGCCGGGGACGGCGATCTGCGAAGTGTCGTAAAGAAAGTTGTTCAGCAGGATTTGAGTCGGCAACATGGGCAGGAATTTCAGGAAAAGCGATGCCGCGGCCATGCTGAACATATTGCCGAAGTTGGAGCTGGTGCCCATGATGATGTACTTCATGATGTTGGCGAAGCACCGCCGTCCTTCCATTACCCCCTCGTTCAAGACCGCCAGGTCCTTCTCCAGGAGGATGATCTTGGCGGCGTCTTTGGCCACATCCACGCCATTCATTACGGAAATGCCGACGTCCGCGGTGTGCAGCGACGGAGCATCGTTGATGCCGTCGCCGATGTACCCGACCACGTGCCCGCGGGCCTTCAGACCGAGGATCACCCGGTTCTTTTGTTCCGGAGAGACACGGGCGAAGATGGCGCCGTGCTCGGCCTGGTAAGCCAGGGCGGCATCGTCCATGGTGTCCACCTGGCTGCCGGTGACCATGCGATCGGCAGCGAGGCCGACATCGTGGGCCACCTTCTGCGTCACGTACTGATTGTCGCCGGTCATGATGACCACGGAAACGCCGTTCTTCTTCAGCGCTTCGAGAACCGCGACAATCCCCTCCTTGGGCGGGTCCAGGAATGCCGCGAACCCGGCCAGGGTCATGTCTTGCTCGGCCGCCACCGCATAAGCATCCTGCTTCTCCACCTTCCGGAAGGCGACCCCCAGGGCGCGGTATCCGTCGGCGCTCAACTTCTTCAAGATCTCCGTCGCCTGGGCTCGCCGGCTTTCGTCGAACGGTTGGGGAACCCCGTCAATGGTGACGGTGGCGCAGATGGCGAACATGCTTTCCGCCTCGCCCTTGGTGATGAGGAGGTCCTCGCCGCCATGGCGCACCACCACCGAAAGGCGCTTGCGGTTGAAGTCGAAAGGAATCTCGTCCACCTTCTCATACTCCGTAATGGCGGGGCGCTGATACTTGAGGATGGCGTCGTCCAGCGGGCTCTTGATCCCCGCTTGAAAGTAACTGTTCAGGTAGACGAACCGGAGAACGTCGTCGCTGTCCCGGCCCTGAACGTCCACGTGCCGGTCCAGCGCGATCTCGCCTTCTGTGAGGGTGCCGGTTTTGTCGCTGCAAAGAATCTCCACGCTGCCGAAATCCTCGATAGCCGTAAGCTGCTTGACCAGGACCTTTTTCCGGGCCATCCGGCGCGCGCCCTGCGCCAGCGAGATGGTGATGATCATGGGCATCATCTCGGGCGTCATTCCGACGGCCAGCGCGACAGAGAACAAGAACGATTCCAGCAGCGGGCGATGTAAGACGATGTTCACCAGCAGGACGAAGAGCACCAGCAGCATCATCACGCGCGTGATCATCATCCCGAAGTGGCGTATGCCGCGGCCGAATTCGGTCTCCGGCGGCCGCATGGCCAGCCGTTGTGCAATGGCGCCGAAGGCGGTATCCTTGCCCGTGCGCACGATGACCGCGGTGCCGATTCCCGTCTGCACGGCAGTCCCCAGGAAAAGGCTGTTGCTGGCGTCGGCAATGGTGTGTTGCCCCGCCGGAAGATCGCCCGCCGCTTTGTCGACGGGCAAAGACTCGCCCGTCAGCGCGGACTCGCGCACGTGCAGGTCCTTGCTGTCCAATAAACGGGCGTCGGCCGGCGCCAGATCCCCGGCATTGAGCCGGACGATATCCCCGGGGACCAGCTCCGCGACCGGCAGCTCCTGTTCGCGGCCGTCGCGCAGAACGGCGGCGGTGGTAGCCACCTGCTTGCGAATGTCCTCCACCGCATGTCGAGCCTGAAACTCCATATAGAAGTTGACGACGACGCTGAGCAGGACTATGGCGATGATGATGGCGCCGACAACGTGATCGCCCAGCACGATCGAGATGGCGCTGGCCGCCAGAAGAATGAGGACCAGGGGATTGGCAAAAAAGCGCAGAAAACCGATCAGAGGAGCGAAGCGAGACTCCGCTACCAGACTGTTCGGGCCGTGGAGACGGAGGCGCTGTTTGGCCTCGTCGGAGGTCAGCCCGGCTGGAGTTGCTTCGAGCAGGATCAGGAGGTCCCGCTGGGGCATATCCCAGAAGCGGTCCAACGTCTTGTCCGGTTTGTTCATGCGCAGCCTCTCCCTTGAATTCTACACGCTGTCCGGGCTTGACACCCCCGCGCGCACTGCCGGAAGTTTGACCTGCACGAACTGCCGGGCTCGGTGCAGATTCTGCACCTTGCGCCAGTGGAACTCCCCGTCCGGCAGTGCGCCGGTTGGCCCGCAGTCCCCATGTAGCTCAACTCGCCGCTTTGGACCCGCGCTTGCAGTTCATGCGTCGCGAAGGAGAAAAGCGATGCTTTGGACGATTTGTGTAATTCTGCTGGTGCTGTGGGCGTTGGGAATGGCTACAGCTTACACCGCCGGCGGGCTGATTCACCTCCTGTTGGTGATTGCTTTGGTAGTGCTGGTATTCCGCGTGATTCAGGGACGCAGGATTCTTGGTTGACACAGTTTACGCCAGCCGCCGGCGATTGGGCAGCGGATTGCTACTTCACCCTTAGGAGAGCAGAAGAAAATGCCTTTGGCAGGTATACCCCTGATAAACATCGTCATCGTGCTGGTCGTGGTCGGCGTGGTGTTGTGGCTGATCAATAACTTCATCCCCATGGCCTCCAGCATCAAGACGATTCTGAATGTAGTGGTTGTGATTTTTGTCGCAATTTGGGTCCTTCAGGCGGTCGGACTGTGGGGCCGCATAACCAGTTACAGGTTTACGCATTGAGCCGGTGCGGTCTTGCCCGGCGGCCCAATGGCGCCAGGGAAGGAACTCGATTCATGCGTTCGATACTCGTCATTGGAATAGTCCTGGCGATTCCCTTAACGGGGCTCGCGCAGTCGTTCCTGCCGGTGGACGTGAGCGACAAACTCGACTACCACCTCAAGCAGTCCGTTGGTCCGTTGGCGATCGTCGGGGATGCGGCGTACGCCGGAATCCTTCAGGAAATCGATACCCCGACGGAATGGGGACAGGGCGGGTCGCCCTACGCCAGGCGTCTGGCGTCGACCGCCGCCTGCTCCGGGATACATAGTGTTCTGGCGTTTGGTTTGGATTCAGCCCTGCACGAGGACCCGCGCTATTTCCGTTCCGCCGGCGGCGGTTTCTGGCACCGCACGGGACATGCGTTCCGCGGCACCGTTCTCACGCATACGGACCATGGAACCGAGACCTTCTCCATTTGGCGCTTCGGCAGCGCTTACGGAGCGGCCTATGTTTCGAACCAGTGGTATCCGGGCCGGCTCAATACGGTGGCCCTGGGATTCGCCCAGGGTTCTCTGCAACTGGGGTTCGATCTGGCCCGCAACCTGGCATCCGAGTTCGGGCCGGATATCAAACGGATGGTATTCCGCCATAAATGACTGCTCCGCCCGGCCCGTTTCCGCGGCGGCTTGCTAAAATGGGAGGCGATGCCCCGACTGCCTGCGGTTTCAGGCCGAATCCTCATCGTTGACGACGACGAGCGTCAGCGTACCGCCTTGGCCGCCATGCTTTCCGATTCCGACTTTGACATTCAGCTCGCGGCCGACGGGCAGGAAGCGCTGGAACGGCTTGCTGCCTTCAACGCCGACGTCATCGTTTCGGATCTGGTCATGCCGCGCATGGACGGCTTTGAGCTGCTCCGGCGCCTGAAGGAACAGGGCGACCTCACTCCGGCGATCGCGCTCACCGGTTTCGGCAGCATGGAAAAGGCGCTGTCCGCCGTGCATGACCTCAAGGCATTCTGGTTCCTCGAGAAGCCGGTGGAACCGCGCGCCTTCAAGACCCTTCTGGAACGCGCGATTCGCTACAAGAGAAGTCTGCAGAAAACCGACGAGCTTAAGCGCGATCTGAGCCTTCGCGGCGTACTCGGGGACCTGGTAGGGACTTCCCCGGCGATGCAGCAGATCTTTTCGCTGATCAGACAGGTGGCGCCCACTTCGGCGCCCGTATTGATCCGCGGAGAGAGCGGCACTGGGAAGGAGTTGGTGGCACGGGAAATCCATAAGTGCAGCCCCCGCTGCGATGGCCCTTTCGTTGCGATTAATGCAGCCGCCTTACCCGAGGCTCTAGTTGAGAGCGAATTGTTCGGCCACGAAAAGGGCGCGTTTACGGGAGCCATGGAGCGTTCGGCCGGCGTCTTTGAGCAGGCTCACGGCGGCACTTTGCTGCTCGACGAGATCGGCGAGATGCCGCCGTCCATACAACCAAAGCTGCTGCGCGTGATCGAGGACTTGCGCGTGCGGCGCCTTGGCGGCAAGCACGAAATCGCGGTAGACGCCCGGATCCTGGCCGCGACCAGCCAGGATCTCGGAACGCATTTGCGCGAAGAACTCTACTATCGGCTGAGTGTATTCCAGATCGTAGTTCCGCCGTTGCGTGAACATAAGGAAGATATCCCGCCGATCGCCGATGTCATGCTGCAGAATTTGAACAAGAAATACGGCGCGCGCGTTACGGGGATCGATGCCGAAGTGCTGGATCTGTTTCATCGGTACGATTGGCCCGGTAATGTTCGGGAGCTGCGCAATATTCTGGAGCGAGCTACCATCATGGCGGGCGAGGGTTTGATCCGGCTGACGGACCTTCCTTCTCCTGCGTTCGGTGCGATCCCCGGCCCGTATGCGCGGCGATTACCGGGCCATGAGGGTCCAACCATGCTTCGGCCTGGCCAGCCACTCATGAAACTCGAGGAGGCTTACATCAAACTTACCCTCGAGCACGTGGGTGGCAATCGCAAACGCGCCGCTGAGATGTTGGGGATTAGCCTGCGAACCCTGCAGAACCGGATCGCCGCGCTGCGCGATGAGGAGAAGACGGCAACTCCCGGCTCGTGAGCCGTGGCAGATCCTCGTGGCTTCCGCTCAAGGCGCTGCCGCGAGTGTTCCGGCACGCATCGAGCGAATGGGCCGACGATAATGTCCCGCGCCTCGGCGCTTCCGTCGCGTTCTATACCCTGCTGTCGCTGGCTCCCGTGATTGTCATAGCCGTCGCTTTGGGCGCCATGGTTTATGGGGAGAAGGCTGCCCAAGGCCGGCTCGCGTCGGAAATTCAAGATATGGCCGGGCCTGAAGTGGCACGGACCATTCAGGAGTTCATCCAAGGCGCCTACCAACCCCGGACAGGCGTGCTGGCGACTGTGCTCGGCCTGACGGCCTTGATATTTGGCGCCTCTTCCATCTTTGTGGAGTTGCACGAGGCGATGAACACCATCTGGCATGTTTCGCCTCCTCCCGACCGAACCAATGCCGCCACTGTCATCCACCTGATCAGGGATCGCTTCTATTCGTTCGCGACGGTGCTAGGTATAGGTTTCCTGCTGCTGGTCTCTCTGGTGTTGAACGTCTGGATGGCGGCCATGAAGATCGCCGTTCCGCGGGCTGCCACGTTTATGATTTTGTATCTGGTAACAGCGGCGCTGTTTGCGGCCCTCTACAAGATCCTCCCGGACGTCAGATTGAAGTGGAGCGACGTCGCCCCCGGTGCCATGATCACCGCATTGCTGTTTATAATTGGCAAGCAGTCCATGGCGCTGTACTTCGCGCATGCCACCTTCGGGACGTATAGCGCCGCCGGCTCGCCGATTGTCGTGTTGCTATGGGTATACTGCTCGGCGCAGATATTCTTTTGGGGCGCTGAGTTCAGTAAGGTGTACCGGAAGACCGTGGGATCCCAAAGCGAGCGGCAACATTGAAGGCGCCCAAGGCCTCCATCATCCATCGCCAGCAAGTTGTGGTGACGGGATTTCTCCATGGACGGAAACGGTAATAGGGGTTCTGCGCTGGTGTTCTTCTTGACCGGGCTGGGAACCCGAAACCGAGGGGTTGCAGGTTCGAATCCTGCCTTCGAAAGTGGCGATGCGTTTAGCTCGAATCTGAGCAATCCATTCAGCATCAATCATTTTGCCAGGGTCTCTCGACCGTGAAATACCCTTTGTTTCACTTGGGGAGCCAAATTAGGTCCTTTCGGTACGCCCACGTGCGGATGGAAGCCAAGCCGCGGACTTGGCGGAGATCCAGTTCGAATGAGCCGGCGGATTCGGGGATCGCGATGCCGTTTCACTTTCGCGGTTCGAAGCGCACTTCAACCTCGGTTCTCACCTTGACGGGGTGGCCGCCCTGGACCGGGGGCTGATAACGAAACTGAGACCACGGCACAGTCTCACAGAGTTGCGCGGCGCTTTCCAACTCGGAGATTTTCCCTTGCGGGTCGATGACGACTTTGCACCGAACCGTTCCCCCCGTGGGCTCCCAAAGGGGCGCGGTTTGAACGGGCGAACCCGCAATCAGAAAAGCGCGTTGTTTATCCCCCGCAACCGAGACTTCGGGGATGTTCTTCTCCTCGACCGCGGCGTCTTTCTTCGGTTCCGCGGAAGCGGCGCTGCTCTCCGTAGCTGTAACGGGCCGTATCCGCGTGACCAGGAATACGGCCCTGGCGGGATACCGTTTCACAATGGCGCGCAAAACTGCGGCCTGCGCGTCGATTGCATCAAAGGGCAGGCCGCTCCAGGCCATCGTGACGACACGCTCGCAGCTTGATTGGAGCGGATAGCCGTTCTTGCCCTGGTCGGGATCGCCAATCTCGTCAATGGCCTTTTGCGCGTAGACGCCCTCGGCAATGTACTCGTCCCCGTGGACCACCTCGGCGGCCGTCCTCAAGAACAGGCGGTAGCGACGCGCGCCTTCCCAAAGGTACACAGAAGGTCCACCCGAGTTCAGAGCGGCATCGCTCGCCCCGCCCGATTCCACCAGAACTTGGGCCTTTCCCTGGATTCTGTCTGGCGCGGTCACGGCTTTCTTGGATTCATTGGCCGATGGCTTGCTGGAGCAACCACCCAATGCGGCAAGCGTAAGTACGAGAAAACAGAAGATGCGTGCGTTGCGGTTCATCCGTCATGCCCTCGCTTTCGAGACGTTTTCGTCCGAATCTGAAGGTATCACGGCGCATGATCGCTTACAACCGGTGGGCTTTCTGGAAACTCGCCCCCAAACGACGTTACGTCTCTCGTGAAGTCCTTCCTGTCTCCGAGCCGCCGCGCGTCGTGCTCCACGGCCCCGGCGGACGGAGCGGGTTGCGAGGTTGATGGTGCGACCAGACTCGGTCCAGGCGGCGGTCCGTGGCAGTACTTCCTTCTCAATCCGTGGCTGGATCTCCTGGCCGGCAACCTCGAGGTCGTAGGCGACCTGAAGATTCAACCAATACTGCGGCGATGTGCAAGAATACCGGGCCAGACGCATCGCGGTCTATTCGTATCGCAAAGCTTCCATCGGGTCCACACGAGTTGCCCGGCGCGCCGGAACGTAGGCCGCGAGGAGCGCGACCAGAATCATCATGATGGCGCTGACGGTGATCGCGGCCGTGCCCTTCACGGGAAGATCCGGGACCAGACCGGCGGCTGCGCGCCTGGCCCAGTACGCGAGCGGCGCCCCGATAACGAGGCCGGTGCAGGTCGTCCCGAGCGACTCTCCGAGCACCATCCAGGCGATGCCCCTTCGCGTGGCGCCCAGCGCCATACGGATGCCAATCTCGTTGCTGCGGCGCGCCACCGAATATGCCAGCAGCCCATAAGTGCCGATCGCGGCGAGCAGCGCCCCCAGGGCGCCGAACAACCCCGAGAGCGTGACGACGAGCCGCTCCGGGACGAGGCTGGCGTCCACCTGCTCCTCCAGGGTCGTAATCCGCTCTACCGCTGCATTCTTCAGCACGCCGTTCGCGATTCGGCGGAAATCGCCCGCGACGGCAGCCGGCGCGCCGCGGGTCCGCATCGAAAAGCGCGAGAACAGGCGGCCCTCCTGGAATGCGTTGAGGTAGATAATCCGGCCCGTCGTTTCGCGCGGGTCGATGTACTTCGCGTCGCCCACCTCTCCCACGATTTCGTACGGCTTGGGGTCCCTATCGAACGCGACGTGCTTCCCGAGCGGGTTCCCGTCGCCGAAATAGTGCCGCGCCATGGCTTGGTTGACAATGGCGACGCGCGGGCCGCCTTCGTCCTGTAAGGTGAAGTCGCGGCCGCGCAGCAGCGGCGTGCCGAAGGTCTCGAAGTATTTCGGCCCGACCCAGTTCTCCGCCAGGTAGCGCAATTCTCCGGGTTTGTCCTGATAACCCTCCACCGTCGCGTCGCGGTTGGCGCCGGCGCCCAGGACTGGAGTCGTTCCACTAAGCGTGACCGAGCGCACCTGCGGAAGCGCCCGCAGGCGCTCCAGTATCTCCTGGTACGGGCGAGCCAGTTGCGCGCGGTTGTATCCGGTGCGTGACGGGTCAAGCGTCGCCAGCAAGACATGATCGCGCTCGAAGCCCAAGCCGGCATAGATGTTCGAGAGGTGCAGAATGAACATGCTGGCGACGCTCAGCAACCCCACGGACAGAGCCACCTGGGCCGTCA
>Ga0208457_1001398_pt1 | contig 17397 bp, 10 predicted proteins | sample June2015DPH_10_1_FD_185513 | JGI IMG/M metagenome (GOLD analysis project Ga0208457, IMG submission 185513) | Peatland microbial communities from SPRUCE experiment site at the Marcell Experimental Forest, Minnesota, USA - June2015DPH_10_150... | ecosystem: Environmental > Terrestrial > Soil >... | reverse complement strand
TGTGGGTCAACTTGCCAAGGCCCTGGCGAACGAATGGGCGGGGAAAGGCGTCAACGTCAACGCCATCGCGCCCGGTTATATCAGCACCGATAACACGGAGGCGCTGCGAAACGACCCGCAGCGCGCCCCGGCCATCTTGGCTCGAATCCCCGCCGGGCGCTGGGGCGAACCCGAGGACCTCAAGGGAGCCGTTGTATTCCTTGCCTCCTCTGCCTCGAATTACGTCCACGGTATCATCCTCACGGTCGATGGCGGTTGGATGGCCAGGTAAGCCTTGGGAAACGGGCCGATGATCTCACCGGGGGAAACCCTGGGCCCGCTCGTAGAGGAAAACGCCACAGCCTGTCATTCTGAGCGGAAAACGCCATAGCCTGTCATTCTGAGCGAAGCGGAGCGGAGCGAAGAATCTCGCCCTGGACTTTTCCGCCGACCAACAGCAGGGCGAGATGCCGCCCCCGGCCAAGCCCTTACTGCACCGTTATCGTTAGCGGCAGGACCGGGTGTCCTAGCGCGTAAGGACCCTCAGCGGTCACGGTCACCTGGGCGCCAGACGTCGCCGGAAGCGTCAGCTTCACGCTGGCATGGCCGTTGCTGTCCACCACGGCAATCTGCTGCATGGTCGAGCTGGTGGAGTTGACGGGATACACGCCGCCCGACAAAGAGCCGGCATTCACCGTGAACAAGACGGAGGCTCCGGCGGCATACGTAGGCCCGCACGGAGGGCTTCCGCAAGCTGGAGAGCCTATTGATGTAAGCGGATTCAGGGTGACGGAAAGCGTGACTTGCGTGCCGCCGGCGCCCGTAGCCGGGGTGTTGTTGTTCGTCAGGGTGGCGGATGGATTCCCGATCACGATCCAGCCGTCCTTCGTCTGGGTGACGCCCGAACCGTCCACGCCCGTCACGGAGAATTGATAGAAGCCGGGCGTGGCTCCGGCGTTCACGGAGATGGCGCCGTTCTGGCTGGCGATGACCTGTGCCTGGGAGATTGAAATCGTCCCGCCGGCGGTGTAGCCGGAGTTGAAGGTGGCGCTCTGGAGCGTCACGGAGGTGCCGGAGAGAAGTGTCGGCGCGAGGGTGACGGTGCCGCCGACGGGCGCCTGAATCGTGTCGGGATTCAAATCCCACTCGGCGGAAGGGATGGCAGAGACGGAGGCGGCGGCCACGAGCAGGGTCGCCGAATACGGCGGGAACGTCTGCGTGCCGCTCCACATCCCGCCGGCAGACACCACGATGGAGCTCGGCGAAGCCTTCGACAGCGTGTACGCCGTGAAGGCGCCCGGCGCGAAGTGATTGAGCGCGAAGGTCACTTGCACCGCGTTCGCCGGGTCCTTGTTGATGACCATCAGCTTCAGCGCGGCGCCCGACGGCGAAAGCGACGCATACACGCTGAAGAGGTTCGGGTTGGCATTGTGGGTGGCGGAGATGGACATCGTTCCGAACGTGCTGTGGTTGCCGTCGTAATTCCGGTACAGCTTCAGCGCCTGATAGTTCGGGTTGACCGGGTTGGGAGCGCCCCAGCGGGACGCCAGGTACACGCGTTCGCGGCCGATGATGCCGTAAGCGTCGGCATCGGCCAGTGCGGTGGAAAAGTCGGATTCGCCGGCGAACGCCGCGCTCCATTCCGTCATGCTCAGCGGCGTGTTGGGATAGATCATGTTGAGCATGGCGCGCAGGCGCGGGATGCGGAAGGGGATGGTACGCAAGGGTTGAATCGAGGTGGTCCAGATCTGGTTGATACTACCCGACTCGCTGACGTAGCTCGGGTCCCAGTAGTCGCGATAGATTCGCAGCGAGAGCGCCTGATTCTGCGCCGGCGTCCAACCAGAGGTGCTGGGCCCATCGGGATACGCGTGGACATCAAACACGTCGAGAGACCGCGTGTTGTCAATCTGGTCGCGCCAGTAGACCTCGTTCAGAAACCAGGGGAGTTGGTCGATGTTGCCGTGCGCGCCTCTGTCGTTGCTGTTGGCGCCGTTCCAGTAAAACCACCAGCAGCAGCTTACCGGTCCCAGGCGAACGGCGGCGGGATCCCAGCCCTTGAGGTTGCGCGCTTCGGTGAGGTAGGTGTCACGCAACTCCTCGTAGCCGGTGGGATTCGGGTGGACATCACGGTGAGTGCCGCCCCAGATGTCCACTTCGTTGTCCATGTCGTAGAAATGCAGCGCGGAGGACGAGGTGTTGAAGGCGGTGGCCAGCGCGGCGGCCCAGTCGTCGCGGTCGAGACTGCCGGCGCAGTTGCCGTTGGCGTTCGGCGGGCAGGGACTGCTGGAGGTGTCGAGCAGCGGCACATTGGCATCGTGAGGATCATTTCCGGTGATATCGGTCGCGCAATCGGTCTTCACGCCATCGCCCGCATCGGAGTCGTACGGGTCGGTCGCGCACTGCGCACCATATTTGGCCACCGAGAAGCTGTGGATGTGGCCATTCGCTTCCGTACTGGGCGCGCTCGACACCCAGTCCAGCATGATCATGGTCATCAGAGGGTTGCTGCCGGCCTTGATCACGTCGCGAATGAATTGCGTCGAGTCGCTGTCACTGCCGTTGTTGAATCCGTTGCTGAGATAGTCGCTGAAGTACCAATCGGCGGCGGCATTGTAAGTTTGGGTCTGCCAGTTGTAGCTGGAGGTTGCGTCTCCGCCCCAACGAACCACGGTCATTCCGCTGTCGGTCACGTGCGCGGGGTCTTGGGGATAGGCCCCGCCGTAAACGTAGGGGCTGATGGGGTGGCGGTCCACGAGAGCGTCCACACTGACCTGGACTTCGGTGATTGTCAACTCAGGAGTTGCGCTTGCCTGAGTTGAGTTGGCGCTCTCGCCTGCCGAGTTCACTGCGGAGACGACGTAGAAGTAGGTTGTTCCGTTGGTGAGCCCGGTGTCGGTATAGTTCGTGGCCGTGGGTGCGCCAACCTGGGTGTACGGTCCACCGCTGGTGGTGGAGCGCTTGACGTGATAGCTGGTTGCCCCCGTGCTCGCATTCCAAGACAGGCTCACCTGGGCGTTGCCCGCCGAAGCGCTGAGCCCCGTCGGCGCGGCCGGGGGAGTGTTCGGCGTGGCGCTGACTTGGGCAGAGTTGGCGCTCTCGCCTCCCGAGTTCACCGCGGAGACCACGTAGAAGTAGGTTGTCCCGTTGGTGACCCCGGTGTCGGTATAGTTCGTGGCCGTGGGTGCGCCAATCTCGGTGTACGGTCCACCGCTGGTGGTCGAGCGCTTCACGTGATAGCTGGTTGCCCCCGTGCTCGCATTCCAAGACAGGCTCACCTGGGCGTTGCCCGCGGAAGCGGTGAGCCCCGTCGGCGCGGCCGGGGGAGCGTTTGGCGTGGCGCTAACTTGGGCAGAGTTGGCGCTCTGGCCGGCCGAGTTCACCGCGGAGACCACGTAGAAGTAGCTTGTCCCGTTGGTGAGCCCCGTGTCGGTATAGTTCGTGGCCGTGGGTGCGCCAATCTGCGTGTACGGTCCACCGCTGGTGGTGGAGCGCTTGACGTGATAGCTCGTTGCCCCCGTGCTCGCATTCCAAGACAGGCTCACCTGGGCGTTGCCCGCCGAAGCGGTGAGCCCCGTTGGCGCGGCCGGGGGAACGTTCGGCGTGGCGCTGACTTGGGCAGAGTTGGCGCTCTCGGCCACCGAGTTGGCCGCGGAGACCACGTAGAAGTAGGTTGTTCCGTTGGTGACCCTGGTGTCGGTATACTCCGTCGCCCTGGGTGCGCCAATCAGGGTGTACGGTCCACCGCTGGTGGTGGAGCGCTTGACGTAATAGCTCGTCGCGCCCGAACTCAGGTTCCACGTGAGACTCACCCGAGCGTTCCATGCCGTGGCTATCACTTCCCTGGGCGGGAGAGGTACGGTAACCCTACCGCCGCCACCGCCGGCTCCGCTCGCTGCCAGAAGAAGTACGATGACCAGGAAGGAAACTTTCGTTCGAATCAGGAAAGGCATCTAAGAAGCCTCCGCCTTGGAGTCTCCAGTACTCGTGATTATACCCCGATCTGTCTCCAAACGCGTGAGGTCGAGCAAGGGTGCATGACCTAAGTCTGATCTGATGCGGGTTGTTCACCATTCGTAGAGGAAAACGCCACCGCCTGTCATTCTGAGAGGATAACCCCACCGCCTGTCATTCTGAGAGGATAACCCCACCGCCTGTCATTCTGAGCGAAGCGGAGCGGAGCGAAGAATCTCGCCCTGGACTTTTCCGCCGACCAACAGCAGGACGAGATAGCTCTCCCCCCAGAGACTCAGAGGCACACCGAACTGAAAAGAAAGGGCCTTCTCTTTGTGTCTTTGTGCCTTTGTGGTGAGAGTGCTTGATTATTTCACACCTACTCTCCGCCCGCGGGCGCGGCCAAGCGCTGAACCGTCAAGCGCTGGAGATGCGTTACCGGTGACCGAGGACGTGTTGGAACAAGCCAGTGCACCAGGAAATCAGCCCACCACGCGATGTCGCCCGCCGCGGCGGACGCCGGCTCAGCGCCAGACGCTGAGGGTGAGAGCTGTCCCGCCCAGCCGGCTCCCGCCTTGCGGGAGAAGCATCCCTTCAGTTCGTCGCTGCATGCTGAGCGCAAAAGGCAACTGCAGACCCGCCCACCATTAAGATCGGCGGACCTTCGGCCGCGGCGGGCTCTCCAGAAACTCGACGCGTTACTCGTTTCCATTGAGCAGCTTGGGCCGAGCCTGTCTGATCTGTCCTCGCCCCGCAACTAACCCCTCACCCGGCCCGCGACGGCTGGTGAAAGCGCCGTCGCGGTCCACCCTCTCCCCTTGGGAGAGGGCAGATCCACTTTGCGATGCGCTCCGTTTCTGACATCACGGATAGCGGTCTTCGGCTAGCCTCGCCCAGGATGACAGACGACTCCAACTTCGCAATTCAGGTTTAAGGCGCCGGGCTAATGCCCGCCTCTACACTCCTGCTCTTGTGAATCCGGCCTTTTTGCTCTTGACACGAGGCTAGGGATGTGATAGGTTGTAAACGGCAGGTGGTATGTCGTAGGTGGTAGGTGGGGGAAGAACAGGATTCAGGATTCAGGATTCAGGGTTCGGGATTCAGGAGTCAGAATGAAGAGCATCTGCTCTCCGCCTTCTGCCTTCTGCTTACTGCCGACTGCCTACTGCGTTTGAGGGGAGTTCGAGTTGGCGGGACTATTGCCATGCACCGCAGTCTGCGACAAGATGTCACCGAGGACAGTGGAAGGAAAAACTCGTGATTTTAAAAAATGAACGAAAGAAGCGGGGATATCTATGAAAACAAAGGATCGGCTTTCCACAGGTGGTCAAAAGGCGGGAATGTTATAGAAAACAAAGGTAGTTAAGCATCGAAAGCGGGAATATTGTTGAAAAGAAAGGAGGTAGGTGGTATGTGGGAAAGAGCAGGATTCAGGATTCAGGATTCGGGATTCAGGAGTCAGAATGAAGAGCATCTGCTTTCCGCCGACTGCCTTCTGTTTACTGCCGACTGCCTACTGCATTTGAGGGGGAGTTCCAGTTGGCGGGACTGTTGGCGTGCACCGCAGTCTGCGACAAGATGTCACCGAGGACAGTGGAAGGAAAAACTCGTGATTTTAAAAAATGAACGAAAGAAGCGGGGATATCTATGAAAACAAAGGATCGGCTTTCCACAGGTGGTCACAAGGCGGGAATGTTATAGAAAACAAAGGTAGTTAAGCATCGAAAGCGGGAATACTGTTGAAAAGAAAGGAGGTAGGTGGTATGTGGGAAAGAGCAGGATTCAGGATTCGGGATTCAGGAGTCAGAATGAAGAGCATCTGCTTTCCCCCGACTGCCTTCTGTTTACTGCCTACTGCCTACTGCCTACTGCCTACTGCATTTGAGGGCGGAGTTCGAGTTGGCGGGACTGTTGGCGTGCGCCGCAGTCTTCGACAAGATGTCACCGCGGACAGTGGAAGGAAGAACTCGTGATTTTAAAAAATGAACGAAAGAAGCGGGGATGCCTATGAAAACAAAGGATCGGCTGTCCACGGGCGGCCACAAAGCGGGAATGTTACAGAAAACAAAGGTAGTTACGCGTCGAAAGTGGGAATATTGTTGAAAATACATGGGTTAGGAGGTAGGTGTCAGACAGTAGATGGTATGTCGCAGGAGGTAGGTGGGGGAAGAACAGGATTCACGATTCAGGATTCGGGATTCAGGAGTCAGAATGAAGAGCATCTGCTTTCCGCCGACTGCCTTCTGCTTACTGCCGACTGCCTACTGCGTTTGAGGGGAGTTCGAGTTGGCGGGACTGTTGGCGTGCGCCGCAGTCTGCGACAAGATGTCACCGCGGACAGTGGAAGGAAGAACTCGTGATTTTAAAAAATGAACGAACTAAGCGGGGATGTCTATGAAAACAAAGGATCGGCTGTCCACGGGCGGCCGCAAAGCGGGAATGTTATAGAAAACAAGGGTAGTTACGCGTTGAAAGCGGGAATATTGTTGAAAAGACAGGGGGGTAGGCTGGAGGTGACGGACTGTAGGTGGTATGTCGTAGGTGGTAGGTGGGGAAGAGCAGGATGATGAACCCAATGACGCACCTAATGGCCCTCAATCCAGAGACGCCCGACAGGCGTAGGGCAACTGCCACGATGGTCGTACCGGCTTGGGTTCGGGGAGTGCCCAGCCAGCGGCTGATGCTGATTCTCCGCTCGCCTGGCTGCACCTACGATCGGAAGCCTGGAGGAGGCTGTAGTTTCTGTGGCCTCCGGCACTTGACCACAGAAGGTGCCAAGGTAACAACCGACGAATACATCGAGCAGATTGAAGCAGCTCTGGCTGCCCATGAAGCAGATCTTCCACAGATTCGAGAGATAGACATTTTCAACTCGGGTAACTTTTTGAACGACGCGGAAGTCCCGCCTGACGCTCGTCTCGCAATCTTGAGGACCTGTGCGGAACGCGAAACAGTTCGTCTCCTGGTCATAGAGTCTCGGCCTGAGTTTGTTTGTTCAGAAAACTTGACTCCTCTTGGCAGCGCAATCCGGCGAGCCGGCGGTGATTTGGCTCTCGAAGTTGCCATCGGCCTGGAGGCATACGATGACTTGATTCGTGAAGGACATCTACGCAAAGGGTTCTCTCGCGCTGATTTTGAACGAGCTGTTGGGGTTCTGGCCCAGCTAAGAATCGACCTCCTCGTCTACGTGATGCTCAAGCCGTGTGAGTTGAGCAATGCAGACGCGCTTCGGGACGCCGTCAGCGCTGGTGAATACGTTTACCGGGTGGCTGCCGCGTCCCATGTGCACGCAAGGATTGCCCTCCAGCCGACATTCGTCGTGCCGGCAACACGGCTGGCCTTGGAATATGCTTCCGGCGCGTACACGCCCCCCTCGCTCTGGCTGGTTAAGGAGGCAGCGGTGCGTCTGGCTGGCATGGGTCCTCTGACGGTTGGCCTCTGGGATGAAGATTTGAATCCGGTCGCTGTTCCGTCTTCCTGTGAGGCTTGTCGGACTCGGTTGATCGAAGCGCTACGAACATTTAACCTGACCCAGAACTTATCGGATCTGAATCTGCCCCCGTGCCCATGCCAGGATTCAGGAGTCGGAAGAGCAGGTTTCAGGTGTCAGGTTCCAGGTGTCAGGGGCTAAAGCAGGATTCAGGGGGCGGAAGGGCAGGTTCCAGGTGTCAGGTGTCAGGTGACAGGGGCAAAACCAGGATTCAGGAATCAGGAGTCAGAAGCCAGGAGTCAGAATGAAGAGCGTCTGCCTTCTGCCTTCTGCTTTCTGCCTTCTGCTTTCTGCCTTCTGCTTTCCGCGAATTCTGTCCCATGAGTAGCATTTGAGGCCCTTAGCCCGGGTGATGTCAGATGCCGCGATTCGTCCGTGGCCAGTCGATCCGCCAGCGCGCGGCTCGCACTCGGACCCAGAATAACCGCTTCATTGGCGTTCCGCGCGCGTGGTGGTAAAGCGCGGCAGTGCGCGCGTAGAAGCCACGCGTGTGGGGAGAGTCGCGAAACCCGAAGCGCTGAGAGTCGAGGTGGTGGCAGAACTCGTGGCAGAGGGTGCTCAGAAACGCGCCGAACGAAGTGACTTGCTTGCGGACCGCCGTCCGCATCCAGACGCGGATCAGCGTCTTTTCCCGAGCGTAGTCCCCAAAAAGCTCGGTGGCCCCACCGCCCTCGCGGACTCGGACCGGGCGAGCCGCAAGGACGCGGACCAAGGGCTTGGGCACCCTGTAGAAGTCGGATGCCAGGGTAAGAAACTCGGCGCATGCCTCCCGGACGGCTGCGCTCTTCCCGGTTCTCATTGCCGAGTCGATGGACTCTGCCGGCGCGCGCAAGCGGTCATCCTGCGGCAGTTCGAGGATAGCGAGCCGCTCGCTATCGAGGAACTGTGCCAGGAGCGCCGCATTGCGTGGGGGACGGTCCGTAAGCATCGTAGCCAATCTTTAACCGACGGTCATGAGTAAAGGCCATGTTTCCGTACCGCGTTGATAAAGGCCTCCACGTTCTCGAGGGGAGTTTCTGCCTGAATGATATGAGCTGGAGCTACCATGTAGCCGCCTCCACGACCCAGGACTTCAATCTTCGCCTTGACATCAGCCTCAATCTCCCCCGGCGTACCAAAGGGCAAAAGGTTTTGCTGGTCGATGGCTCCCCAGAACGAGAGCCGGTCACCAAATTTGCTTTTCAATTCTTCCGGAGTATGTCCCGGAACGTTCGGCTGAACGGGGTTGAAAACTTCCATCCCGACTTCAATCCAGTCCCCGAGGATGGGGGCAACGGCGCCGTCCGAGTGCTGCATGAGCATGACGTCCGGATTCACGGCTTTGAGTATGGCGTACACTTGGCGATAGCGTTCTTTGAAGTATCTGCGCCACATAGGTGGGGAGATAAGCATGCCGTTCTGACTTCCGAAATCATCACCCGCCAAGATGCCATCGACGCCCATCGCGAGCAGCTTCTTTCCCACGGCCAAAGCGAACTGCTTGGTCCTCTCGATGAGGACTTCGACGTAGGCTTCACCCATGGCCATATCCAGCAAGAGCTTCTCCAGGCCGACGAGTTGCGCCATCATGTCGAACATCGTCAGTTCCATGTCGCCGACAAGGAAGTGGCTTTGCTGGTATTTTTCAATATCCTTGGCGGCATCGTCATAACGGCCCTCGGCAAGAGGATCCGGAAACGCGAATTCCTCCACCTGCTGGGGTTCTCGAACGTTCGCCAGCGGATGCTCGACGACCTCCATGTAGATTGGCCCTTGCCGCATCTTCATCCCGAATTCATTGACGATGCAACCGCAGCGGTCGATGGGATGTTCGTAGCCGCGAGGCAGGCTCGAGCCCACCACCACGCAGTCGCTCCCCATCGCCACGCGCAGATCATTGGCTGAGATGCGATACGTGACATCCTCATAATAGGCAGTGGTAAAGTGAGCTGAGATGGCGTACTTTTGGGCGAATTTTTCTACCAGCGTACGGGACAGGTCAAATTGCAGCGGCACCCGGTCCGGCAGGATTTGTCTTTTCAATGCAGTTTTCACACGCTGTTTGGAATTCATTCTGTTTCCTCCGGTCAGCAGTTGCCGCTCCTGGAGTTTCGCCTGACAGATCAGTTCGCTCCTGCGAGGCCGAACTCCTCCGGCTGGTGCTCCCTTGCATACCGAACCATGGCGCGGAGGTTGTCAGGTGAGGTCATGGGCGATACCTCACAACCACAGCCCACAATGTGGAACCGCCCGCAGGTTCTATGGCACCGTCTCGAGGCTTCGTACACCTCCTCCGGTGTTCCTTCCAGCATTTCCGTAATCGTCGAAACGTTGCCCAGAATCACCCGGTCCGGGCCCAAGCTGGCGCGCGCCGCCGCCAGGTTGGTGGGCGAATCCAGTTCGAAGATTTGAACCGGCAACTGCCGCATCTGCGGAATCAAAGGGTCGGTGTTTCCGCACATGTGAAGGCGTACAATGACGTCCGGGTGCGCCTTGCGGATAGATTCCACCACGCGCATTTGCCTGGGAAGCAGGAACCGACCATAGTAACGAGGCCCGATCATGCAGGCAGCCGCGTCGCTCATTCCAATCGTATCCGCGCCAGCCTGGATCTGTGCTTCCGCGTAAAGCATCGCAACTTCTGCATTGAAATCCATCAGATCGTTTACAAAGGCTGGATCGTCCAGGAAATCCGTCATAACGTGCGTTAAACCACGCAATTCGCCCGCTAACGCCAAAGGCCCTTCGACCCATCCGACAATCGATACTTCCCCTCCGAACTCCTGGTGCATGATTTCGATCGCCTTGATCCTGTCGTGCATCCGTCCCTCTCCGAGCGGGTCCGGGATTCGGAAGGTCTTCAAACGTGACTTATCGAGAAGCGCTGCCCTGGCTTCGCAAATCGCAGGTCCTTGATCCTCGTACCAATTAATGCTTCCTTCTCCGGCAATGTCGAACACTTCCCGGGCGGGATCAGAGCAAGTCAGCAGACAGTCGATGCCAAAATCCTGCACCACCCGGCTCTGCGCTTCGGCCATCTTCCTTCCATCCTTGGTGTATTCGATGTAAGGCATCCCCACATGTTTAGCGGCGAACATCATAATCACGGGTTGCACTGGCAAATGATCAACCGGCTTCCCCGCGACCAAGCCGCGGACTCTTTCTAAGGAGCGCATATGAACCCTCCCAGATTCTGTAGGCCGAAAGCCCAGTATACACCGCCCCGCAGGCCAGTCATTCCCGCGAAAGCGGGAATCCACTCCGCAACTGTTCGGGAATAGGCTGTCTACAGACTGGATTCCCGCTTTCGCGGGAATGACTGGCCTTTCGAAATGGATCCCATTCAAGATGACACCACCACCCGGCTGCGGACTGCCGGCTGCGCAGGGTCGCGTCAAAGTCCGCGAAGTTCCCCGAAGGGGAACAAGATCATTAGTCCCGCAGTCGCGGGATGAAACCTACGGACAAGGAGCCAAGAGATAGTCGACCCCGTAGGGGTCGAACATCCACGGACGACGCTTCCCGTGGGTTTCACCCACGGCTAATGACCTTCGGCCCCTTCGGGGCCGGCCCGCCGACGGGAGTTTGACGCGACCCTGGCCGGCTGCGCCTGCCGTTGACGAAAGGCCCCGCTGGTGCTACAAGTACAAGTGGGCAGGAATTCTGTCTTTTGACTTCTGGTTTCATATATCTCCGACGGAGGCGTGTCATGGACAGGCGAGATTTTCTGAAGAAGGGAACCACCGCCGCTGCGGGTCTGGCGGCCTCGAACCAGCTTCTCGAGCCGCTCGCCAAGGCGGATGAAACAGCGGGAAGTCAAAAGCCCATTCCGAGGCGGAAGCTGGGTAAGACGGGCGAAGAGCTTTCCATCGTTGGGTTCGCCGGCATCGTGGTGATGAACAACAGCCAGTCGTTTGCCAACAACATCGTGGCGGAAGCGGTGGACCGGGGCATCAATTACTTTGACGTGGCGCCAACCTACGGCGACGCGCAGGCGCGCTTGGGGCCGGCCCTCGAACCTTACCGCAAGAACGTCTTCCTGGCTTGCAAGGAAGAGGATTGGACCAAGGAGGGCTGCGCCAAACTGCTTGATGAGTCTCTGCGCTTGCTGCGCACAGACCACTTGGACCTCTACCAGTTTCACGCTCTGTCGAAGATGTCAGACCTCGAGCAGATCTTCGGCCCCAACGGCGCCATGGAAACCTTCGAGGCGGCCAGGAAGGCGGGCAAGGTGCGCTTCGTCGGCTTCTCGGCGCATTCGGTGGAAGTGGCACTCGCCGCAATGGACAGGTACAACTTTGATACCATCCTGTTCCCAATTAATTTTGTACTCTTCTCTCAGGCCAACTTCGGACCACAGGTCATCGAGCACGCCCAGAAAAAGGGAATGGGGATCATGGCCCTGAAGGGTATGGCCAAGACGACTTGGCCTGCGTCCATGAAGAGGGATCACCCTCACGATAAATGTTGGTATCAGCCCGCCGATTTTCCCCATGAGGCCGCTCTCGGCTATCGCTGGACGCTGTCGCGGCCGATCACGGCGGCTGTCCCTCCAGGCGACGAAAGATACTTCCGGCTGGGGATGGACATCGGCCAGCATTTCGAACCCGTCACCGAGGAAGAGCATCAGAAGCTGATGGCCAGCGCTGCGGGAGTCAATCCGATTTTCCATCTTGGAAGCGCATAGCTCGCGCCTCACGTGACGCTGGACAACCTCCGTGGACATTGTCATTCCGAGCGAAGCGAGGAATCTCGCTCTGATTGTTTCTTCCACCTACGCCCCGGCCACGCCGCCTTGAGTTCCATACCAACCCGCGCTTAAGTCCCTCCAATCGCGATTCACCGATTCGATGAGGGTAATCTTCTTCTTTCGGCTCCAGCTTTTGATCTCCTTCTCACGAGTGATGGCGGTCATGATTTCACCGAAAACCTCGTAGTGCACAAGTCGGTTGATGTTGTAGCGTGCAGTGAACCCCGGCAGGAGTTTGCCTCGGTGCTGGAGCACCCGACGTTCCAAGTTGCTAGTCACCCCCGTATACAGTGTGCGGGATTTGCTCGCCATGATGTAAACGTAGTAAGTTTTCAAGGCTGGCACCCAGCCTCTTCTGCCCGCGTCCAAAGCGATCTGCACCCGCCCAGAGCGAGATTCCTCGCTGCGCTCGGAATGACAGGCCGAGGGATCCTCGCGATCCTGCTAAATCTGTGAATACGCCGCCGGCCTCAGGATAACGTTCGTAATGTTGGAGACGATTTCCTCAAAGGTGTAGCGGGGCAAACTGGAGAGCTTCTTCCATTCCGGGGCTGACCGGAAAGCCTCCCACTTCTTGTTTCGGTCCGCGAGGTCTTCAAAGCCGAGCATGTAGGTCAGGTTGGGCAATCGTGACCCGATGAGCGTGTCGCCGTAGAAGACCTGCCAGAATCCCGCCTTTTCGAAAACGTCGAATTCCCCGTTGTTGAACATCTCGACCTTCCGCAGGTGGTCCTGATGGGTGGGACTTTCGTAAGTCCGAAGCTCAAACATCCGCGAGCGGTGCTCGGCCGTCGCAGGCGGGACCTTGAGCCGGGGCATCCCCTCAAAGGCCACCATCAGTGAACTTTCCATTCGTACATAGGCAGGCTGTTGGGCAGGCGCATTCAGGAAGGCCGCCCCAGCTTTAAGATAGTCAGCGTCTCGATTAAGACGGGACTCAACGGTGAGGAGAGTCTCGGGCGAGGCGCTTGGGATCAGAACGTAGAACGACGGACTATCAGGACCGATTTCGACATTAAAGACTCCCACGGGGCTGATCCCCAGACGGTTCAGCGCCGGCCCCAGTGCCTCCCGAAAGAAGTTGTGGGCGAGCTCAACTTGGTGTCCCATGAGCAGGTGATAACGCCGAAGTTCGTAGTACTCGCGACTCTCTCCCGCCCCGGCCCCCTGTCTGCCGAGGGCATAGGGGGTTGACGCGTTGACGGCGAGAGCCGATGCAGCAATTGATGAAGCCAGAAAACTTCGTCTTTGCACGACAGTTCCTCCCATAAATGAATTCACTCTTCATAGTACTACAGCTTCTGAGGCATAGGGATGGGATGAGAAAAAACGGTAGTGGGTCAATCTGATGCTGTAGCGGCGAGTTTATCCGTCACCTGACGGACCAAATGGCGGCGTAAAGCCGCCTCTACATCAAACTGACCTACTACCGAAAAAACATCCCCTCGGGGGCGACCCGATTCTGTATTAAGCGGCAGTCTAGCTGCCCGCAGAGCCGGGTGAGGAGAAGGTTTGCACACATTCTTCCCGCTCACCGGTCGCCCCGTTAAAGACAGGCTGTCAATCCCCGCTTCGTCATTCCCGTCCCGCCTTGCGAGAGAGGAATCCAACTCAGAGGTCACATCGTTAAAGACCCGCGCATCGTTCCCTCCAACGCGCTGCCGCTCAAGGCAGGGATGGTGATCGCCCTCGAGCCAGGTGTGTACTTCAAGGACCGCTGGGGCATCGGACTGGAGTCCGTCGTCCGCGTCACCGACCATGGCCCGGAGGTTCTCTCCCAGTTCCGGCACCCCCTTGTGAACCTTGCTTGACGAGTCTTTGCATTACTCGTAGACTACAAACATGCCCGCATAAATGGAGCCGAGTTCGAAAACTATGCCATTCCGAAGGATTCTCGTCGCATTCTCGCTCGCTCTGGCACTGACTCCGGTTGCCTGGTGCCAGAGCAACATGCAACTGTTCCCTATCGCGGATGTCAAGCCGGGCCTGAAGGGGGTCGGCCGTACAATCTTCGAGGGTGACAAGATTGAAGAGTTTCAGGTCGAAATTCTCGGCGTATTGATGAACGCACTGGCGCCAAAACACGACCTCATCCTGGCGCGACTTTCAGGAGGCCCGCTCGAGAAGACGGGAGTCATCGCCGGGATGAGTGGAAGCCCGGTTTACATTGACGGCAAGCTTGTGGGCGCGGTGGCTATTTCATTTCCATTTTCGAAAGAACCCCTGGCCGGCATTACGCCCATCCAGGAAATGCTGCAAGTCGTTCCCGAGGCGAAAGGTCAACCGCAAGCCCAGGCGGAGATGCCCCTGGACTTTCGCATGGCTAGAACCGCGACCGGCCTTCGCGAGAGCGCGCGCTTGATTCCCCAGCAAGATTTTAACCCGGAAAGCCTCCGCCGATTCTTTCCGGCGCGCTCAGCGGAGCTTTCACTCCTCGCCCTGCAGTTACCGTTACGGTTTGGCGGATTCGCCGCCGATGCATTAGAGCCCTACTTGCCCCTGTTTCGCCAAATGGGGTTTGAACCCATGATGGGCGGCGCACTTTCGGGCGGAGAGAGCTCGACACCGGTGAAGGCAGAATTGGAGCCCGGTTCGATGATCAGTCTCCTGCTGGTCCGAGGCGATCTCAATTTGAACGCGGACTGTACGGTCACCTACCGGCAAGGGAACGATCTCTATGCCTGCGGGCATCGGGTGCTTTCGATGGGCCCGGCTCAGATCCCCTTTGCGCCCTCCCATGTTCTGGTCACCGTACCGAGCATCGCCTCATCCTTCAAGCTGGATGCTCCGGGGCAAGTGGTGGGGACGATTCGTCAGGACCGCTTTGACGCCATCTATGGCGTGGTGGGAGAAAAGAACCCGCCGATGATCCCTGTGACCGTCCAGATCCAAAGCACACTGAATACCCAGGCGGACTACAAGTTCGAGGTTATTCAGGAACCGTTCCTCTCGCCCCTGCTGGTGAATCTTGCTTTCGTCTCAATCCTAAGCAACACGGAACGAGCCATCGGTGCATCCACATTGGAAGTCAATGGGAAGATCCGGCTGGGCGGCGGAGAAGCGGTGGACTTCCAAGACGTCTTGTCTGGCGAGATGGGGACCGCCGCGCTGGCGGGTTCGGTGGTGGCCACCCCCCTCAGCTATCTCCTGAGTAGCGGTTTTCCTGATATGCGCATTGAGGGCATCGACCTCTCGGTAAAATCGAGGAACGAGAGGAGTGTGGCCACGTTGGAGCAGGTTTGGAGTACAAAATCCGAGGTGAAACCCGGTGACCACATCGAGGTAATCGCCCTTTTGCGGCTCCCCGGTGGGCAAGCGGTGACCCAGAAGATTCCTGTTGATATCCCTGAAAGCGTGAGCGACAAGACCTTGATGCTTGCGGTGGGAGGCGGGTCAAACATCAACGCTTTGCAGTTCCGACTCACGCCGCCGGGGAGCGCCGCGCGGGACATTCATCAAGTCGTCAAGGCCCTGAATCGTATGCGACGGAATAATCGGCTCTACGCGCTACTCATGGCCCCCCAGCGCTCGTTCATAATGCAAGGGGATGAATATCCCTCTCCCCCACCCTCCCTGGTACAGACCTTCATGGCGGACCCCGCGGCTGCATCCAGCGTCAACTTCAGCGGCACTTCGGTGGTCGGCGACTTTGAGGCGGCAGCGTCTTCGCTCATGATCCACGGCCAAAAGACGCTCTTGCTAAAGGTAGTCGGGCCGGGCCTCTAGCTCTGAGAACGTCACCGTCTGCAGGCAATCCCACCGAGAGGAGTGACCGGAAAGGTTAGGGCATGAAACCAAACAAGATATTCCAGCTTCTGATACTCGCGTTGCTTTTCTCCTCGCCCACAAGAGGAGTGGAAACCGCATTCTGGCAGGTTGGCTCATTCGAGGAGTTCTTACAGGGAACACTCTCCAACGTTTCTCTGGATACAGAAGGGGCTCTGCATCTAGCGCCCGGGTCGCGCGTGGTTTTCAACCCTGAGGAAGCGCTGGCCCTCTCACTCGCCCGCGACCGGAAGGGCAACCTCTATATCGGCACAGGCCATCAGGGAAAGGTCTTTCGAGTAGACGCAAAGCAAAACTCCACCCTCCTGTTTACGGCCCGGGAGCCGGATGTTTTTGCCCTGGCAGCGGGCCCCGACGGATCGCTGTACGTGGGAAGCTCGCCGGAAGGCAAAGTCTATCGGATTACACCCGACGGGCAATCCAAAGTATTCTACGACCCACGCACCAAGTATATCTGGGCGTTGACACTGGACGCGCAGGGTCGGTTGTATGTAGCCACCGGAGACAAGGGCCAGATCTTCCGAGTCGACCCGGCAGGGAAGGCCGAACTTTTCTTCGACAGCAAACAGACTCACATCATGTGTCTGACTCTCGAAAAGGACGGAAATCTGCTTGCGGGAAGCGTCCCGAAGGGGCTTATTTACCGCATTACTCCGCAAGGGAAAGCCTTCATTCTTTATGAAGCCAGCCTGCCGGAAATCCATGACTTGGTGACAGACTCCAGCGGGCGCATCTATGCCGCAGCTCTGGGCGCCGCGAGCGGCAGAGGTTCGCCCGAACTTCTGATTCCTCCTCCTCCCGGCGCAGTCCCCGGCGGAGTCACCACGGTTACGGTCACGGCTTCCAATGAAACTCATGCCGCTACAGCATCTGAAGCGCAAACTCCACCCAGCGAGGAATCGACAGCGCCTAGCTTTATCCGTCCGGCTCCTCTGACTTCTGCAATCCCCAACTTCCAGATCCCGCAGGGTCGCGGAGCGCTCATTGAAATACTTCCTGACTCTACTGCCGAGCTGATCTGGAGCTCAAACAGCGAGAGCATTTTCGGCTTGGCGGTGCGCGGTAATCATGTGCTGTTTTCCACGGATTCCAACGGGCGCATCTTCGACATGGTTCCTGGGCGGGACGCGCAAAGGGTAACTCTTCTCACTGAAACACACGAGTCGCTTGCCACGCGGCTGATGCTGGACGGATCTGACCTTTATGTGGCCACCAGCAATATCGCCAAGCTACTCCGGCTGGAGTCAGAGGTTACTCCGGAAGGGAGCTACGAGTCCCCCCTCAAGGATACGAAGTTCATCTCCCGGTGGGGAGTGCTTGCATGGCGTGGCGAGGTTCCCGCAGGGACAACGCTTGAGTTCTTTACACGCTCCGGCAATTCTGAGCGTCCGGACCAAACATGGAGCGACTGGGCGGGGCCCTATCACAGCTCCAACGGCAGCCCAGTCACCAGTCCTCC
>Ga0208457_1001395_pt1 | contig 17408 bp, 26 predicted proteins | sample June2015DPH_10_1_FD_185513 | JGI IMG/M metagenome (GOLD analysis project Ga0208457, IMG submission 185513) | Peatland microbial communities from SPRUCE experiment site at the Marcell Experimental Forest, Minnesota, USA - June2015DPH_10_150... | ecosystem: Environmental > Terrestrial > Soil >... | reverse complement strand
GGCGGAGTGGCAATCAAAGCGGCTCGATGTGGCGCTGACGAAAAAGCAGATCGAGGACAGCCCCCCCATCGATACGCACAAGCCCGTCTCACGGCAGCACGAGGCCGTGTACTTGGGGTATTACGGGTACCCCTATTATTGGGGTGGGCCCAATCTATGGGGTCTTACGTCCTACCCGGCAGGCTTGACGGTTCAAAGGGAAGCGGTGACGGACGCGGAAGCAGCGCAAGCCAGGGCGGGAAAAGAGTGGCCCGATTCACATCTGCGCAGCACCAACGAGGTGACAGGTTATCATATCGAGGCGGCTGATGGTGAGATCGGTCACGTGGAGGACTTCATCGTCGATGATGAAACCTGGGCGATTCGATACCTTGAGGTGGATACGCGGAACTGGTGGCCTGGCAAAAAGGTGCTGGTGTCGCCTCAGTGGATCGATAATGTGAGTTGGCCGGACTCCAAAGTCTACGTACACCTCTCCCGGGAAACCATCAAGAACGGCCCGGAGTACATCGAGTCCATGCCCATCACCCGCGAGTTTGAGAAAAGGCTCTATGACCACTATGGGCGGCCGCCATATTGGCTGTAAGGATCTGGCAACAATGTAGCCGTGCGACGAGCAAGGGTTGATTGATGCCGACGACCACCCCGAGAGGCCAGTACTCGCCTCTGGGGATCATGGCCGGACAGAGGACATCCCACCATAACTCGCTTATATGTCTCGACGAGCCTTGATATTCACCCGCTTGCTTATCAGTGCAAATCTTGGCTGATAGCAAGCGTAGCGCGGACCTCCGCTGTGTAGATCCGCGGTCTTTCGCGCCCACCAGCGCTCACCGATGAGCTTCACCTGAGATGAGCGCTATTGACCAAACAGGTGTTCCGAACGGCACAGACAACGCGTCAGCTTGACTGTATAAAAGGAGTGATTCATTACAGGTTAGTCAGCTCGGAATCAGAAAAGGAGATTTCAGATGAAAACAATCATGTCCTGCCTGGCGCTAGTCGCTTTGGCAGTGTTCACGTCAGCCGCGTTCGCCCAGGAGCCAACCCTCACTTCCGCGGAAGTGAAGTTTAACACGACCACCGACAATAAAGATCAACAAACCAAACTGGATGTTTACATCAAGACCAGTGACGGGCATGAAATCGCCAAGTCCGAAGGCAATGAAGGCCGTTGGAACAAGAATTCTACCCACACCGTCACGTTAAAGGTCGAGGGCAACCCAACGAAAGGGGAAGTCGCGGACGGCAACATTACGCTGACTCTCCACCCGCAAAGAAGGAACAAATGGTCGTTCGACTACAAAGTTACTCTCAAGTTCTCTGATGATACTTTCATCACAAAAGATTTTAAGGGCTGTTACTTGACTGACCATGACCCAGCCCGGACGGATTCTTTTAAGTGATACCGGAGGCCTAGCCAAGCCAAGTGGGGCCCTGCCAGGGCGAGCCAAGGGTGGGGAATCCCGTGACTTCCACCCGGCCGCCTTCCTTGATGCTGACTTCAGTCAACTCTTCGCTGAAATTGGGGGGAGCATAGCGGGCGCTGAACAGCCATAGAACCTGGTTGCGAGTTGTGCGCAACGGCTGACTGCTTGGCTGAGCCTCATCGAAACGCCCGAGGATGGCGAAGTCGAGGCATGCACGGGTTTCTTGCCAGAGACGGCGCCTGTGTTGTTGGGAAGAACCATTTCCCCAGATCCAATATCGACCCGGGGTGAGTTCGTGTTCCGCATAGCCGCTGAACATGCCGAATCTTAGCTCTGGGGCTTGCCGGCGCGAGCCTTGAATCAGTCGACGCAAACTGTCTGCTTGCTGCATGGGCTCCCCACCTGAGAAGGTGACGCCTTCTAAAGGATGCTCTTGGCGCGCCCGCAGAACTCCCTGAACTACAGCATCAACCGTGGCTGCTGTGCCATGAAACGGATGAGTCTGAGGGTTCCAGCAGCCAACACAGCCGAGTTTGCATCCCTGGAAGAACACCACGGCGTGCAGGCCTGGTCCATTAGCACGGCTGGCAGGAATCAACGCATGAAGCCGCATGGCAGTCCTCCTTGCTCGCCGACCTGCGAGGCGAGCTCGGCTTCCGCAGCGTCGGATACGTTCTCATCTCGCAGGGCGGGACTCTCACCTATTGCTCCGGCCCTCGGACGGCGCCAACCCCACCCAGATTATGCAGCGACTGGAGGGGCCGCACGGCCCAATTCATCCTCAAGGACCTGCGGCGGAATCTTGAGTACCCGTGGCGCCAAAAGATGCTCGCCCGGGCGACGCTGCCCCCTTCGCGCATGCACTCTACGTCCATCGCCGCTGCGGGCACCCATTCCTCGCTCACAACGCGCGGCAATTCCGGCCTTTCGCCAAGGTGCTTCGCAGAATTCTCTACAGCAGTTCTGGATGTTCGGCCCGAATCCAACGTTTTACCTCAGCACGCAACTCCGTGGCGAGCGCGGCCATTTCTTTGGCTTCCCCGTCGGAAACAGTCCCACCCACTTCGTACCTTGAAAGGTTCCTTTTCTTCCGAAAAGCGTCCAACCGATGAATCAGTTTCGGTTCGGCCTTGATCGTATATTCGAGCGATTGAAACACCCGGTAATGGTGTGAGTCGCGGGCGGCGCGATAACCCTCGGCGGCTAATGCGGTGTTAGCGGGTTGCAGCGCGGCATTGTAAGCAATGGCGAAACGCCAATCCGCGCCCAACCCTTTGGCTTGGCACTCCCTAAGGTCGCGGTCCACGACGCCCAAGAGGTTTTCGATTTCCTCGCGGCTGCTCTTGTGCTCGGTCAGCCAGCCGTATTGGACCCAGTCTCGCAAGCTCCTGCTCATCGCCCATGACAAAGACTTTTTCAGTTCTCAGCACACTCGACAGAAAGTGATGGTGCGCCTTCAGCTTGGACTTGAATTCCGGGGGCGAATAAACAGTAGGATTAATCTCTCGGCCGAGGGTTTCCTGGGCGATTGCCAACGCCGAGACGGCATCGCCGAAGCTCACGTCACCCACCACCATCAAATCCACATCACTGCCGGACTTCTGTTTGAATCTGGCCACAGAACCATAGATAAAGGCCACCTTGATCCGACCGGCTAAAGGCGCCAGGGCATCGCGCAAGACCTCGACAGCGCCAGCGGTCTTGACTACCAAGCCTTTCAGCTCGGCGAAAACTGGGCATTCCGGATCCGCCTGGTAATAGACCTGGTGCCCTCGGACTGTGCGCCGGAGAATCCCTGCCTCTGTAAGCCGCTTGACCTCCCGCTGCACTGCCCCTAGGCCCAGCCCACCTGAACGGACCAGTTGACGCAGATAATAGGCTTCGTCCGGATGGCCATAAAGCAGGGCCAGAATAGCGCGCCGCGTCCGGCCGAACAGCGCAGCAGATAGGCTCGAACTGGCCGACGCTGTACTCATATTGGATACGATTGTAACCAATTCGGTTACGCCCGTCAAGCTGAAACCCCGCGGCGTTTGCTCGCCAAAACAAATAACCGCGCCCCAGGCCTCGCGGCATGTCGCGGGTGGCGCAGACCCGCCCCACCATTAAGATCGGCGGACCGTAGGCCGCGGCGGGTCTGCGACATGCTGATGCCGCTTGAGGCCGAAATAAAATCTTTTCATGCCTCATCTGCGGCATTTTTGCGGCCTCAATCGTCTTCATTACGTGACCGCCAGCATCGAACAGGATTCAGGATTCGGGATTCAGGATTCGGGATTCAGGATTCGGGATTGAGGAAGTGAAAGAGCAGATTCCAGATGATAGGCGGTAGGTGGGGAAGAGCACCGGGGATCGCGCCCGCCTCTTCGACTCGGAGCGGTTTAAGCGCAAATTCGTCAGCGCACTCGCCGACCTGCGAGGCGAGCCCGGCTTCCGCAGCGTCGGATACGTTCTCACCCCGTAGGGCGGGACTGTCACCTATTGCTCTGGCCCTCGGACGGCGGCAACCCCACCCAGCTTATGCAGCCCGCTTGTAGCGCAGGGCCCGCGGTCCGGCCCCTTCGCTCCGCTCAGGGCAGGCTCTGCGGCTCTTCCAGCGACGCGGGTTCTTGCCGCGCCGCAGTAGCGCTGACCTTTAGGTCAGCAGGTCGGCCGCCCCCGAAAAATGCCGACCTGAAGGTCGGCGCTACACTTGCTTGGCCGCGCCGTCAAAACCACGGCGCGGTGGAAAAGCCGTCCGTCGGCTGACGGACTGGAGAGCGAGCCTTGAAGAGGGGACGATATGAAATGCTGAATTGCGAATGCTAAATTACGAATGAGGTCCGAAGGCAGTTTCCGATGACAAGGGGACCCGGTTCGGATAGGGCCATTGAGTCATTGAATGATTTGAAGTACTCTTTCAGGTGCCACAGGTGTCGGGTTTCAGGAAGGCGAAAGATCACCGGAATGGAGGTGTGTCGTGAAGACGCTTGACGAGCTCATTCAAAAGCTTCCTCCCGATCTGCAGCGCGAGGTGGAAGATTTTGCCAGATTCCTACTGGAGACGCGAGCGGAGCCTAAGACGGGCAGGCTCCGCATGGACTGGGCGGGCGCGTTGGTGGAATTTCGAGAGCGTTTTACATCCCTCGATCTCCAGAAAAAAGCCCTCGAGTGGTGGGGTGACTGATGCAGTTTCTGGTAGACACCAACATTTGGCTGGAACTGTTGCTCAATCAGCAACGGGCCCAAGAGGTTCGCCAGTTGTTTGAGGAGCGCGAGGGCTCCGACTTTGCAATTACTGAATTCTCGCTCTATTCGATTGGCATTGTCCTTACCCGTTTGAGTAAAGATCAAGCCTTTGCGCAGTTCATCGCCGACGCATTGGAGCAAGCGGGCACACGGTTGCTTCGCCTCGGATCGGCCGAAATGAAGGACCTGCTCAGTGCGCGAAAGCAATTTGGACTGGATTTTGACGATGCGTACCAGTACACGGCAGCCGAAAAATACAATCTCACCCTGTTGAGCTTCGACACGGACTTCGACCGCACCGCGCGAGGACGGAAGACCCCCGCGACGGTCCGCCCCTCGAAATGACGCTGCCGCGCTTGTGCGGTGTGAGACCGCCGAGATGCCTTGTGGGCGCTTGAGGTCTGAAGGGCCGCGCCGTGGTGGACCGGGTGAATAGACCGGAGCCCGCTTGTAGCGCAGGGCCCGCGGTCCGGCCCTGCGGCTCTTCCAGCGACGCGGGTTCTTGCCGCGTCGCCAACAAGGTAATCCGCGGGTGGCGCAGGCCTGCCGCGGCGGGTCTGCGACATGCTGATTCCGCTTGAGGCTGAGCTAGAATCTTTGCCTGCCCTGGCTGCGGCGTTTTTGCGCCCTCAATCATCCTGATTACGTGACCACCAGCATCCCGCAGGCGGGATCGCGCCCGCCTCTACACCCCTGCTCTTGTGAATCCGGCGTTTTTGCTCTTGACACGAGGCTAGGGATGTGATATGTGGTAGATCGTAGGTGGTATGTCGTAGGTGGGGGAAGAACGGGAGTCAGGATTCAGGAGTCAGAATGAAGAGCATCTGCTTCCCGCCGACTGCCTTCTGCTCACTGCCGACTGCCTACTGCATTGGAGTGAGGCGGGACGGAGAGGGCTCTTCGCAGGCATGGCAGCCCTGGACAAGATGTCACCGCTGACAGGGAAAGAAAAAACTAGTAACTTTCAAAAATGAAGCAACAAAGCGGGAATGTCTGTGAAAACAAAGGGCCGGCTTTCAGCAGCCCCGGGCGAAGCTGGAATCTTAAAGAAAACAAAGGAGATACAAGTGGAAAGCGGGAATGTTATTGAAAAGAAAGGAAGTAGGTGGTAACTGGTAGGTGGGGAATGAAAAACAGGGGCTGGGGCTGGGGACTGGGGGACGAAGGCCTGCCCGCCGCCGACTCGTGCCAGCATCACTCGCTCAGTTTCTCCTGCGGCTCAAGAAAGCCTACCAACCTTGAAGAGGGATTCCTTTTTTGACGGACCGACGCGGGAATGTTATTGAAAACAAAGGACGGCTGTGAAAAACTCTGGAGCTTAGCTGGAATGTATATGAAAATAAAGGAGATATAATCAGAAAGCGGGAATGTTGTTGAAAAAAAGGTAGTTAGTAGGTGATAGGTGGGGAATGAAAAACAGGTGGCAGGGGGTAGGTGGGGAAGAGCCAGGACAAGCCTCGACCGTTGGTTCTGAATCAAAGTTCGAGAGGGGACTATGCGCGTGTTGTAGGGGCACGGCGGGCACTCGAACAGCACCACCCCGTCCGCCCGCTCACCAAGCCCCAGACGCCGCTTGCTCAACCGGAATTCCGTTACCGGAAGCTGGTCGGCGGCCGCCCAGTGAGACCGCCGAATAATCTTGCCCGACTTGACCCTGCCTCCAAGCTGGACCTGCGGGGGCATCAGCAGGATATTGTGGAAATGTTGCTGGATCGGATGTGCCTCTACGGGAGTTGGAAGGAAGGACGGGGCCTTGGGCATTGCAGCCTTTTCCAGGCTACAATATCAGCCTTGGAGCGCATTTCTTGGATGTTCAAGAGGCTCGACGGATCCTCCGTGCGAATGCATCCGTTGGCTTACTCGAATCGCGAGCAATCCAGTACGCTTGACCACAATGAATTCCGGAAAAAGACGACCAAGGCGACTTAGTAAATCCGAGGTTGGTGTGTCCGTGATGGCTCGGCGCGAAGCCGAACGGCAAGCGAGGCGCGTACCCTGGGAACTCCTTCAGGAGGCCAGAAAGCAATACATCGAGTGGAATGCATTCAGCTTGTGGGTGCGCGCGATCAAGGAGGCGGAGGGTGAAATTCCCGACTGGCTCGCGAAGGTTGTTGAGGACTGCCGTCCCGGACTTCTCGAGGACGAAAACGCTCAGAGCAAAGCCTACCCGGACGAGAACCTTGACGTGCTGCCCCAGCATCTGAAGCGTGTCGAAGGGAAAATACTCGACCACGCCCGGCAGGAAGGGTGGTTGCGTGCCGTCACCTTCTATGCGGTTCGCGAGCCCGTGTTCTTGCGAGACCTCGCATATTCCGAGTATTGCGTGCATGAGTGGAAGCGGAAGCGTCCTTCCCCCTACCCATCCTTTGAGGAGTGGCGAAGAGCCTCCGAGCAGTGCAGCGACGACGTTCTCGACGCTTTCGAGATGAGGGAAGACAAGCGCCGGATCGTCCACTGCGCTGCCGGTGCCTCCGCAAACTTGAAACATGGTTTCAAGACCGTCCCAAATGGTTGCAGAACGCGGCACGGAGACGGTTTCGGAAAGGAACCGTTACTGAGCAGGATTTCGCGGACTTGCTCGCTACCTGCGCGGCGGAGGCTAGCCTTGCATCCCACACCATGCGTGCCCGTGCGACTCAGCGGCGTGGTGAGTGCGGGATTCTCGCTTACACCGGACTTCGTGGTAGGAATAACATTCACGCGCAACGTCTTGTCATTTTCGAGGACGACAGCGGTCATTACCGTGCGCCCCGCAAGTAAGGGCATCAGTTCATCAAACACTCTTGCAGTCCTCCTTTCTGGTCTTGCTCGCAATCCGTGAAACGCTTGGTCCCCATGGGGAGTGTGAGAGCCACCATCTTCGCCAGGCGACATGAGGACCCGGGTTTCCTGGTCGTATTCTCAGCGTGGACTAGAGAGGGTTGCGGCGTAAGCCTGAAAGCGCCCAAGGCGTCTTTCTTGCGGAGGACAGTCCCCGACTGGATTTGAATCCGTGTTACCGCCGTGAAAGGGCGGCGGTCGATCGTAATTTATAGAAAAATCAGGCACGGATGGCTGTTTTCGGCGCGGCAAGGCATGGATTGGAACCCTTATCGAACCCTTTTCGAACCCACGTATGGTCCGTAGCTCATAGCTCAAACGCCCTTCAATGGGAGTCGGTTCATTGATGCAATCGACTGCACCTCAACAGTCTGGTCTGCGGAAGCGGATGCAGTCTCCCCTCATCCAGGAATCCTGTGGGCGCGGACGACAAATCTCTTGGGCGCCGAGCTCACAAAATAGAACGGGTAACAGGTCACCAGGGTCAGGATTGCTTCACCTGAATCGTCCAGCACTTCAGTGTGCTCGGGCGCGAGCACTTGGGTCGAGTCCACCCGATAGCGGTAGGTTCCGTTCAATGTCGTCAGGGTGATTTCATCGTCTTTTCGAATATTGCGCAGCCCTCTGAAAAACGTGTCCCGGTGTCCTGCGATCGCGACGTTGCCTTGTTGACCCGGCAGCGGGGTACCCGGAATATGCCCGAGCGCGTGTCGCAAAGTTCTTCCGTCTACGCCTTCCATGATCATCGCCGCAAGGCCGATGGAACTGATCTCGATGCGCGCCAACGGAGAGCCCGCGAGGCCATCGATGCCAAAACTCTCAGCGCGCGCACGGTCCGCTTCCGCCTGGGCGGGAAGAAGAGGAGACGAAGCAGGCTGTTGAATGGTACGTGCAGACGTCTGCGCATCCTTCAAGGCGCGCTCAAATCGCCAGGTTTGATAGGCCTGAAAGAGCCACTTATCGAGCAGCACGGTGGCGCAGTAACTCAGCGCCAGCACGCCCACGACAAAAAAGAAGTATTGGCTCCAACGGAGAAACAAAGCGATTCGCGTCGGATGAGCGCTCTGGCGTTTGATTTTTAAATTCATGGCCGGTTGCTCTGGCTGCCGACAAGGGGGGCTAAGGGCTGAGGTTTCGAAGGTGCGTAGTAACCGGCACGGGTGCGGACGAACAAGCGTCCACGATCCGGCGCCCCAGCCTTCACTTCTATGGGCCGATAGGCCCCGTCTTGCTTTCTATTCAAGGGTACATAGGCGATGGTGTACTGGTTACGGATATCACGTGCGATTCCTTCACAAAGAGGGACAACGTCCCTTAGAGACTCCGGCAAAAAAGCCTCGCCGCCCGTGTCCTTTGCAAGCTGCTTGAGCACATGAGGGTTCCGGTCGGGATCGTCCTCATCAAAGAGACCAATGGTGTAGATGATGGCGTCGGACTGCCCCGCCATGGCCATGATTTGGGCCAGGTTGTGTTTGCTGGCGTTGTCGCCCCCATCGCTGACCACGATCAGCACTTTCTTGTCCCGATTCCCCTTCTTCAGGTGCTCGAGCGCGGCAGCCACAGCGTCGTAGAGCGCTGTCTCGCCGTCTGCGGCAATTCTGGACAGCGCACCCTGCAATTGAGCCGCTTGGTCCGTAAACGGTGTGTTGTCTGGAAGGCCAAAGGAAACATGCTCGTTGAAAATGACCACGAACATCTGGTCCTGCGGATTGCTGGAGCGGGCAAACGCCAAGGCAGCGGCAATAACCTCAGGCCGCTTCGGCCGCATGCTTCCACTGTTGTCGACAACCAAGCCCACGGTGACCGGGATATCTTCATGGCTGAAATATTCAGTTTGTTGCAGGACTCCGTCCTCGTAGACTTGAAAGTCATCTTTGGCAAGTCCCGAAACAAGCATACCTTTGTGGTTCTGCACGGTCGCGTTCAAGACCACGGAGTCAGCATTTACCCTAATCGTGTATTCGTCACCCCCGCGGCTCTTCGAGGGCGAGGATTCTTGAGGCCGGGCGACGCTTGGTAGAACGAGCAGGAAAAGAAGCGAGACCACACATCGGATTGTGAAGGCGCATGCCTCCCTGGTGCGTACTCCCGTGCTGAATAATTCCGCGGCCGTCAACCTCCACCTCCCGTAGAAAGGTGAACCGTGACTATGAGTCGAGAGACTCAGCCGCCATCCATCTTCCTTTCAGATGAGTGGCGCCCTGTGTGAGTTTGCGCGACCTCGGTGCCAGGATACTGGCTCCATGAGCGATAGCCCGGGAGTCCACCCGGGTGGTCGCGAACTCGAGCGCCCGTGAAGGGGAGGTAATCCTCGCATACCACCCCCCTTCACAACCCGACGCTCAGTCAGCTTCGCCCGGGCCAGCAAATTGGCGCCCGAAGCGTCCTCCTTAGGTCTCCTGCGTGGGCGGTCCACGCAGGCCCCGCAACGCACTCCCTTGGGTCAGACAGCTCGCTTCGAAAAAGCCCAAAGAGCAAAGCCTGCACCCAGCGACAGTAGCCCAATCAATCCCACCAGTGGCAATGGGCTGGCTGTTTTAGGCAGGGTCGCTGCTGGAGCGGGTGTCTCCGCGGCGGCGACCTCGGTCGGCGGAGTCTGAACCACTTCCGTTACCGCTACCTCTTCTCCTGTAGGTTTAACGGCTATGATCGGCGCCGTCTTCAAAGTCTCGACCGGCGCAGGCAGTTCGATCGGTGTCGCGAGAACGGGCTCATTGACGATCTTTGCTAGCTCCAAAGCCCTGGTCTTGGGGTAAACAAATTCCTCGCCCCAGTTATGTCCCGGATAAAACCAGGCACGGATGGCTTCCGGCTGTCCTTCGCCTCTTTCCCTAAATGTCACCACCGTTTTGCCCGTCGCCTTCAGACGATAATTGGGAATGGCGAGGATGGTGGTGAACACATGGTCTTCGGCTTGGTTGAAAATTTGAACGATGTGGCGGTCCGCTGGGGATTCAAGGAGCTTAAAAACATACGTACCCGCCGGCAGAGTCTGAGCGCCCACACCCGGAACCTCCACAGGCCCGCTGAAGGTCACCGTCGTTCTGTTGTTCCACTCGTCTGCTCTCGCACTGGGTAGAAGCGCTAGAGCTACCAGGGACAAGCAGAAGATCATCACTACTACTCTGAATCGATCCATATTTCTCATTGGAGTTACCTCGATCGTTCTCGGGGTGTTCTATTCTGCCCCGTCGTAATAAAACCGGATTTACCTATGCAACGAATTCATGAAACACCACACGAGCGGGAAAACTCGTCCCAGCGTTCGCCGCGCGGGCGACACTTTGAAAGGCCGAAGCGCAGAGTGATAGATTTCAAGATCCGGAGTTGCCTTAACTACTCGAAACAGGGGGACAACTTCCTGCTCGATGGTCCTGGCGAGCTCGGCCTCGCAACCGGGCTTCACATTGATTAAAAGCGCTCGTATAAACACGCCGCTCCCCTTGACATTCGCCTCCCGCCAGATCCTGGCTGGCAGCTTGAGATACACTTGTTATACCGTTGGGCAATTCGCGTGTCAGTTCACTACTGCTCGCACGTCTGGTCAGAATTGCTCATCCCGGCTAATGGGGGCCAACAACAGTGTGGGGCCGGTCGAAGTTACTGCTAGGTGGCGCATCAGTTCTTCATGTAGGCGAGCACGATCACTGCACTGAACCAAGACCGTCACTTCCCCACGTGGATCCCGGAGAGGGAATGCAAAACTCCAAAAATATTTAGGAGCCACAAAACCACGAGAATGACCACGACAGCATTCAAGATCGACTTAATGGAGCCTGCCATCGGTATGTAGTTGTTGACGAGCCAGAGAAGAACACCAACCACGATCAGAACCACCAAGACTTGAACTAAAGGCATGATCCAATACACCTCCTGTTTTGTTTTCAGGGACGGACGTCTGTACGTCCGCTCCCGGTTGCACACTGTTGAGTGTTGCTTGCGGCTTCTCAGTGATGGCTGCAACGGCGCGGCTCCCGAGAGCGAGTGGCAATGCCAGGCGCTTGCCCTGGTCAGCGAGGATCTCGGCGCGAATGGCATCAACCCGGAGGAGAAGCCACAGGTCGGCCTGAGAGGTCTCGAGGTTCGACAAGTCATAGTCAGGCGTCATTTTCCCTCCTCGAATCTGCCTCGCTGAGCGTATTCAGATTCTGGGCGGAATCAGTCTGGCGATGGGTGCGGATTGAATCTCTCTGGCATGCTGGTGTAGCATGGGCCGGGCCCGCCCAGCCCCAGCCGCGCTTGGACTTATCTTCAAGGCGGTGTGACCGTTCTTGTGGCCTATACTTGGTCCCTCCTCTGAGTCCAATGAGTTCTTATCTTCTTCGGTTTCAGATCGAACCTCACCGGGACAGATTCAATCCGCCGAACAGGTACAAGAGCACCAGAACGATCAGAATCACCCCGACGATCCCGATGCCTCCGCCCGAACCCCATCTCCGATATCCGTAATAGCCACCGCCGCCGCCGAACACGAGCAGCAGGACAATGATCAGCAGGATCAGTAACATGGGAATCTCCTTTCACCTTCGGACTGGCTTCGATCCCGGCCTGCACCTCTATTAGGGGAAGCCACCGGCTCGCTGTATCTGAACTAACAATCCATTAACCTATATGCCTTGGCGCAGGTTGAGGCAGCTCGATGCCAGTTCCTGTCTTGCTCTCTTGCGTCGCCTGGCTTTCGCCGGAGAGGAAACGCAAGAGAATTCCGGCGACTCAACTACTGCGGCTGCTTCTCGGTCTCGGGTTGCTCTTTCTTTTCGCGATCTCCGCGATCACTCCCCGGACTGACAGCTTTCTTGACTCCCTTACCGAATTTCTTGCCTCCACGGCCCACTCCTTTACCAAATTCCTTGCCTGCCGCAACCGGCTCACCTTTCTTCATCTCGTGGCCAACTTCCTCGCCACCCTTTCCAACCTCTTGGCCCGCGCCCTTAAAATTGCCGCCTTCCGACTCCGGCCCCACTCCGAGTTTGCCCGCAGTCTCGGCATCGAGACGTCCTGTGACGGGCAGATTCTCAGACTGCTGATATTGGCGAATACCTGCGCGGGTTTGGGGACCTATGATGCCATCAACCTGTCCCGTGTAGTAACCTTTGTCGCGCAGAGTTTCCTGCACCTTCTTAATATCGCCACGATCGAGTGCGGAAGCGAGCGGCATCAGGCTTAGTCCTAACATCCCAGTCATCAGAAGGGTAAAGACAACCCTAGTCCATACCGTTTTGCTGTTTAGAAGCATTTTGTTCCTCCATTTCAAGTGTGTTGACTGCAGACCATTGATAGAGCCCGCAGAGGAGCCCAGCGTGGCGTTTTTCTGCCATGTCTGCGACCCGCGTAGAATCAGCCCTAAGGGCGCTTTGCGCGCCCGGTAAGCATCAGAGCCCCGCCCGTCAGACTCAGAAGCGCTCCCGCTAAGGGCGAATAGGGAATGGTATGTTCTTCCGGATGCTCGATGGCGATCGGCCCTATCTTGGTTTTTTCCTGAGTTGTATAGGAAATCCCGCCGACCAGCAGAAGAACCACTCCGATAATCAACAAGACAAGCCCGACTCCGAATCTGTTCATCTACGTCCTCCTTTTCCATCAATCAAACGTCCCAGGCGTCGCGCCGCCGCCGAAGAGAAAGGCGAAACAAGCCGCCCCGACGAATCGTCGAAATCCGTCGAGCTCTCATGATCCATTCTCCTTTTCCTTGCTGCCCTTCAGGCGGCGATTTCAATCAGCCGGAGCCCTCGAAGCACACTCCTTATATCCTGGAGTGAATCGTGTTTCAGTCCTGTACTGCTCACACGTTTGGTCAAAATTGCTCACCCAAGTTTTGCGGCGGGGACATACATGCTGGGACTGTGAGTCGATCAGGACTACGCTTAAGAGGCCACTATGGACCGCCAACCCGCCGCTGGAGCCAAGCTTCTTGAACTTACTCATGAAATGACTGCCCCTCCACACGGGCCACTGACGCCCATCCAGACTCACGAGGCCGCACACAGACCGCAAGCGTCAACGGGTATGACATGCTCATCCTTGCGGGCTTCAGCGTTGACCCTGAGACCTGGGAATTCATTCAGAAAGCGCCGATTAAGAGTCCCGGAGTTCACTTTGCCAACGTGAATCACGATGTGCTCGTCGGAGACCTATTCAAAACGAGCTGGGTCAGCCAGCTCTTAACTCTGAGACTCACCTGGTACAAAAACCCCCGGTCACGTCAGGGGTATGAGGTCATTTCCACACTTCAGTAATTGGCTCGGCATGACCATCGCCGGAATTGAGTGGGAGCACTCCGAAGTTGTCTTCAATTGTCCTCAGAACGCTGTAATGAGTATAGGTTTTTGTAATCTCTCCGGGCTTCACCATGTCTCCCAAAAAAACGACATAGATTCGCTCAGTCTTGTCGAGAAACTGTGACTCGTCGAATGTGACAATGACCAGAGTTCCTGTCATCTTCTCGTCCAGAGGAAACGACTCCTTCAAGAACTTGTTCAGCCAACTTGAAGCTTTCTTCAATCCCCTCCCAGGTCGCAACACGGGGTCGTGCCCGTCGTCGTCCGAGTTGGGGCTGTAGAACATGTAACGTGGGAGAGGATGCTTTTTCGGGTCGCTTCGGAAGTCTGCAACGTCAGCGACAAATCTGTTGTGCGGGTCCTTGGTATCGACGGATATTACGTTGCCGAAGCTTTCTTGCTGAATTTTCGCAAAACTCAGAAAGGGAACGTGCTTTCGAGAGTATTTCCCACGGTCACCAAGAAAAGGTTGGGGTTCTGATGGGTAATCCTCAGCATAGTTCTTCCAATCCAGGAAATCAGCGATGGTGCGATGGCTACTGTCATCGGGGAGAGTAATTTGGTCGTTGCTTCGAACCCCAAACAAGCTGCCGCCAACCATGGCCAGATAATTGGGATAGGACGGGTGAATCAAAGCCTTGAAGTTGCTGAAGCTAGCTCCCATCTGTGCTAACTGCGCCAAGAAGGGGTCTGTCATGGCCGCACTGTAATTCTGGTTTTCCAGCACGATAATCAGCACACGATCGAAATGCTTCCCAGCACTCACAACCGGGGCTGGGGCTGGAGCCGGCGATAGGGCTGGCGGTAGACTTGGCGCTTGGGCTTGTGGAGGGCTGCCCGCGCTAGCCGGAACCAGAGTCAGCGCCTTCAACTGATCGAGCGACGTCAGCACGGCCTGCCAACCGGCGGAGTCCTTCTTGGTATCGATCGGTGCGGAGAGGTCCCCATAAAAGTTCAGGATGTCCTCGCGCAGCTCCGGTGACGTCCGATCGAACTTTCGCTCGGAAAGTTTGGCCAGCAACTTTGCGTATGAGTCGTCGGTCAGTGTGTACTCCGCCGCCTTGGTCTTTTTGCCGGTATCGAAATCAATGTTGGAGAGTTGCAGGGAGTCCGTTCGCAATTCTTCAAGATAGGTTCGGTATTGATCTACAGAGGTATTAATGCTCTTAAAATACATCTCCCCCGTCTTCGGGGTGGGACTCTTGAACGCCATCGCTTTGAATGGCCCTATTTTCGGCATGTAATGCAAGAGCACTGACAACAGACGCGTGCCGAATCCCGGCTTTGTGTATTCCTTTCCCCAGTTCTTTTCATAGTCGGAGCGCGAAAGACGGTAAAGGAACTTTCGTTTTGAGAAGCTGGGTTCTTCGCGCATCATGTCTTTCTTATGGGTCCGCAGCGCGACTTGTGTCATCTCCGGGATCAGCCGGCTGACAGCGTAACGGTACGAACTGATCGTGAGATTCTCGCGGGGAAGCACGTCTTTCAATTCCACACCGTAAACCACCGGAAAGACGCGCTCCAGAAGGGGCAGGGACACCTGAAACCCGATGAAATCGTGATATTGTTGCGAGGCATAACGGCTCTTCGCCACCTGCACCATGTCGAACCCGAATTCCGTTCTGATATGCGCCGTTTTGTTCTCTGCGTACTTGACAGAGTTGCCGAACTTCGCCCGCAGCTTCGGGTATTCAATCGCCACGGCCTGGTTGACAGCCGGATGGCCGGCAATGTCTGACGCATAGTGTGCCAAGGCGCCCATGGCGAACGCATACTCGTTAGCGTCCTGACTCTCGAGCAGCAACTCGCGAACGAAGTCCCCGCTACGAACGTAATGCGCCAGATCGCTGAATTGCTTGCTGCCGAATGGGTAGTAGCCGAGGTCCTGTATGACCGCGCCGCCGTAGGCATAGGCGTGCGCCTCCGTAATCTGGTCTTCCGTGAGCGCTGGAAATCGCTTGAGCAGCAGAGGCCGGATCTCATCTTTCCAGAGCAGGTCGACGATTTCCTCGTGCGTGAGAACGGAGTATGCAAACGAGCCCAGGCTGCACAGCAGCAAGATGCCGAGAATTGCCAACCCACGGAGCAAGAGAGCGCGCCAACCGTCGCCCCTGGCCTCCCGCGTTGACAGTGTAGATTTGGACCCCGGCATAAACTTCACTCCTTCACAAATTCCCACGTCGGGTCAGGTTGTATTCGACCACGGCGCCGCCAAACAAATTGTCCCCCGGTGTCTTGCCGAACACGGCGACCTTGCTGGCAGCATCAGCATCCTGCTGGATAAACTCAGCGCCGCCAGCAACAGAGAAGTCGCAGAGCTCTTACAAGTTAATGTCCAACGTTAACCTCAAAGTGGATCGCGTCGTGAACGCGATACCTTCTATCAACCAGAACCACATGTCCCCCGATGACGACGTAACGGTAGCCCCAAGGGGCACGGCCCAAGCCGCGCGTCATTTCATAGGGTGCCGGGCGACTCATTCTCCGCATATCAGCATCGAACACGTAGCCTGGCCGAAGCCGATTTTCGTAGTCGTTGTTCCATCGGCTGTCCTGTCTAAAAACCTCCTGGTTTCGGTTCTGGGTGTAATAAGTGGTCGCGTATCGGCGTTGATTCTCGTTGAACTGGCGATAGCGCTTCTTAGTTTGGCCGCGATTCTCAGTCCGTTGGCTTTGGCCGCGATTCTGGTCTTGTGCCACAGCCGCACAGCACGTCAAAGCCAGCAGCGCCGTCACACAAGCAGTCACCCACCATTGTGTCTTCATAAGTTGCCTCCAAGTAATACTGCGATTTCCATTTTGAAACTCTGGGTTGCCGTAGGCGTACGCCTCAGCGAATTGCCGGCACATCATTTTTATATCCGAGGGCGAAGCGCGTGTCAGTTCATTCCGGCTCACCGGTTTGGTCAAAATTGCTCAGCCCAGTTTATGAGGAGAAAACTAAGTGGGGTAGCCGGGGTTTTAAGGGGGAAGGAAACAAGGAGGTTGGGGAGAGCCCCATCCGCATGCTTACAACCGTGATTGCCGGGGCGGCGAGGGGCCTAGAAAACGGTTGAACAACAGGCCAGTCGTGCAGGATCGAAAAGGCGAAGGAGCCACACCTGGGAACACCGGCGGTGGCCTCCCCCCTGAAAACTAGTCCGTCCCCAGGGCTGTTATACAAATTAAGATTGTAACGGCTCGCATGTTTCTCATGGTTCCTTTCTCCTGAAAAACGGTGAAGGATGAATTCGCGCGCCAGACGCTCGTCGCGTCTGGGCGCGGTGGTTGTTTCCCTTCGATGACTTGCAGTTCTCCCCACGGATCGCTTATAACCGGTCAAACGTTCGTCCACCCGAGGGAGAGTATTTCGTCAGCGTGCTGTCCAGGCGCTGGGCCGCACGAGGGGGGCGCACCGTGCCGTCGATCAGAATTTCTTTCGCGGTCACCTTGCGTCCATAGACCTTTTGGTTGTCATTTTCATCTTGCTTGTACACGGCCCCGTCGAGCGACGCCCCGCCAAACAAGCCTCGTGAGCGCGAGTAACTAAGAATCTCAGCATGGAGTTGAACGTCGGTCGCGCCTTCCGCGGAACGACCCACCGGGCCGGCCGCGGCGGATAATTCCGCGCCCAGCTTGACGCTGTCCTGAACCAGTTTTTTCATGCCTTCAG
>Ga0208457_1001387_pt1 | contig 17526 bp, 9 predicted proteins | sample June2015DPH_10_1_FD_185513 | JGI IMG/M metagenome (GOLD analysis project Ga0208457, IMG submission 185513) | Peatland microbial communities from SPRUCE experiment site at the Marcell Experimental Forest, Minnesota, USA - June2015DPH_10_150... | ecosystem: Environmental > Terrestrial > Soil >... | reverse complement strand
CGCATCTGTTTCGGGATGGAATTCATAATCGTGAGGTTTTAAGCCGCTCTTTTTCAATAGGTTGAGGTGGCGGGGCGGAGATTTGTGACGCATCGGGGGGCACTTTTTTGCAAGATGCGTCACACGGGTGACGCATCTGTTCCGGTATGTGGAATTCATAATCATGAGGTTTTAAGCCACTCTTTTTCAATGGGTTGAGGCCGTGGGTCGAGATTGGGAGACGCATCGGGAGGCACTTTTTTGCAAGATGCGTCTCCCGGGTGGTTGGGGAGGCGGACGATGGCGCTGACGGGATCGAGGGGATCAAGTATTGGTGCCTCCTGATTCTGGTATAGCAGACGAAAATCGGGCTAACAGGCCCTGAGCTGCTAAGTGATTGAAACTATTGAGAGAATACCGGAAAAAACTGGTGACTGAAAAAGGTTTCTTCAGCTTGACTGCGGGGCTGGCACGGGGACGAAGGAGGATAGGGCGGCATGCGGTGGAGTGGCGGGCCCCTGGCGTGAGGGGGACTTACCAGGACCGATGTCGCCGCCGACTGCCACCAAGCCTTTTTCCGAGAGCCTAGGGCGTTTCTCAGTACCAATGTGCCACCTGAACCCAAAGGGTCCGCAGGTCAGCGGTTTGCGTGTCATACGGTCACGTGGGCTGCGGGCTTAAAATAGATTGTGGATGCCTTTCGAAGTTGCACTGGCGAAACTCTGCAGCCCCCACCGAGGCGGAAAAGGTTAGCTCGGTGCCGGAATTAATTGTGTGGCCGTGCCGAGGGTAGGTATGGAGACTCCAGAAACACTCGAGCGGCAAGTCCACCGCATTCACGAGTTGCTTGAGCGCTCAAATGACAATGTCACGTGGAATGACCACATCCCTGATCCGGACAATCCCTCGCAGCTCCGCCAAATTGACGTCACAATTCGCAGGAACGGAAAGCTGACAATTGTCGAATGCCGTCTTTCAAGAAGCCGCCAAAACGTCAAGTGGATAGAGGAGATGATAGGTCGCCGGCAATCGCTTGGTGCCGATACGGCTATAGCAGTCGCTTCCGCGGGATTCACGGCCGGAGCCCAGAGAAAGGCCGCGCGTTATGGAATTCTCCTTCGTGACCTGCGACAGATTAGTGATGAGGAGATTGCGACCTGGGGTGGCCGCATCACGTTGATCCTGTACTACTATCAGTATTCGGATGTGAAACTTGCGATCGGGTTTGCGCCTGGGAGTGCCGAGCACATAAACCCTGTGGCTCTCAAGCAGGAGCTTCGGGCCCACGGCATCCTGCAATCCCTCTTTAACGCTACTGGAGCACAATTGGACACGCTAAAGCTGCTCGCCAGAAACGATACCAGGACAATTCGAGTGCGCCTGCTTGTTCGGCCCGAGTCGGTTCGTTTGTGTGGTCAGCCGGTTGTGGAGGTCGGTTTTGAAGGAAAAGCTTGCCTCATAGCGCAACCTATCATTTCGCCGGGAGTCTTCGGGTACGGCGAACCGGCGCAACCGGCTAGCCAGCGCGAGGCCACTGTGGAGCGGTTTAACCTGGGAGAGACCAGCATCTGCCACCATGAAGACCGGATCGCCATCGAGATCGACTTGTCCGCAGTAGGGCTTCCACCGCTTTCCCAAATCCGCTACGTCCGGACCACATCAGCGGACGAGCTTGAGCATGAGAGCTTCGCAATCACGAATCCAGAGAAGATGGGAATTGCCGGCCCCCTAAGTATCGACCTCTATGAGATCCGAGACTGAGTACCGGAGATTCCGGACCGGAGAACCAAGCGTTGAGGACCACCTTGGAGCAATCCACCTGGGCGTATCGTTCGCCAAACCTCCGATTGAAAACGACCGGCGCTACCTTACCGTCACGGTCGGGCGTGACACGTCAAGTTGGCGCGATGGGGACCTGTCTAAGCCGCAGCGCGGCAGGACCAGTGACGCGGTAGAACACCCCCGACACCTGTTCATGTGCTAATCTCTGTTACGAGAATGGCCAAGCAGCCCCGCCGAAAACCGACCCCGCCAGAGATCGAGAAAATTGTTCTCACCAAGAGCCGGCGCCGGTGCGCTTTGTGCTTTCACCTCGACGGTGACACACGCCAGAAGAAAGGGCAGATTGCGCACCTGGACCACCGTAGGGCATATGGCATCGAAGACAACCTGGCGTGGCTCTGCCTGGATCACCACAGCGAGTACGACTCCGTAACAAGCCAGCACAAGAACTACACGATAGCCGAAGTGAAGGATGCGAGGCAGGCATTGTATTGGTGGATCATGCGTCAAAGGTCCTCGCATTTGTCGCCGACCCAAAGCGCCAAATCGTCTCGGCCAGCCGGTCCGCGCCCGGAAACGCCGGACAAGAAACGGAAGAGCGGGGCTGAGACGAGCGATCAGCCCGTAGTGATGCTTAGCCCTCGGACCGGCATAGAATTGCAGGTTGAGGCTCTGAGGGCCGAGGCGATCAACGTGCGGCTTGTTCCCGTGGAGAGCAAGAACTATAGCCTGCGGTCCGAAGTTGTACGCTGCCTGCGCACGGGCGCGCCAGCGCCTCTGGTGCTTCACTGCCGACCGAAGGACAAGGTCCGCAGCACCGCGTCGCCCCACGATTTCTTCACCGATTTGACCCCGACACCTGATAGCCATGACGCGGTAGAGATGGCCGAACGCGTATTGAGATACCTGACCGAAGAGCAGTTGGCCTTCACGTTTGAACTCGCCTACTCGTCGCTTTCGGGCGCCCAGCATTTCAGGAGCGCTTTTCGCGTCCGATGGGACCAGTTGACCGAGTCAATAGTGGATGTCGAGCCACTGGGAATTCGGCCAGATGACGAGCCGCCATCAGCAGCACCACCGAATGTACTGGCCGTTTCTGCAACTGCGCGTCTCAAGTTCCAGTGCTGGCATGGCGGTGCCGAAAGAGGCTTTCCGTCGCCGTGGGGTGACGGCACGCCGACGTGGATCGCAGTGGAGAACACGCAGTCCGCTCCGGCCAGGACGGCGACCAACGTCAAAGGGCGGTTGGAATTCATTGCCTCCGACGGAACCGTTCGCTTCGTTGTCCCCGAGGTATCGTGGTACGAGGTGAAGGCGGCCGATGGTGCTGAGGCTGGACAGGTAGTAGGCGGTCGCAAGAAGGCTGTGGAAATCGAGGGCGGCTGTGACCAGTCCTTTGCGTTGTTTATCCAGTCCGACCAAAGAAAGCTACTTGTTTATAGCGACTTCGACGAAGCCCATATCGGCGATCTTGGTTACGACAAATGGCAGGTACGCATCCAGGTGACCTCTGAAGATGCCTATGGCTTCGAGGGAAGACTCAGCTTCACATTCACAAGGCGGAGCCTGATCCCAGATCAGCCCGCGTTCACCAAAGTGCGCGACATTCCACCGCGAGCACAGCAGGACTGAGGTAGAGGCTTCCCGGCCCAGCTTCACGGACTGCTTGTGCTACTCTTCGACTTGAAGGCACGATCACGGCGCGTGTTCCCATCGGTGTCGGTGACGCCGAAGCGAAGCACTCTTGCCGTCACACACTCGCGGAACGTTGGCGAGACACACTACTGTGCAGATGCTAATCCTGATGTGTCCGTCGAGCCCGACTCACCAGCCCGACTCACCAGCCTGATACGAGTACTCCTCGCTCGGTGACTTCGGTACTGGTGTCGGCGCGGATGATTAGGTTGTAAAGGTCATCGTCTAATAGTTCATCACTTTCAAGGTCGCTTGAGTCGATCATGATGGTGATGTACCCTGCGATGCTGATCGTATAGTCCTGGTCGGCGTCAAAGTAGTGATCGTTGCGTTCCTCGATGCTGATGCTCTTCATTTTCTCTTCGTCGAGGCTGTAATAGTCGGCCTTGTATATCGCGTAGTTCAGTTCACAATCCACCGTTGCGGTGAACGGAATTCCAATTTCGCCATCACCGTAGTGGTCAGCGTCGCCGAATGTGAACCCGACGTTTTCTGGCGCGCCCACCATGAGGATCAGCCCTTCGTTGTTGTCGTCGGGGATTGCGTCGTGACGAACGGTTTTCCCGGCCAATTCGTTGACGATGTCGTTGCCTAATTGCTCTATGAGATAGTCTTGTGCTTTTGGAAGGAGTGCTATTATTCGCGCAATGTTGTTCGCGAAGATTGTGGGTGTTGCTTCGTCAACCGCGTCTTGGAAATCATCAGATTCAATGAATTCCTCTAAGCTCTTGAATGCCTGCATGTCCTGGTGTTCTTCTGCTACCAGGCGTAGCCTCCCATCTGACGATATGACAGTGAGTGCTCCGTACTGCTGTACGAGATCGAGGGCGGTCTCCCAGATGAACGCGTCGGGAATGTCATCCCTGTGCTTAGCTGCTCGAAATGGAGGGATCCCGGCGAAGTAGGCCGCTGCTACTCGGGTGCCATGGTCCGCTTGTATGGGATGTTCGATCGCCTTTGCATCCGTGATCCAAGTCTGGAGTTCCGTTGCAAGCGAATCATCGGCTTGTCCCTGCACCGCATTGATGATCTTCTTTACTTCTTCTGCGCTCTTCGTCAGGTTCGTTTCCCCAGTTGTCCGCAGGATCGTATCTGCAGCCCCGGTAAGCTTGTTGAGCTGGTCGCGGATATCGCGCTGTTGCTGGGTGAGTACTTCCCCTTTGACGAATGCTGGGATGTGCAACTGGAGGCTACCGAGCTGTGCCAGCCGGACCACCGCACGAAATGCCGGTTTGTTGCGTTTCCGATCAGCTCGGTAGATGCACGAATCAATGAGGACATGGATCATAACGGTGCGTCACTCTGCGTTTTGGAATGCGTGCTCGTAGAGATATTGTGCTTGCTCGTGTTCGAGAACGTCTTCTGGGTCACGTCGTATGTCCGCGAAGATGTCCTCGCCCGCGAGCCAGCGTTGTTGTGCTAGGTCGGTCGCCAGTGCGCGATGGAGTGCCGCGTTAAACTCATACGCGTGGTGCGGCAGGCCAGCATGCCGCAGCCCTGCTGCAACAGTGATCCCGTACGCGGCACGGCCCACAAGGTGCATCATGGGTGTCGGGACGTCCTCATTCGTGATGTTGTGGTATGTGCGAGCGCAGATGTCCGCGTCTGCTGACGCGGCGAGCCGGCATACCTTTGGCCGAGCATCGTAGATGCTACACGCGTCGTCCTCCAAGAGCGGGCAGGGTTGCGGGTGAGCGTCACGAGTATCAAAACCGTACTCTTTGGTCTGCTCGTGCGTCAAGCGAACCCTCTCGGCGACAGCGCTATTGCGCTGCTTGAGAATCTTGGCAATGAAAAGGGCCTCAGGCGCGGCCACACTCACCCAAGTATGGCAGCAGTGCGAGCAGCCTTTCTTACAAGCGACCGGAACGTCCGAGATGCGACGCAATGTCGCATTGATCGTCTCATACAGGAACGTCACGGGAGGATCAACGTTCCCGGAGCGCTTCGCCTCGATGAAAAGGGCGCCCATCGCTCGTGCCATCGCGACCGGCAATCTCGGATCGCAGGACTCGGGATCGATCCCGGAAGCGGCAACACGCTTATCCTCTTGCATCTGTCGCCATCGCGCCGCGTCCTCAGGACTCCGGCGCTTCAGTTCAGCGATTTCTTCCCGACGAAACTTCGCCTGACCACCCACGAACCGTTCCTCCGCCTCTTAGAATAGCTAATCTAGCAAACGCTCGACATACGCATAATGTTGGCGCGGCGGGGACAGAGGCGCGGCGGGGACGGCGCGGCGGGGACAGACGGAACGTTCACACACAGATCGCTTCAGTGAACGGCGTTCGAGGAAGTTGGCGGGATTAGTACCGATAAGTCGGCATCGCGCCCGGAATCTCAATTCGGCAGCATTCCTCCCGTGACACGCCGGTCACGTCACCAGGACCAGTTGCAGGGGGCTTGGCCGGCCGCGAGAGGCGATGGTCTGGCCCACTTGCCCATCTGGGCGACCTCCCGTGATGGGCCGTTTACGACGGAAGGGCCGTCGGAATTTGCGCGGCGCGACGCGCCGGCGGCACCTCGGGTTTGGTTTGCTGCTGGGGTTGGCTGTCTCTTCAGCTCCAACCAGATCTGTCCTTCCGGCTCCCTGGGAAAGCACCCGAAGCACTTCCACTCCCGGCCGCCAGAAGGGCGTTCCAGGCGAGTCACCCGTGCCCTTCCACGGGCAGATCGAGCGGTGCGTGCCCGGGCTACGTGAAAGATCATATTGTTCCCCTGAAGCGCGGCGGGGCTGACAAGCCGGAAAACATGCAGTGGCAAACGACCGAGGCGGCGAAGGCGAAGGACAAAATTGAGTAGATCCGCGCGCTGAACTGGCCGCCAAGGGCCGCTCGCGTGCCCGCGCCTTTCACTGGGAGACATGCGCCGCGCAGTCCCTCCTCTTTTTCCAGGAGCTGGCCGGCGGCTGAACCGGGTTCTGCCCCCTATCGCGCAACGCTGGTACTGCCGATGTACTGGTGGTACCGGAGTGGAACCCTGATTCCCTTCGGGGACTTGCGTGCCGCCTCCCGGACCTGATTAACTCAGGTTTACGGGCCTGGCTTGGCCGACTTGACAATGGACACGCGGATCATGATGACCACTAACACGACAGCACCCACGAACGAACCACAAACTCTTGCCCAGCGTCTCGCGCAAGGGAGAATTCCCGCGCCGGATGCGCAACGCTACGCCATAATTCTGGCGGAAGCTCTCCGCAAGATCCACGACTCCGGACAGGCACACGGCGGCATCTCGCCCGCCGCCATTATGCTAACCGGATCGGGATTGGAACTGGTTCCCGCCCCGCACACCAAAGGCATAATCACGCCCTACACCGCGCCGGAATTGCTGCACGGCCAGCCCCCCGACTCGCGCAGCGATTTGTTCGCTTTCGGCGCCGTGGTCTATGAGATGTTCAGCGGCCGCCGCGCCTTCGAAGGCGACGGCCCAACCACGCTCTCCGCGGCCATCGAAAGCTCCACGCCGCCGTCTTGTGGCCGCCCCGCCGTGGACCGCCTGATTCGCAATTGCCTCGCCAAGGACCCGGGCGCGCGCTGGCAGCGCATGCACAAGGTCCTGATGGAGCTCAAGCTGCTCGGCGTCTCGGCGCGGCTCGCCGAAGCGCCCGCTCCCGCCCGCCATGAAGCAGCCGAAGCCGCCGGCCTGCGCGCCGAAATGCAGCAGCTCGAAGGCCGCGTGGCGGCGCGCCTGCAGGCGTGCGAAAAGACCGTGACGGAGATTCACCAGGCCGCCACCGAACTGCGCGGCCACCTGGCCGCCGTGGATGCCCGGCTTGCCGCCGCCTCCGAGCAGCAGGCTTCCGCCTCCGAGGCGTTCCTGGAAGCCGCCGAAGCGCGCATCGCCACGCGCTTTGGGCGGGACCCCGAGGCCGGCAACGAGCGCATTGTCCGCCTGGAGCAAGGCCTGGAGACCGCGCGCAAACACATCGCTGCGCTGCACGACAGCGTGGCGGAAGATTTCCTGGCATTCGAGCGAGGCCTCAAGTCGCAGGCCGCCGCCATCCAATCGGCGCGCACCGCCATGGCCCAAACCGACGACCTGGTGGAGCGCGTTGTGGAAGCCCTCGACTCGCTCCAGTCCGCCGTACTAGAGTCGCGCGAGGATCAGACCCTGGCAATCAACTGACCTGCAATCGTGCCCCTGTTACTCCGGGTGGCGAACCAGCCCGGCGCCTCATGGACGCCGCGCCAAGTTGCGCGGAGAGGAACACCAAGGGGGAATCCTCATAGGCCGGCGCCACCGGTGCTTCCACCGTCACGTCGTCCTCCTCCAGTGCGTTTTCTCGAGAAACATGCCGCCCGAGCGATCGGGCCGACGGGTGCGGCCTGCGGTACAATGTCGAATTCCGGCACTACCAGAAGGCCGCCGAAGATGGCTGCAATCGTCTCAGGAAAGGGTTTAAGAAATGCTCTGTAAGCTAATGAAAATATTAGTTGTTTCTCTTGCGTATCTGACATTTTTAGCTCCCCGGGCGCGGACCGCCGAACCGGCCCCCCTAAGGGGGTACGCCTCCGATTCCGCCCGCGCCGAGCGCGAGTGGGAGGCCAAGTTTCGCGCCATTCCTGACCCCGCCGCGCTGCGCGCTTACATGCAGCGCCTCAGCGCCAGACCGCACCACGTCGGGTCGGCCTACGACCGGGAGAATGCCGAATGGATTCTCTCCCAGTTCAAAGAGTGGGGGCTTGCTGCCAGGATTGAAACCTACGATGTCCTCTTTCCTACCCCTAAAGAGCGCGCGCTGGAGCTACTCGAGCCTGCGCGCTTCACCGCCAGGCTGGAAGAGCCAACCGTGGCGGGCGACCCGACTTCCTCGCAACACGCGGAGCAACTCCCCAGCTACAACGCCTATTCCATCGATGGCGACGTCACGGCGCCCCTGGTGTACGTCAACTATGGCGTGCCGGAGGATTACGAGGCGCTGGACCGGCTGGGGATTTCAGTCAAGGGGGCCATCGTGATTGCGCGCTACGGGGGAAGCTGGCGCGGTATCAAGCCCAAGGTTGCCGCCGAGCATGGCGCCATCGGCTGCCTGATCTATTCGGACCCGCGCGACGACGGGTACTACCAGGGCGATACCTTCCCCAACGGCCCTTTCCGTCCGGCGGATGGGGTGCAGCGCGGCAGCGTGATGGACATGCCCATTTATCCCGGCGACCCGCTCACCCCGGGCGTCGGCGCCACCAAGGACGCCAAGCGCCTGCCGCTGAGCGAAGCCGTCACCCTCACCAGGATTCCCGTGCTGCCCATTTCCTATGGCGATGCCCAGCCGCTGCTGGCGGCGCTCAAAGGGCCGGTGGCGCCCGAGCGCTGGCGCGGCGCACTGCCCATCACCTACCATGTCGGTCCCGGCCCCGCCAAGGTGCATCTGAGAGTCAGATTCAACTGGGACACGAAGACCATATACAACGTGATTGCCCGCATTCCGGGCGAGACCTATCCCGACCAGTGGATCATCCGCGGCAACCATCACGACGCCTGGGTCAACGGCGCGGAGGATCCGGTTTCCGGGACCAGCGCCTTGCTGGAAGAAGCGCGCGGCTTGGCCGCCCTGGCCCGCCAGGGATGGAAGCCCAAGCGCACCATCGTCCTGTGCGTCTGGGACGGCGAGGAAGAGGGGCTACTGGGCTCTACCGAATGGGCCGAAGACCACGCCGAGGAACTGCGCCGCAACGCCGCCGTTTATATCAACTCGGACAGCAACGGCCGCGGCTACCTGAACGTGGAAGGCTCGCACACGCTGGAAAACTTCATCAACGGCGTGGCGCGCGACGTGGAAGACCCCGAGACCAAGCTGCCGGTCTGGAAGCGCCTGCAACTCAGGCGCATGGCTAGCGCCGCGGGCCCAGGGGGCACCCCTGCGGCCCCGGCCGACAGGCAGGAGCCGCGGCAGCGGGCGGACCTGCGCATCGGAGCGCTCGGCTCGGGCTCCGATTACACGGTCTTCCTGGACCACCTGGGCATCGCCTCTTTGAACCTGGGCTACGGTGGAGAGGACGGCGGCGGCATCTACCATTCCGTCTACGACGATTTCTACTGGTTTACGCATTTTTCGGACACAGATTTCGTCTACGGGCGCGCGCTCGCCCAGACTGCCGGCACGGCGGTCATGCGGCTGGCGGACGCCGAGTTGCTGCCCTACGATTTCGATGACTTCACCGATACCATCCGCCGCTACATCGAAGAGATCTCGAGGCTCGCCCGGGAGAAGCGGGAGCAGACGGTCGAGCGCAACCGGCAGATCGATGAAGGACTGTTTGTGGCTACCGAAGATCCGCGCGAGAAAACCGTGCCCCCGCCGAAGGAAGCGGTTCCGCCATTCCTCAACTTCGCGCCGCTCGAGAACGGCCTGGCGGCGCTTGAGCGCACCGCCGGGCTTTACGACCAGGCGCTGGCCCGGGCCGCGGAGAACGGAGGCGCCGCTCTGGCCCGCGCCGCCTTGCGGGATGCCAATGCCCGCCTGATCGCGGTGGAGCGGGCCCTTACCCTTGACGCCGGGCTGCCCAACCGGCCATGGTTCAAGCATCAGATCTATGCGCCCGGCCTCTACACCGGCTATGGCGTGAAGACGCTTCCGGCGGTGCGGGAGAGCATCGAGCAAAAGCAGTGGCGACTGGCCGATGAACAGATCGTGCGCGTCGGCAAGGTGCTGGAAAACGCCGGCGAGGCGATTCAAGGGGCCACGGCGGAGTTAACCCGCATTTCTCACGCACCGTGACCGAGGCTTTCCACCGAGGGCGAAAACCAGGGGACTGACGGATGCGTCCGCGCGGCGGTGCGCCGGGCCCAGAGGGCACCCCGGTGCTGGATGAGGGATGACGCGCGCCTTGGGACACGTTCGTCAGGCCCCAGGTTTTCGCAGACCATTCGGGTGGCGGAGGTTTGACGCCGTGAGAAATGCTGGTCAACTCGCGCGGCGAAGTGAGCGGCGGTCCCGTCTACCTCAACGGCTGCCAGGGTTCGCCGGACGCCGCCGGCGCGGAGCCCGCGGCGGAATTCATGGCCCGCGCCAATTCGGCGGCGCTCACCGTCACCGGCTCCGCCAGGAGCTCGGGCCGGTTGTAAGTCATCAGGCACCGGCCGTAGAACTCGGGGTCCCGCTGCGGCAACACGAAGGGCTTGCCGAAACGGCCCCCGGCTTCCAGGTGGGCGATGTACAGCCGGGCAAACAAGCCGTCTTCCCGCTTGGAGGAGAACAGGACCCAGCGGCCATTGCTGGACCACGTGTGATAGGAATCGCTGCGCGGCGAGTTGATCTCGTCGAGCCTTCGCGGGGCAGCCTCGCCTGGTGTCCCAACCAAGCTCAGGTCCAGCATGTACAGGTCGCTGCTGGGTTGAAAAATGGGAAAGCTGCCGTAGTCGTGGCCGCAGAACATCAGGAATCGCCCGTCGGGCGAGATCTGCGGCAACGAGATGCTCTTGCCCAAGCGGGCGGCGGCCACCACGGTTTCCACCTGGCCCCACCGGCCGGAAGCGGCGTCGTAGGCGATTCGCACCAGGTCGTACTGTATCTTGTCGTACTGCAACAGGAGGTTCCTTGTGTCGGCCAACGCCGGCGCGGAGCAGAAGTACAGGTGGCGGCCGTCGGGCGACCAGGTAGGGAAGGTCTCGAGACGGTCGGGCCGGCTGATCTCGGGGACGGTGTACACTTGGCCGGTATCCACCGCGTAGAGGCCGAGGTCGGAGTCTCTATCCACCACTTCACGGACCTCGACGCCGGCGGTGTGGAAGATCTGGGCCAAGCTGTTCCGCGAGAACGCCAGGAGCTTGCCTGAGGGGTGCCAGGCAATATAGGCAGCGGCCCCACCCTTGCCGGCGACGCGGGTATCCACTTTTTCGGCCCGCCCGTTCCGCACCAGGATCATGGCGGGACCATGGGAGCTTCCCGATCCGGGCCGGAAGTGCAGCAGCATCTGGCCGGTGCGGTGGTTGAGGAAGGTGTGGCAGTTCATACAGGCGCCGCCGATGCGCTGGTTGTCGAGCAGGACGCGTTCCTCGAAGCTGCGCAGGTCGCGCTGGCGCAGCGACATCCGGTCCCACTTGTCGTAGACCGGCGGGAGGTAGCGGTAGACGACGTAGGGATCGATCTCGTCGGCCGCGATGCGGTTGCGCACGGTATCGAAGTGTGTCCAGCCACCCTCGCCTTTGACATAGATGTCCATGCGAAGCTCGCCGCCGGCGTTGGCTTCGAGCAGGCGGCGCCATGGGGCGAGGGGGATGGCGACGTTGGGGCTGCTGCTAAAGACCTCCACCGGCCGGCCCGCCTGGCACGCCAACCGGAGACAAAACTTCCGGCCGCTTTCCTGAATCTTCAGGTTCAAAGGCGCCACGTTGGGCGGGATGACGATGCCCGAGTAGTCGGGATAGGTAGCGGCCTGCCGATGGGCTTCGGCACATGGCTGGAGGCTTTCCGCGGCAGGCCGGAAGCCCCAGATGGCAGCGGCCGCCGCGGGCAACAGCGCCCACCCCAGAATTCGCTTCCCACGGCTCATCGGTAGTCCCCCGGGCCGAACACGAAGTAGAAAAAGTAGCTGCCGCGGAAACTGCTCCAGGCGGCGTCGCGAGCCGCTTCCTTGGTGGGGCTTTGGTCCATGATGCGCTTGAAGACTGCCATGTGGGCCATGGTTTCCGGCTGGATTTCGAGACCGTCGATGTTCACGGGCTGGCCGGTGCTGGCAGCATACATGGCCATGGCCTCCTGGAAATGCCGCGGGGTACGGCGCCGGCCGTCGGGGCCGCCGTAAGCCGGGCCGGTAATGTCCTTGATGCGCGGCATGGCGGCGACGGCCGCGGGCAGGTTGCGCGCCACCAGGTAAGATCCGATCAGGAACTCGAAGGCCATGCGGTTGGAGGGGTCCTGCTCCAACTGGTCGAGCAGCAGACGCTCCATGTCGCCGTCGGGCTTGCTGGCGCGCTGCCAGACCGGCAACACGTCGTCCTGGCGGAGCATCCGGCGGCGAAACAGTTGCACCTCCGCGTCGCCGTTGAGTTGGGGGTCCCGGTCCAGGTCGCGCAGGCGCTGGCGGGCCCAGGCGCGGGAGCCCACTTCATACGAGAGGGCTGTCAGGAACTTGCGGGCCACGCCGGTCTGGCCCTTGACCAGGTTGACGCCAGCCATCAAACGATAGATCCGCGGATCGGACCGGCCCAGGGCCATGGCCTCGCTGCCGAAGCGTTCGGCATCGTCCACCCGCCCCAGGCGCATGCACAGGTCGGTGATCCGGAGCATGTGCGGCAGGAACCGGTCGGTACGCAGTACCGGGAGCAGGGAGCCGGCCTGGGGGAAGCGGAACATGTCGTCGCCTAGCCGGTTCATCTCATACAAGGCCAGGTTGACCTGGTAGCGGGTGAGCGAATTGAAATCGCCGGCCTCGAGGTGCCGCGAGGCGTCGATGACCGCCGGCCAGTCCTCACGGGAACAGTGGTAGTCCAGCGCGGCAAGACTGCGGCCGTGGCCATTGAGATGGTAGGAGAGAGCCGCCACGGCGCCCAGGCCCAGCAGCGGGAGGGCGGTCGCCAGCCCGGTTGTCAGCCGCCATTTGCCGGGTCGGGCAGGTCGGGGACCTGCCCCACGGAGCACCATGGCCGTTCCCAGCGCGTAAAACCCGTACAGGCCCCACCACACGACGACCCGTGGCACATCCGCGCCCGTAAACCAATCGCGCGCGGAAACAGGGGCGCCGGCCAGCCGCAGCCACTCCACCGCGGCCGGCAGCGCCACCGCCAGAAGCAGACAGGCGATCCCCGGAAGGCGGGTCGGCCGGCGGGCGATCAGCACCATGGCTGCCGCCGGCGCGAAGAACACCACGGCCATGCCGGCCAAGTAGTAGGCCGCCAGGAGCATCGCGGCGAACGTCGCCAGCAGCGCCATCCGGCTGCTCCACCGCCGCGAGAGCCGGACAAACAGGATTGCCAGAGCCAGCCCCAGCAACAAAGCCGGCGCCATCGGGGTGCGGTTGTAGTAAAGACTGACATCGCATAGCAGCAGGAGCGCCGGAACATAGCGCACCAGCGGCAGCGCGCCACCGGCCAGCGTCGTGAAATACACCTCGGTGAGGGCTACCACAGCCGCCACCTGGGCCGTGAGGACGATGGCACCCCACCCCGCGAAGGCGTAGGCTTGCGCGACCAGGGCGTACAGGTAGTCCGCCGGTCCGCCGGGATACCTCAGAAACTCGTCGAGGAACCCCGGGGAGGTGTAGAAGATGGGCCGCTGCCAGTGGTAGATGAGCCGGGGGTCGATGCCCGCCCAAACGTAAGCCAGGCAAGCCGCCAAGAATGCCGCATCCTGTACTCTCGCCGCCGGCGGGCGCCGAATGTCCATGACGCGAGTAGTGTAACAAGTATCAGCCGCCGAGTGGCAAGGTATTCGGATGGACCCCTGAAGGGCGATTTGGGAAACCGAAGGCGCCGAGAACATCCACGGACAGTGAATCTTTCAGATTTCAACCAAGCCGTAAAAATCTCTAGACAATTCGATCGATTTGTGATATACGATATGCGGGTCTTACTCTCCGGCACACGGGCGGAGAGAGGAAAGAGGTTCCGCGCCTGAGACCGGGGGCGGGGCCGGGGTGATCTCAACAATTGGAAAGGCAGGTTTGCGCAATGGCAGTGCGAAAGGCAATGCAGTTGTTGTGTGCTTTGACGCTTCTTTGCGGAGTCGTTTACGGCCAGGCGATTTCGGGCAGCATAGTGGGAATTGTGGTGGACCCGGGCAATGCCAGCGTCCCGGGTGTGGAAGTCCAGATCAAGGACATGGCCACCGGGACAGTCCATACGTTCACGACCTCAACGGAAGGAATCTTCCGTTTTAACGAACTCGCGCCGGGGACGTATACCCTGACGGCGAAAATGCAGGGGTTCAAAACCTACACACAAGAGGACATTAACCTAGCCGCCGCGGAGACGCACGACCTGGGAACCATCCGTCTGACGCTGGGCGCGCTGACCGAACAGGTGTCGGTGGTCGCGACCGCCACCTCGGTGCAGACCGCATCCAGCGAAAAGTCCTCGCTGGTAGACGGGAACCAGCTTTCCCAGATCGCCATCAAGGGCCGCGACCTCATGGCCATGTTGAGCCTGGTCCCGGGCGTAGTCAGCTACAGCGCGGGCGAAGCCGCCAGTGAGAACTCCATCGGCGGTGTCAACATTAACGGCGCCGGCGCCAGCCGTGTCAATTTCATGGTGGACGGCATCGTGGACCTGGATACCGGGTCCAACAGCACCACGCACTTCAACCCCAACATGGACTCGGTGGCCGAGGTCCGGGTGCTGACTTCGAACTTCCAGGCGGAGTTCGGGCGCATGGCCAGCGGCTCCATCAGCGTCATCACCAAGGGCGGCGGCCAGCAGTTCCATGGCAGCGGCTGGTGGACCTGGCGGCATGAACAGTTCAACGCCAAGAACTTCTTCGACAACTACAACAACCAGCCGAAGAGCATTTATCGGTACCATGTTCGCGGCTTCAGCGTGGGCGGCCCGGTATACATTCCCAAGATCTGGAACAGGGCCAAGAACAAGCTGTTCTTCTTCATCTCGCAGGAGTACACCAAGCAGAAGCCGGCCACGCAGATCGGCTACTCCAACATGCCGACCGCGCTGGAACGCGCGGGCGACTTCTCGCAGAGCGTGGACCAGAACGGCAAACTGATCCAGTTGCTGGATCCGACCTCACGCAACCCGATTCCCGGAAACCTCATCCCCAAGTCGCAGATCGATGCGGCCGGCCTGGCGTTCCTGAACTATCTGCCGCTGCCCAACCGCTGCGGCGCTTCCGGCGCCGCCTCGGATTGCTGGAACGAGGCCGATCCGACGCAGATCAACCGCCGCAACTTCCGGTCGGTCTTCAACGAAAGTCACCCGCACCGCAACGACGTGGCCCGCATCGACTTTAACCCCACGCCCAAACTGCTCACCTTTATCCGCTACGTCAATGATTACGACTTCGACCAGACGGCCAACGGCAATTACGTGAACCTGCTGGATTCGAACAAACAGTGGACCCCCTATTCGGAAGACCATCCGAACCCGGGGCACGGCTACGGCATTGGCATCACTTATACCATAAACGCCAGTACGGTGAACGAGTTCGTTTTCGGCAAGAGCTACAATACCTGGGACTGGTATCCGCACGATCCGGCGCAGCTCGACCGCGCCAAGATCGGCAATCCGCCGCACTGGTTCGACGAGAAGGATACGAGTTTCACGGGTGACCAGAGCCAAGCGCGTCCGGGCTTATCTCCTGGCAGTCAGAACTTCGCATTCTGGGCTCCCGGGTTCTCCTATGGCGGCGGATCCACGGTGGGGCAGTTCAGCATGAATCCCAACCGGCCGTATACCAATTACAACGATATCTACAGCTTCAACGACAACGTCAGTGTGATTCGGGGGAAACACAGCTTCAAGGCCGGCTTTGCCTACGAACGCACCGGCAAAGTGCAGCAGGCCGGCGGTAACTACCTCGGGTACTATACCTTTGGCAGTTCCTCTTCCATGCCCATGGACACCAATAACGGCTATGCCAACGCGCTGGTAGGCAACTTCCAGAACTATGCGGAAGGCAAGCGCATCATGGGCGATTTCTGGTTCACCAACATCGAGTTCTACCTGCAAGACAGTTGGAGGGTCAGCCGCCGCGTCACAGTAGACATCGGGGTGCGCTTCTACCACATGCCGTCGCAGGAGAACCTGAACAAGAACTCGGCGGTGTTCCTGCAATCGGCCTACGACGCCTCCAAGGCGGCGCGCCTGTACTACCCGGCCTGCACCATCACGCCGGCGGCGGGCGTGGCCTGCCCGTCGGCCAACCAGGTGGCCAAGGACTTGGTGACCGGCTACACCACGTTCCCGGCGCTGGCCGGCACCCTGGTGCCGTATTCGGTGGGCGGCTATTCCTCGCAGCCGAACTACTTCGACGGCATGGTGGTGGCGGATGGCTCCAACCCGGCCGTGCCCATGACTCTGTTCACGGTACCGGCCTGGAAACCGGCCTTCCGCATCGGCATGGCCTGGGACGTGTTCGGCACCGGCAACACGGCGGTCCGCCTCGGTTTCGGCCAGTACTACAACCGCGGCGACGGCAACATTCCCATGGCTTACGGCGGTGCGCCGCCAATCACCTACACCCGGCAAATCTACTACTCCGGGATCAGCACAATTCCGAGTTACGCCAACAGCGCCGCGGTGTCGCCCATCTCGAACGGCGGCATTACCGGTAAGCAGCCGCTGGAGACCGTGATGAACGGCAGTATCGGGATACAGCAGAACGTGGGGTTCGGCACTGTCGTGGAAGCCGCGTACGTGATCTCCCTCCACCAGCACCAGGACCAAACTAACGGCAGCGGCAATGGCGCGGCGGGCACGCAGTACGTCAACGTCGTCCCCATGTTCTCGGAGTACAACCCCAACTACTACAGCGCCTGGACCGGCAACCTGTACGACAACGCTTCCGGCAAGGCACTGAGCGACAATTACTTCCGTCCGATGCTCGGCCTTGGCAACATGAGCCGGGTGGACTTCCGGTCCACGTCCAACTACCACTCGCTCCAGGTGTCGGTCCGGCGCGCCAACCGCCATGGCCTGTCCTATGGCTTGGCGTACACCTTTTCGAAGACCATGATATATAGCGGTTTCCCGTATTACCCGGGCAACTCCTTCTTCAAGAAGTGGTACTACGGGGCGGCCTGGAACAACAGCGGCGCACCGCAAGTGCTCGCGGCCAACTACATCTACGACATCCCCGGGCTCGGCAAGAGGTTCAATATCCGGCCGATGGGCTGGGTGACGGACCACTGGTCGTTGTCGGGCATCTGGTCCTGGCAGGGCCACGGCATGTACGGCGCACCGAGCATCTCCATCACGGGCACCAGCAGCAGCAACCCCGCGCCCAACTGGACCGGTTCGGCCGAAGGCGCGCGGTTGGTGGTGGTCGGGAACCCGACGCTCTCGAACCCCACCTTCTACAACAACATCAACGCCGCCGCCTTCCAGCTTCCGGTGGCCTGCAGCCAGACGCGCCAGACCATGGACTGCTTCGGCAATGCCGGGAATGGCGCCATCTTCTCG
>Ga0208457_1001381_pt1 | contig 17622 bp, 16 predicted proteins | sample June2015DPH_10_1_FD_185513 | JGI IMG/M metagenome (GOLD analysis project Ga0208457, IMG submission 185513) | Peatland microbial communities from SPRUCE experiment site at the Marcell Experimental Forest, Minnesota, USA - June2015DPH_10_150... | ecosystem: Environmental > Terrestrial > Soil >... | reverse complement strand
GCCCCCCGGGCCCGCCAACGCACACACTTACCGAATAACAGGCTTTCATACCCGCAGCATACTTTTACTATCTAACCCCAGGCCCGCCCCACTATTGTTTTGTTCTTCTATGGAAGTGCACCGCTCCCTGCGGATGGATGTCTTAAGCTGGGTACCCGTGGCGAAAGCCCCTTGCCTTGCGTGGTACCACAGTGAACCACGGGTAGCAACCAAGGCCTCCCGCGAATGTTCGCGTAAGAAAAGGTCCTCCCGTCCGGGGTAAAGAAACTACAACTGCTTTAAGGGCTAGAGGGAAGGACCTTCCGGAAGTATTCCATAAGCGCGTTGCGGCCCGTGAGGATGGTCTCGTTCCCGTCGCCAGGTGGTATGACACGGGCACCCCGCTGAAACAAGCTGAAGGGTAGAACGTTAAGAACGCGACCGTTTCGATTCCTCTCCATTAAAAGAGTAAAGCTAGACTCGGGTAGAGGTCAGGAGCCGCCGGGAGCGAAAAGCGGAAGCGGCTTACCGATAACGGGCGCGTTTAGTTCTACCCTTTTCGATGCGGGTCGCTCTAGTGGAGCACCAAGCCTTGATGGAATCCTCTTGTGAGATCCTTCCCTGGGAGAGTGTAGATTAATGGCGCAAATGGAATACTCCGGAAGGGCCTTACCGCCTATATAGCAAGGGAGTAAAAAGAGAAAGAGAGAGACTGAAGGTAAGAAAAGAAAGCGCCCGGCGCGGAATTTACCGCGTCTTGAAGCTCTGCACCGCCTTTTCCAGATTTGCCGCAAGCACCGACAGACTCTTGGCAGCGCCCGATATCTCCTCGGAAGAAGCGAAGTTCTCCTTCGTCACGCCGGAGATCTGGATCATGTCCCTGGTTATCTCTTCGGTACTGGCGTACATTTCCACGATGGCGGTCGCTATCTGGTGGACGCCGCCGTAAAGATTGTCGATGCTCGTTATAATGTGCTCCAAGGCAGTTTGGGCGTTTGAGGAGTATTCCACGCCCGTCACGACGTTTTCCTTCGCCATGTCCATGGAGCCCACGGTCTTCTCCACGCCTACCCTGATGCTCGTGATCATCTCGCCTATCTCCTTGGTGGAGGCCGATGTTCTCTCGGCGAGCTTCTTCACTTCGTCGGCCACGACGGCGAACCCTCTGCCGTGCTCCCCGGCGCGCGCCGCCTCTATTGCTGCGTTTAGGGCCAGCAGATTAGTCTGGTCGGCTATCTCGTTGATGGTGGTTACTATGTCGCCTATCTTCTCCGATTGGGTGCCCAGGTCTTTCACGAATCCGAGCGCCGTCTCGACCGTCTCGGCTATTACCTTCACTTCCTTGATCGCCTTGTCCACAACGTCGCGGCCCCCTCTCGCGATCTTCACCGCCTCGCCCGCCGATTCTTCCACCTTGTTCGAGTTCTTGGAGATATCGTCGGACGTCTGGTTCATCTCGGTCGATGCGGTAGCCACCTGGGTAGCCCTCTCCACCTGTTCCATAGCCCCCTTCGAAAGCTTCTCTGAGGATATGCTCAACTGCGTGCTGGCCGACGCCACGCTTGTGGCAGACAACGTTACTTCTTTGAGCGTCCGGCCGAGGCTGGAGTTCATTGCCTCCATCGATCTGGCGAAGATTCCCATTTCATCCTTTCTCTTGAGGGCGTGCTCCGAAACGGGTATGGAGAAGTCGCCCTTTGCCATAAGGTCGATTTGCGCGGAGGAACGGAGGATCGGTACGATGATGCTGCGGGCGACAGACCGGGAGAGCCACGCGCCGATAAGGAGGGTCGCGAAGCCGAGGACGAGGAAGATGATGCGGGCCGAAGAGGCGCTCTGCCTTATTTCGGCGGATTGCTGCGAGATGATTTTTCCCCGGTCGGCAACAATTTCATCGGCCGCCTGCATGTAGCCTCCCACGGTTTTTGCCAGCTCTCCGTATTTGGCAGCCGCTTCGGCGCTGTTTCCCGACATGGCCGCCGCGATCGCGCCGTCGTTCGCATCTACGCCTTTCGCGACCTCTTCCTTGAACCTTGCGATGAGTTGTCTGCTTCCATCATCGCCGGCCGATTTATCGAGGTACTCGAGGTCTGCCTTGTAAGCTGTCCTGAGCTCTTCGATCCGTTTCTTCCCTTCCTCCCTGACGGCGCTGTCCTGGGCAGCGCAAATCCGGCCTATCAGGTAATTGATATCGGAAAGGGCGGCCCTCATCTGAGTAGCGTTCTTCAGCCCGGGGCTGCCCACTTTGTCGAGCTGCTCGATGTCGCCGCCGATCTTGCTGAGGCAGATCACGCCTATGACAACCACAGCGGCCATCAAGGCGAGGGTGATGCCGAAGGCGATCCCCAGCCTTTTTCCGATCTTGGCGTCCGTGAATAGATTCATTGCTGCCCCCTTCACTGAATTGCCCTTCCGCAGCCCTCGAAAGCTCCATGGACAGATTGGGCCTCCTCAGGCTCGGGACGGCGCAAACTATTTATCGCCTCTTCCCGTTTTTTATTAAAGATATCTTTCTCAGAAAGGAAAGAAAGAAACCCCTCCCATAAGAGAGAGGGGTTTCTTTGAGAGCCTTTTTTCTACCCGCCCTTTAGGCTTTTCCCGGGGCCGTCTTCTTCGCAGAGATGTTCTTCATCACGGCGCTGTTGATATTGAGGAGGATCCAGAGTACGCAGAGGACGGCAAATACCCCCGCGAACCGGATGAGGAGTGTGCTGAATATCCAGGTGAAATTGTCCCGCACGATCTTCACGGTCGTAATAGGCCCCTCGGTCTTCGAGATGCCGATGGAATGCCAGTCGGCCGCGCCCTGGTCTTCGATGTAAGTCTGGTCCTTCCATTCCCGGTATTTGGTATAGTCGATATTGTAGGCGGGGTCCCTGTGGTTCTTCAAGGCCTCCCTGTACCAGGCGAGCACCTTGTCGTGAGGCTCGCTATACTCGATGTAGATAGCCGTTTTCTCGGTCTTGACGACCTTGCCGCCGGGCATGACGGGGGCGCCCCAGGGCGGGTTGCCGCTGGCAAAGCCATAGGAGGAAGCCGGCAAGAGTGCGAAAGCCAGTACCGCGACCGCTGCTGTTATGTAAAGTATGGTCTTCATGAGCGCCTCCTACTCGAACATCGATAGAAGCATACCCGCGGCTGCCGGCGAGCCGATGGAGCCGGCAAGACACGCAGCCATGGCGTGCATGAGCAGGTAGTTCTTTTTGTCGTACTGCTGCCCTATGATCTGTGAGAGCCGCGGGGACATGGGGAGGGCCGAGACGCCGGAATTGCCGATGAGAGGATTGAGCTTCTCTTTGGCGACGAGGTTGATCACCTTGACCGTAAGGATGCCTCCGGCAGTGCAGACCACGAAGTCAACGAGGCCGAGGGCGAAGACCATGATGGGCTTGTACGTGAGAAAGACATGGGCCTGCATCGAGGCGCCTACGCTGAGTCCCAGGAAAATGGTGACTATGTCCATAAGCGGGTTCGCCGCCGTGTCGGTCAGCCTCTTCACGACTCCGCTGATCCTCATCAGGTTGCCGAACATGAGCATTCCCATCAAGGGCATGACCGCCGGCACCAGAAGGGCGATAATACCTCCGCAGATGAGAGGGAAGAGGACGAGCTCCGTCCGCGAGCACTTTCTAACCACCTTCATCCTGATGAGCCTTTCCTTCTTGGATGTCATGGCACGCATGATCGGCGCCTGGATGATGGGGACCATGGACATATACGAATATGCGGCGAGGGCATTGGCGGAGAGCAGATGAGGTGCCAGCTTAGCGGTAAGGTAAATGGTCGTCGGGCCGTCCGCGCCGCCGATGATGCCGACCGATGCGGCCTCCTTGATAGTGAAGCCGGCCAGGATGGTCCCCGTGAAGGTCACGAAGACGCCAAGCTGGGCCCCGGCCCCTATGAGGAGCATCTTGGGGTTGGATATGAGCGGCTCAAAGTCCGTCATGGCTCCGAGGCCCAGAAATATGAGGCACGGGATTACTTCCCAGATGATGCCGTACTTATAGAAGAATTGCAAAAGCTGGGGATGCCCCTCCTGGAACCCGAAAAGAGGTGTATTAGGAAAATTTACGAGGAATATGCCGAAACCGATGGGCAGTAAAAGAAGCGGCTCAAAGTCTTTGACTATCGCCATATAGAGGAAAAAACAGCCTACCGCCCACATAAAGACGTATTTCCAGCCGATCGCGGTGAAAAGCGCGGGAAGGCCGGTCGTCTGCATCGTGCCGACGAGCAGATCCCAAATCTCGTTGAAACTCATCGCAGCCTCCTTGATAAATTCTCACTTGATATACAAGTACTTCGAACTGAAAAAGGCCAAATACGGCCGGTGCTTCCCGATACCCCCCCATCCCCGAGCTAATGAAAAATATCACAAGGCTGACAAGCATATATAATATTCCATCAAGGTATGTCAACTAATATTTAAGGGGGGCCCGGCTCTTTTCGCGCCTAATACGGGCGACTGCGCACCGTGCAATCCTCAGCGCGAGGGTCGGGGCGCGAAGGCGTGCTTTCCTGCACGTCGAAGCGTCACGCCCCGCCGCGCTGCAAAGTCAGGGGCAAAGAGCGCCAGGCCCATTGCAATTTTTTGGGAAAGCATTTATCATCATAAGGACAATGCGGCCGTACATTTCCGAAGGCTTGTGCAAGAAGTGCAAAGAATGCGTCGATACTTGCCCTTATGAGGTCTTTGCGGACCTCGAAGGCGACGTAGTGGTTGAGAACGCGGAGGACTGCATCGAATGCACCGTCTGTGTGGAGTCCTGCCCCGAGCACGCAATCTCGATGGGTGATTGAATGGAGAGGGTCCTGCTCGATGAGAAGGCCATGGAGAGGATCATCACCAGGATCACCCATGAAATCCTTGAAAAAAGCCAGGGCTCCAAGGATCTGAGCCTCATAGGCATCAGGACCAGGGGCATCTTTCTCGCCCGGAGGATCAGGGAGAAGATCAGGGAGATCGAGGGCAGGGATATGCCCCTGGGCATACTGGACATCACCATGTACCGCGACGACATCGCCAAGCAGAAGGCCGCCCTCGCGGTGAAGAAAACGGACATCCCTTTCGACGTCAATAACAAGATTATCGTGCTCGTTGACGACGTGCTCTACACGGGGAGGACGACGAGGGCTGCGATCGACGCCATCATGGACCTCGGAAGGCCGAATAAGATCCAGCTGGCTGTTCTCGTCGATCGGGGTTCGCGAGAGCTGCCTATCCAGCCCGATTATACGGGAGTCCTGTACGGGGCGGCCACGGAAGAGGAGGTCTCGGTAAGGCTTCGCGAGATGGACGGCAAAGACGAAGTCTTGCTATCAAAATCGCCATGAACTGGTCCCGCAAAGACCTTCTGGGTGTCAGGGAGCTGTCGAAAGAAGAGATACTGCTGCTTCTCGACACGGCGGATTCTTTCCGCGACATATCGCGAAGGGACATCAAAAAAGTCCCGACGCTCCGGGGAAAGACGGTCATCATGCTTTTTTACGAGCCGAGCACGAGGACGCGCGTTTCCTTCGAGATCGCGGCCAAGCGACTCTCCGCCGATACGATCAGCATTTCAACGAGCACGAGCAGCGCCGTGAAGGGGGAGACGCTGAAGGACACTGGAAGGAACCTCGAATCGATGCGGCCCGATGCCATTGTCATCAGGCACAATATGGCAGGCGCACCGTATATCATCTCGAGAATCCTCAATTCCTCCGTCGTAAATGCCGGCGACGGAGCCCACGAGCACCCGACCCAGGCGCTCCTCGATTTGTTCACGATGCGCGAGAAAAAGGAGACCCTGGACGGGCTGAAGATCGCCATTATCGGGGACATAGCCCACAGCCGCGTCGCCCGGTCGAATATATTCGCCTTACGGAAGTTCGACACGGAGGTGACCTGCTGCGGTCCCCCGACCATGCTGCCCCCCTACCTCGAAGAGCTGGGGGTCAAGGTGGCGTACCGCCTCGAAGAAGCTGTTGCCGATAAGGACGTCATCATGATGCTTCGCATACAAAAAGAACGGGGAGGCACTTCCTTCATCCCTTCCATAAAGGAATACTCCTCTCTTTACTGTCTGAAGGAGGCCCATCTCGAAAAGGCGCGAAGTGACGTCATTATCATGCACCCGGGACCCATAAACAGAGGAGTGGAGATCAGCGACCAGGTAGCGGACGGACCTTATTCCGTGATCCTCGACCAGGTAGAAAACGGTGTTGCCGTAAGAATGGCCGTCCTCTATCTGCTTTCCGGAGGCGAGACTTGATCCTCATCAGGAACGGCCGTGTCCTGGACCCTGCGAGCTGCCTGGACGAGGTCCTGGACATACTGATCGACGGCGAAACGATAGCGAGAATCGACAAGAAGATCGCCGCGGCGGGCGCCGATCAGGTCATCGATGCGAGCGGGCTCCTCGTGGCCCCGGGCCTTATAGACGTGCACACCCACCTACGCGAACCGGGTTATGAATGGAAAGAGACGATAGCCACCGGGACGATGGCTGCGGCCCGCGGCGGCTTCACCTCCATCGTCTGTATGGCGAACACCGACCCGGTGAACGATAACAAGAGCGTCACCGAGTACATTATGAAGAAGGCCCGCGCGGAAGGCGCGGTCCGGGTATTCCCGTGCGGGGCTATAACCAAGGGGCTCAAAGGCGAAGACCTGTCGGAAATGGCGGAGATGCGCGAGGCAGGCGTGGTCGCCATTTCCGACGATGGAAAATCGGTCAGGAACAGCGCGCTCTTCCTGAAGGCACTCGAGTACGCCCGTCTTTTCGGGCTGCCGACGATCTGCCATTGTCAGGACGAGAGTTTCACAGGGGTCGTCCACGAGGGCCATGGGTCGCTCATTTCGGGGCTCGATGCGGTCCCGCCCGTTGCGGAAGAGATAATGGTCCAAAGAGACATTTCCATAGCGCGGTACGTCGGCTCCCCCGTGCACATTACCCATATCTCCACCGGCGGGACGGTCGACATCATGAGACACGAAAAGGGCCGGTCTCCACTTGTAACGTGCGATACATGCCCCCATTATTTTACCCTCACGGACGAAGCCACCCTCACCTACGACACAAACGCCAAAGTAAACCCGCCCCTGCGGTCGCGGGCGGACGTGGACGCCATAAGGGAAGGTCTCAGGGACGGCACGATAGACATGATCGCCACCGACCACGCTCCTCACGACCCTGTCTCGAAGGAAGTCGAGTTCAACCTGGCGTCTTCCGGGATATCGGGGCTTGAAACGGCGCTCGCACTCAGCCTCTCGCTGGTGCACGAAGGCGTGCTCGACCTCAGGGCCCTGCTGGCAAAGATGACGGTCAATCCCGTGCGCATGCTCAACCTGCCCTACGGCGAGATCGCCGTGGGCAAGCCGGCGGATCTCATCGTCTTTTCCGACAGGGCAGAGTGGACCGTCGACAGGAACGCCTTTCTTTCCAAAGGCAAGAACACGCCGTTCCATGGGATGAAACTGAGGGGCAGGAACCTCCTGACCGTGGTCGCCGGAAGGATAGTCTACAACGAGCTATAAAGGTGTCCTGTTGTTGGCAAGGATGCGCCCGGACCGTGAAGGCCCGGCCTATCCTTCGGGTCCGAAGCCGTGCGTCCGGTCGTACTCTCTGCGCCTGGCCCTATCGATACGGATGATGCCCATATAGAGAAAAATGAGCGTGACTGCCAGGAAGAACCTTAAGGGTATCCGCTTGGGTATCATCCTGGAAAAATCCGTGGGACGATGCCCTTCTTCCGTGCCTGAACCGTCTACCCGGGCCTGGCTGTCCTTTCTTATCTCGATGGCAACCCCGTAGAGATTGCCGAAGATGCTTTTCTCCTTGGAATAACCAGACAGAAAGGGCAGGGCGGCAAGGGGCAAGCAGATGGCGATGACGATGAAGATGATGCCCATTTTTTTTTCCGGGTCCATACAGTCAGTTAATATACCACAGGGCAGCCGGGCAGCGGGAGCATTCTTTTTCAGCCGGGATGGGAAAGGCCGCCGGCCGGGCAACCAAGAATCATGTAGCATTAATCGATTCGGCTGTGATATATTACAGATGGCTTTGGAGCAGAAAGAGGCAGAGTTCGAAGGGCACAATCCCATGACGCACACGGCACCCAGGAGATTGTTTTAGCAATGGATCGAAGGCAGCGCCGGCCGGGTCGATGGTTAACCGGCAGGAGCGATGAATCCACGATTGCTGTTCACCCGATGACTCCGGCATCCTATTCAAAGGGCTTATGAATTATGGACTGGGGCAGCATATTTCACATATCGTTCACCACGGATTTCTGGCTTCGTCTATCAAGCGTCATCTTCATCAACATCATTCTTTCCGGGGATAACGCGGTCGTTATCGCCTTGGCGGTTCGCTCGCTATCCGGTAAGCAGCGGTTCCAGGGCATCCTGTTCGGCACCGGCCTGGCCGTCGTGCTCCGGATCGTGCTCACCTATTTTTGCTGGATACTCCTGGAGGTAAGCTTCTTAAAGTTTCTCGGCGGATGGTTGATCGCATGGATAGCGGTGAAGCTCTTCATCGAAGGCACGGGCGATGAAGGTGACCGGAAAGAGGTCCATACGCTGGGGAAAGCTATCGTGACTATACTGATTGCCGACCTCGTGATGAGCACGGATAATGTCCTTGGTGTTGCCGGGGCCTGTAAGGGCAGCGACGCGGGTTTAGCCTTACTTATTTTCGGCCTGGGCAGCAGCATCCCCATCGTTGTGTTCGCGAGCGACATCCTCTCGCGGCTCATGGACAGATATCCGATTATAGTGACCCTGGGCGCTGCCATCCTGGGCAGGGTCGCAGGGGATATGATCTCCAGCGATGCATTTATAGAGAGTACTTTACACCCGAGCGCGCTTACGTGCTACACGGTCCAAGGGGTCTTCACCGTGGGGGTCATCGTGGTCGGGAAGCTATGGATGAGACATAAGGCGGCAAAGCTCGCGTCCGGAACTGAGGCGGACGCCGACTAGCCGTCAAGGGGTTACCTTTCCCGAACGCCCGAAGGTGCCTGTGCAATGGGCCGCTCCCTGTGAATCGCGGGCCGGACCTTCAAAGGCACGAGGCGCGAAAAGAGGCGAGCTCCTCGGGAAGAACCTTGACAAAAGAAAGCATCCCGCGTTATCCTTTTGCGTTTTTTTGGGTATCACGAACTTACGGAATGAGGTCTTAAGTGCTCAAGTCATTGAAGTTCCGCGCCGTTCTCATACTTGTATTCCTGTTCATATCCATCGTCTACCTCGTGCCGAACGCCGTCGAGCTTGAGGGCGCATGGAAGAAATACTTCCCATCGGATAAGATACACCTGGGCCTCGACTTGAAGGGGGGGATGCATCTCCTTCTATCCCTGGACACTAACCGGCTGATGGACAACATGCTCGACAGGAAGTTCAACCAGCTCAAGGACGGAATGATCCGGGAAGGTATAAGGTTCGTAGGGCTCGACAAAAGGGCGGACAGGATCGAGGTGGTCATAAAGGCCGAGCAGCGGGAGAAATTCTACAATCTCGTCGGTAAAGAGCTGCCCGACCTAAAGGTGATCGAGAGCAAGACCGAAGGGGACAACCTGACCCTTGGCCTTTCCTATTCGGAGAAGGAGGTCCTCAACCTGAAAGATAACGCGGTGCACCAGGCACTCGAGACCATCAGGAACAGGGTCGACCAGTTCGGGGTGTCGGAGCCGGTCATCGTTCAGCAGGGCGAAAGCAACATACTTGTGCAGCTTCCGGGCATAAAGGACCCTGAAAGGGCCCTGGAGCTTATCGGCAAGACGGCCCAGCTCGAGTTCAAGCTAGTGGACGAGGAGAATGCGGCGAAGGCGGGTACCGGCGTCATCCCCGAGGGCGACGAGCAGCTCATGATGAAATCGAGGAACAGGGATACGAGTGTGACCACAACGACGCCCATCCTAGTGAAGAAGCAGACCCTTCTGACCGGCGACATGCTGACCGACGCGAGGGTGAGGATAGGCGGCGAATTCCATAACGAGCCCTATGTGGCCCTCGAGTTCAACAGCGAGGGCTCCAGGATCTTCGACAGGATCACGGGCGAGAACGTGGGTAAGCGGATCGCCATAATCCTCGACAACACCGTCTACTCGGCGCCGGTCGTCAGAGAGAGGATATCGGGCGGAAAGGCCTCTATCACAGGCGGTTTTACTTCGGACGAGGCAAAAGACCTTGCCATCGTGCTTCGCGCCGGCGCCCTTCCGGCCCCCGTCAACGTGATACAGAACATCACGATCGGCCCTACTTTAGGACAGGACTCGATCAGGAAAGGGGTGCAGGCGGCCATCCTGGGCGGACTGCTCGTCATCGTTTTCATGATCTATTACTACCGGGCTTCCGGTATCGTGGCGGACATCGCGCTCTTTCTCAACCTGATATATCTGCTCGGCGCATTTACGGCCCTGAGAGCGACCATGACGCTGCCCGGCATTGCAGGCATCATCCTTACGATAGGCATGGGCGTCGATACGAACGTCCTCATTTTCGAGCGCATCCGGGAGGAGCTCAGGCTCGGCAAGACCGTGCGGGCTGCCGTCGACGGTGGATATTCCAAGGCCTGGGTTACCATCTTTGACGCCCACATCACTACGCTCATCACCACGTTCATCCTTTTTATATTCGGCACGGGCCCCATAAAGGGCTTTGCCGTTACCCTTGCCATAGGTATAATCATCAACCTTTTTACCGCCGTTTTCGGCTCAAAGACCATCTTCGACTGGATACTTGCGCGATATAAACCCAGGAGCCTGAGCATCTGATGAAATTTAGAGAGATCACAAAGAAGACGAACATCGATTTCATAGGCATGAGAAACAAGATGTTTATACTCTCGGCGGTCCTCGTGCTCACCGGCCTGTTCGGTTTTGTCATGGTCGCCCTCGGCAAGGCGAACTTGAGCGTCGATTTCACGGGCGGGACCGAGCTGCAGTTACGGTTTGACCAGCCTACTTCAATAGGCGCCCTGAGAAGCGCCCTGACAAGCGGCGGCATAGAAGACGTCCAGATCCAGGAAGTGGCCGGGAAGAACGACTTTTTCCTCAAGACGAAGCTCATGAATACGGGCACCGAGAAGGAAAAGGTCCAGGACAAGATCTCCGCCATCATCTCGCGCGCAATGCCGGGCAAGGGCTTTCAGGTGCTGGGCAGCAACATGGTCGGGTCGAGCGTGGGAAAGACCCTGAAGCAGCACGCTATCATCGCCATCGCCCTCTCGCTCCTGGGGATCATCATCTATATCGCCTGGAGGTTCAATTTTGTTTTCGGGGTTGCCGCCACAATCGCTACCTTTCATGACGTCCTTGCCCTTCTGGGCATATTTTTCGTGCTCCATCGCGAGATGAACATCCTCTTCATCACGGCCCTTTTGACCATTGCAGGCTATTCCCTTACCGACACGGTCGTCGTCTTCGACAGAATCAGGGAGAATATGGCAAAAATGAAGTCGAAGACGGATTTTGGCAAGGTCATAAACGGCAGTATCAATGAAGTATTGAGCAGGACGCTCATTACCTCCCTCACGGTCTTGCTGGTCATTGCCGCCCTTCTCGTTCTCGGGGGTCACGTGCTGCTCGATTTTTCTTTTGCCCTTTTTATCGGCGTGATGGTAGGGACATATTCGTCTATCTTCGTAGCGAGTCCGTTGATCTACCTGTGGAGGACCAGGAGCTGACATCCGCCCCTTCCCTTCTTCTCACAGCCTTCCGCCCTCCATGGGCGTGCCCGGGCCCTGGTCGCCTTTTTGAGGAAAGACTCCGCCTGAATGCAATCGAGACTTGAAGACGTCTTGAAGGATAAGGAAAGGGAGCTGAAGCTCTACGAGAAGTTTGTCGGGCTCACCCGCTTTTGCGAAGACGAGGTCTTTCCATTTTCCCCCGTTCCCCTCCAGGAGCACGTCGAGGCTCTCAAAAAGATTGTGGAGAAGCTGATACCGGAACCGAAGGACCGGAGAGAGGAGATGTTCTCCGGAGAGGTCTTCGTCCTCCTCTGCGTGCTTTACCTTCACGACATAGGTGCGGCCGGGAGCTTGACCTTCTGGCCGAACCCCGGGATGCTCAATGCCATGGAGGCGCCCCAAAGGACGCTCTTTCTCAATAACGAGATAGGCAGGCGGCTCGACATCCCCGAAAAAGCCATGGAACTGGTCAACTCGCTCATCCTCTCCATAAAGAAGATCCCCATAGAGTGGGAGATAGCGGAAGAAGCAAAAAAGGCGATAATACGGAATGCGCCCGTGCTCGGCGCGATCTTCGATTTCGCCCATCTCATATGGGACGTATTTTCGAGGGATTCGTGCCTCGCCGCCCTGAAAAGGCAGAGAAGCCCCGATCTGCGGCCGGGATGCGGAGAGGCGGCCGTTGACGTCAACAGCAGAGACGGCATCATCTCGATTTCGTGTTCTCCGGCTTTTCCCTACCAGGTCCACATGCTCAATCGTATAAGGGAGCATGTCGATACGCGCTTCAACCGCTTCAAGGACGCGGTGAACGGCAGGCTCGGGTTTCAATACAGGCAGATCGAGTGGGACATAGCGGAAGGATCGGGCCTGGAGCGCATCTACGACATGCCCGGCCATTTCCCCTTCTCCGCTTTCCAGGGGGTGCCCTATGTCCGTTGGGACGAGGCCTCGCGAATGCTGGACACGCTCTTTCAATACGGCTACGTCGTCGTTGTCGGGGACGGAGCTACGGGGAAGACAACGATGCTTAACTCTTTCGTGGCCCCTCAGCTCCGCCGTATCTCCCCCAACGTTTTCTACGCGGAGCTATGGGACCACCCCGTCCACGACATAAGGGAGGCCATAGGGAACGTGCGGGGGCTGACCGCCGGGGACCCCCTTGATATCATTTCAACGTGCAAGAAGCTCCTGATAGACGGGCCGTGCTTTTTTATCGTCGACGGGTGCGAGAGGCTGAAAACGGTGGGCGCCGAAGAGGGGGAGAAGCTGGAAAGGTTCATCAGATTCTGCCTGGAGAACGAGGACGTCTACCTCATCGCCCTGGGCGACAAAGAGGAGTTTTTCGCCTGGTACAGGCCTTTCAAGGCCATGAGCATGTCGTCCATCTTCGAGATAAGCCCTCTCATTCGGTCTCAGGAAACACTCTCATCCCTGCCGGCTGAGGTCGTTCCACTGGAGATATTAAAGGAAAAGGTGGACGAGGTGGCGAGGCAGGTCGCCGATCCCAACGATCTCAGGGAGACCCTTTCGGTATTGACGGCCAACGGCGGGAATTCCCTCAAGCGCTACAGCGTCGGCGACATCTGCTTCGAGACGCGGATTCCCCCCGAACGGGTGCTGAGATGTCTCGGCCTTCTTCAGGAGAAAGGGATCGTCCGCAGGCAGGAGGTCTTGAAGGCGGTCTACTGGACGCTTTCGAGCCGCCATTTGAAGGAGCACCTCTACCGTCACCTGGGTCTCGAGGCCTTTGCGCATAAGAGGCGCGTCCGCGAAACGCTGCGCAACGCAGCCGGAGAAGGCCGGCTTCTCGGTCCGGACGTCCTCGATACGATCGAGGACCTTCGGGACAGCATGAAGTTCGGCAAAAGGGAGATGGGGCTGATACTCGCAAGCATGGCCTACCATGGGAGAGAGTGGAGGGAGTTTCTGGACAAAGCCGAAAAGGAGGTCCAGGGCTTCGACAGCGAGTTTGCCTTATCGCTTCTCGGTCATGACGACGCACGAGTCCGGGAGGCGACATTGAGGTTGCTGGGCAGGACCAGGGATGACGCCCTTATCAATCCCCTCCTCGCCCATTTGAGAAAGGAGAGCTCTCCCGAATTGCGCATGCTTCTCGTCGAGAGCTTCGTCGCTAGCGGCAAGAGGAGAAGCATCGTAGCCCTTATGAGCGCCCTCACGGAAATGGCAGACAAGGATGCAAAAGCGCACGTGGTCGATCGGATCTACCACCTCCCTGCCAGGACGGCCCGGGATCTCCTTATAGGCATAGCCGACGTGGAGAAGGACCCGGAAATGATCGACAGGATCGATTATTGGCTCTCTAGACTGGAGGAATAGCGGCCATGCCGTACATGTAAGGCCGGAGCGCTTCGGGCACGACAATTGTCCCGTCCGGACGCTGGCAGTTCTCCATGACCGCCATGACGGTCCGCCCCACGGCAAGCCCCGATCCGTTGAGAGTATGTACGCGCTCGGTCTTTCCTGTCCCGGACTTGTACCTGATCTTTGCCCTTCTGGCCTGGAAATCCTCGAAATTGCTGCATGATGATATCTCTCTGTAAATGTTCTGTCCCGGGAGCCACACCTCGATGTCGTACGTTTTCGCTGAGGAAAATCCCAGATCGCCCGTGCAGAGAAGAGAAACCCGGTAGTGGATGTTTAGTTTTTTCAGGACGTCCTCAGCATCGAGAAGCAGGCTTTCCAGCTCGTCGTAGGAGTCCCGGGGCAGGCTGAACTTGACGAGCTCCACCTTGTTGAACTGGTGTTGCCTCGTCAGACCCCTCGTGTCCTTGCCGTGCGCGCCCGCCTCTTTTCTGAAGCAGGGCGTGTAGGCGGCGTATTTCACCGGCAGGTCTCCTTCCTTGAGTATCTCGTCCCTGAAGATGTTCGTGACGGGCACTTCCGCAGTAGGTATGAGAAAGTAATCAGGGTCGGAGAGCCTGAAGAGCTCTTCCTCGAACTTGGGCAGTTGGCCGGTCCCGGTCATGCTTTCCCTGTTTACCAGGAACGGCGGCAGAACCTCGGTGTAGCCGTGATGGAGCACGTGGAGATCCAGCATGAAATTGATGAGCGCCCTTTCAAGGAGGGCACCGTGGGATTTGTAAAGGGTGAACCTGGAGCCGGTGATCTTGGCCGCTCTCTTGAAGTCGAGTATGCCGAGCCTCTCGCCCAGGTCCCAGTGAGGAAGCGGCTGGAAATCGAAGATCGGTTTTTCACCCCATACCTTGACTACTTCGTTCTCTTCCTCGCCTGCGCCTATGGGCACGGACTCGTGGGGGATGTTCGGTATCTCGAGACTCAGGGCCTCCCATTCTTTTTCGACGGACTTTAACTCCTGCTCGCGCTTCTCGATCTCTCTTCCCAAGCCGCGGAGCCGCTCGATCTCGTCCCTTCCTTCGATGCCGCTCTTTTTCAGGCGCGCTATCTCGTCCGAGGTGGCGTTACGCTCGCTTCTCATCGCCTCCACTTCCCTGATCAGGTTCCTCCTTTTCCCGTCCAGCGCTATCAGTGTTTCGAGGTCGAATGAGTATCCTCGCTTCTTGAGGCTTTCCCTCACGACATCCGGCCTTTCTCTTGTCAGTTTCGGGTCGAGCATTTAATCCTCCAGGAGCTCCTTGTTGAACTGCAGCGGCTCGAGGATATACAGAAGGCCGCTTCTCGTGTAGACCGCCTTCCCCTCCACAAGGAGCTGGACCGACTTTGTATTTGGAAAGCTTGCCAGAAAAGAGTCCACCAGGCTGTACACCATTGTGACCTCCCTGCCAGGGCTTCCCGGATCCATAAACTCTTTGGACAGATTAAGGTATAGCACGCCGTCCTGGCCTACAGCCATATCGTACAGCCGCAGCCTGTCCGGGATGGAGCGCGCCCCTTTCAGCTCCCTGAATATGATGTCCGCCCGGGCCTTGTTCGACATGTTCTTCTGGACCTCTACCATCTTCTTTCCCAGCTTTCCCCGGCCGTCGGGGAAGAAAATCGTCACCGCTTCAGGACCGTCGCCCGCGGGACGGAGGACGGGAACCACGGGGCGATCGTACAGGAGGAGGAAGGCGAGGACGATCGCCGCTAAAATGATTAGACCGTACGCCGGCCTGAAGCGCTTATAGGTGCCCATTATCTAAGGAGTTGAGGAATTCATCCCCCGTCGCTATCCTGAAGAGAGGGTATAGCACCGAATTCCTGTACGCCTCCATGAAATGTGCGTGAATCTCGGGTCTGTACACGGCGCTCAGGTCTTCGAGGATAATGGTGTGAAAGTCGCTGCAGACGGCATCCAAGGCAGTGGCAAGAACGCAGAAATGGGTGTTGATGCCGCCTATGGCGACCGTATCCACGTCAATGGCGCGCAGCCTCCGGCTGAGGTCCGTCTCGAAGAAGGCGCTGAACCTCCTTTTTGGCAGAACGATATCGGTCGGCTCGGGCTGAAGCATCGGCGTCACCTGCGCGCCCGCCGTTCCTCTTATGGCATGGGGCTTCAACCTGCTGCCCCTGAAAATAAAGTCGTCTTCAAGGAAGCTGTCACACGCGAAAATGACGGGAAGAGAGAGCGCCCTGCATCGCTTAAGAAAGTCGCGCATGGGACCGACGATGGCGAGCAAGGCGGCCGGACAATTTTCATTTTTGTATGTATCGTCGAGCATATCGACAATCAGGACCGCCGGTTTCATCCTGTGCGCCCCTGGCCGCCGGTTTTGTCCCCGGAGAGAAAAACGGCCTTGAAAGTCTCCATGAGGACAGAGGCGGTCTCTTCAGCCGTCTTTCCTTTAAGGAGGGCTATCTCCCGGACCACATGCTTCACAAAGGCCGGCTCGTTTCTCCTGCCCCTTTCGGAAGCGGGGGCCAGGAATGGGGCGTCAGTCTCCGATAGAAGCCTGTCCAGCGGCACGTACCGTACGACCTTCGCGAGCCCCGTGTTCCGGTAAGTCACCGTGCCGGGGATCGAAAGGTACATGCCCATATCCAGGAGCTTCTTGGCGGTCGCCAGGTCGTAGGAATAACAATGGACGACAGTTCTGGGGCCATTCTTCAGTGTCTCCCTGAGGATTTCGAGGGTCTTCTCTTTGGCGTTTCTGGAGTGTATGATTACCGGAAGGCCTTCTTCGACGGCCAGCGCTATCTGCCGCCGGAACGCCTCGATCTGAAGTGCGGCGGGGGAGAGGTTCCTGTAGAAATCCAGGCCGATCTCACCGCAGGCGATTACCCTGGGGTGTCTCAGATAACCCCTTGTTTTCTCTTCGATCTCACTGGAGTAATCTTTCGCGTTGTGGGGATGGGTGCCCAGGGCGCCGTAAACGCGTGCGTCCCTCTCGATGATCTCCAGAACCTTGCCGAAATAGCGGATCTCCGTTCCGACCGTCACCATGCAGGATACGCCGCCGCGAGCCGCCCTGTCGATGACCGCCTGGCGGTCATCGACGTATTCCTCCATCTCCAGATGGCAGTGAGAATCTACGAACATGGATATTATTTTATAGCACATTCGTCCGCGCCCGGGCAATCAAGGCGCCATCCGGCCCCAGGATAAGCGCATTTGAAAATACTCTCTTTACTAGCAGCCCGAACACCGCGCCGACTATAGCCGGGTCGATGAGATTCCCGTCCCGCCGCTACTCTTCCCCGACCCTTTTTCTTCTTCTTTTTAGTCTCTTGCTATATAAGCGGCAAGGCCCTGCGGCGTATTCCCTTCGCCCCAACGCTCTTACACCTACCGCTCTCTCTGCCAGTTTCTTTTCTTTTGAGTCTTTCCGTTCATCCCCGGCAAGGCCCTTCCGGAGTATTCCATTTGCGCCATTAATCTAGACTCTCCCAGGGAAGGAATCTTACAAGAGGATTCCATCAAGGCTTGGTGCTCCACTAGAGCGACCCGCATCGAAAAGGGTAGAACTAAACGCGCCCGTTATCAGTAAGCCGCTTCCGCTTTCGCTCCCGGCGGCTCCTGACCTCTATCGATCCTAGCTTTACCTCA
>Ga0208457_1001376_pt1 | contig 17648 bp, 12 predicted proteins | sample June2015DPH_10_1_FD_185513 | JGI IMG/M metagenome (GOLD analysis project Ga0208457, IMG submission 185513) | Peatland microbial communities from SPRUCE experiment site at the Marcell Experimental Forest, Minnesota, USA - June2015DPH_10_150... | ecosystem: Environmental > Terrestrial > Soil >... | reverse complement strand
ATGCGCTGGACACGACGCGGCGCTCACCGCCTCCTCAAGCTCCGCCTCTGGATCGCTCGCTGCGGAACAACTTGGTTCGAAGTCTTGTATTCTCGCGGAGCTCAACTGACAAATGCTTGACACAACCGTTTGCAGCACGTACCTTGAAATCAAGCCGCACATATACGGAGCTTACAACCGAGCAGCGGGAATATGTATTCAAGCTCATCCCCGACTCCTCGTTTCCCTCTCCCCGGTTGGTTGACCGCCGTATGCCACTAAGAACGGGGTGGGATTGTACATCGTGGGCAGAAATTCAAGGGTGTGAATGGATGTGAACGTGGTTTTGGTAAATGCACCCCGGTTCACCATGGTCTTGGACGGGCTATGCTGCTACACAACTTCACTACATGGAAACGGTTATAGCTCTTCGTTCATGATTCACCTGATATATTGCCGTAGCACGAGGCATTTCGCTCCGAAATGTCGAGTGCGGAGGAAGGCAGATTCACGAATCTTAGCGCACAAGGGGTGATTGTTGCGGAGACGGCTTCGTGCATTTAAGTTCGGTACCGGTACAGCGCCGCCACCGGTCGCCTTGCGGCGCATGCGGATGGCGGCTTATCGCTTCGAATTAACACCTGCCAGCAATCAGAATTCATCGAATCACCAGACTGTCTCCGGATGAATCAGGATCATGAATTCCACCGCACTTGTGGCCAGAGCCTGAGAGAGCCGAGCAGAGACACGAACCCCATACCTGGAGTACATGTGACGTGTGTGTGGTCGTCACCATCGCTTCGCTTTCGCTTCGAGTAGATTCAATTACGCTCTACCAGCGATTCATGGATTCCTGTCAGCTCTGGTTTCATACCCTCCTGACGTTTCCGGATAATTCCCAGTATATCGGCGTTACTTCCGACTGCGCAGTGGGCCGGTTTCCGGTCTTACGGGTATGGGTCCAGTCGTTTAACGTCATCCCAACAGACGCTCTCACCAGATGATTCGCCAGTCTCTTAACTTCATGACACGGCTAAGATGTAAACTCCAGTCAGAGTCCATCCCTCGTTCTCTGGTTACCCTGGCTCCCCCCTTGGAAAAGAGAAGTCAGGACATGACTGCGTCCCTACAATGACGGAGACCTCACGGTCTCAAGGGGCTTGTGAGCCTTTTACGGCAATGAGCTCCCACAGACTTTTCAATTAACTTAACCGCTTGGGAATTATCCGAATGCAATGGTTGATGAAATTGACTTGCGGCACGCATTCAGCATTCCCGAATCCCCTGCTTCTCTGCCTCCGGTATGAGGGAGGCTGGTAGCTACCGACTACCAGCCTTAAAGCAAGGGAAGGCCGAACGTTTCCTTCCCTCCTGGTTAGTATAGGGAGAAATGGGGTCGTTGCCGGTTAAGGGCGACACATGTTCGGCTGGTTTGGTGGGTTTACGATCCGCTGATGTGGCCTTACAGGCACGGCTGGTGAGCGTCGTCGTCGTAGTCTTTCTCCTGCGCTTCCTTCTGGGTCATGTATTCACCCACCGCACTCATCAGGCCGCACTGAAGCCTTGCCGACGAACTCGGCAGGAGGATCCTCAAAAACCACTTGTGCGGGTCCGGAGTAGTCGTAGTCTGTGGCAAACCACCTGTAGCCGGTCATCGGGATCATCTCAGTCAACCAGCTCTACCCACCGTGCCTGATTCTTAACCTGAATCCTGCGCCAGATGTCGGCGCGGACACGGTTGCACGGCCCTAAAACGCGGTTTCGGGGTCGCTGAACGGGTTGTTGCAGAACCGCATTTCTAATGCAGTTATGCAACAAACGCCAAAATAGCTGTTTTCGAGGCTCCCAGCAAGCGTTTCCAGAATTCTCATCATATTCATGACGCAGGATTCAGGTTAAGTCAACGTGTCGCTTCCGCTGCACTTTCCAGGTTTTCGCTAATTCGTTGAAGGCTTTCAGCCAAAATCCTAAGAAGGAACAAATAATCCGTACGATGCCAATTCCCCGTGGGCAGCCCGAGTTTCGCTGCGGCTGCGCCTGCTTTCTCTGGACTGGGCGGGTGAGCCAAGCCACCGGATGTTCGCAGGTCATACAGGAACGCCAGTGGAGCGAACTCACTTCGAACGTGTTCATTTAGCGCTTCCAATTCATCGCATAGGTCGGCTTGGACTGCATTCGCCAACTTACCCTCGGCACACTGCACCAGAATAGGGAGTTCAGAGAGATCTGGTTGAAGGTGCGCAATCACTTTGGCGGCGAGTGAAACCCGTTTCAGAAGGTTTCGTGATCCGAGGGACTGAGGCGGGTTTTCGAATGTCTGGTGGAGATTTGAACCTATCGCCTTGAGGAGGTCGCGCAACGGAGCAGGTTGCAGACCATCCAGAAAAAAGGTAGACGCTAGAGTTGCCCTTTTGAGAAATTCGTCGTCCCCGGCGTTGGCAGGATACACCCACTTCATTTGACGCCCTGCCAGGCTGTTCAGAGAACCACGCCACGCGGGGTTCGTAACACTGACTCTCAGCGCGATTGCCATTTCAGCGAAGGCTGCATTCAGCCCTTGCAAAGCGCGCACCACAAGATTCACAGCATCGGGAATCGTCGGTTCTTCGGCGAGCGCCTTCAGAGTCTCCAAACTCGGAGGCTCCACAGCATATTGCTTCCAATGTGGCCATTCTTCGAATGGAACCCCCTCCGCGAAATCGCCAATCGCAGTACAGACCAACTCGTTCCCAATTCTGGCCGTACTGCGGTTAAGAGCCCAGTATCCGCGGCAGCAGACCGATCCGTCGTCCTGAATGTCGAACCCGGAGGCGCCTTCATATTTTGTCAGCACGTCTAGCCGAAAATAGACCTGCTCCATGAAGTCGCAAGACTGGCCACTGAAAGTACGCCCTTTGACAAGGTGAAGGCTTTTCCACCTCGCCGGCGCCACATCGCCATTGCTGGTAGGCAGCGTAAACGTGTATGGATCGAATGTAGGCTTCTCAGACCATGGGTCTTCTAAGTCAATCTTAGGCGGTTTGATTTCATACCATAGGTGCAATCTCCGTTGCAGATAACGCCCCCGGGAAAGGCCTTCCTGACGCAGTCCCCAATTCTGGAAGATCGCTTTCGCATCATGCTTCCGGGATTCGAGTGTAACGTCCTCTTTAACGAAAGCCTCGATCGCCTTCTGTGGAGGGTTAAACAAAAGCAGTTGGCGGTAGTGAGCGATTACCAATGACATCTGGCGTGCCTGGAGGTATTTGAGCAGATAATCAACGCGCATATCGACGACTTGGATGTTGTCGTGCTCGAGCACGCGCCTAGCGAGGGCGTCAACTCCACGCCGTGGATCCCACCAAATGCCGTGTCCAGGAGCCTTCTCCTCTAGTTCCAAGAACATCCAAAGATCAGGGTTAATGAGCAACTGGGCAGTCGACGTAGTGGGGTGCAGGAAGACCAACGGCTCTCCGGTGACCCGAATGAATGGGAACTGGAATCGATGAAAAGGGAAGTACTTGTATCGATTCTTTCCACGTCCGCTTTCGAGTGAACCACCCGGTTTACCAAGCGTGGCGATCACATTGCCAATTGACTCCAATCGGTCGAAAATCGCTGCAAAAGTGTCTGGCGCGAGGAGGAGGCACTCCCGGTTGACGGTATCCTCGACGCGCTTTTTCTCGAGACGGGTTGGCAGAGTGTGAGCGGCGAGCCTGATCCACGGACCGGCGAGGGGATCAGCGTACAGATCATCGGAGAAATCCAGCTCCGGTATGATGGACAAGTGGCTGGGGGCATGTTCCGGGCTAAATATTGACGCCATATGAGCGCTTTCGCTTCCTTTAGGAATGCATTATATCGCGAGGTTGGGACCCTGAAGATCTTGCGCCCGCGGATTTTGGTGTTGGACGTCTGGAATTAGAGGAAGTCAAAATGGGATGTCCTGATCAAGTGTTTCAGTCCCTGGATCGCGAAACGAGTTATCGCCCTCGTCGGCAGGCTCCACGGGCTTCGATGATTTATCCGCCTTTATGGCATTCTCACTGCTCGGCATTCGGTCCAGAATCCTCATCTGATTGACCACAACTTCCACCGTGGTCCGCTTGTCCCCTTCCCGGTTTGACCATTTCCGGGTCTGCAACCGGCCTTCGAGGTAGACATGCCGGCCTTTGTTCAGGTACTCGCCGCAGACCTCAGCCAACCGTCCGAAGCAAACAATGCGAAACCACTCCACCCTCTCCCGGAGAGCACCCGCAGCGTCTTTCCACCTCTCGTTGACGGCAAGACTGAAGGTGCCAACAGGCTTACCCTGCTGGCTGAAACGAACCTCCGGTGCAGCACCCAGAAACCCGATTAACATAACTTTGTTCACGCATTGGCACATGGATTTGTCCTCCTTTCACTCAAGGCCGATCGGTACCGTTTCACCGAAGGGTGCTGTTCTACGGGAGTCAGTGACCCAAAGCACCGGATATTCCGGCGTCTCCGGAAAGGAATCGCAGCACAAATCGGTGAGATAGATCAGGCAGACCGGCGCAACGTCATTCTCAGCGACCCAGTCGAACACGGGACGGAAGTCTGTTCCGCCACCACCTTTGGGCTCAAGGCGCACCATTTCTGAGGCTGCGAATTCCTGCGTGGACTGAACTGCCGCGTCGCAATACACCACATGGATGGCTTCCGGCTGTGCCTCTTCTGAAATCGCGGAGATTTCACCTGCAAACTGCTCCAGCTCAAGTTTGCCGATTGAGCCCGAGGTATCGATGGCGATAACGATCTGACCTGATCCACGCCGTTCGACCGAAGGCAAGTAGATTCCTGATGCGACGTACCGTCGATTAGGTGGCGTCCAGCGATAATCGCAAGGCGCAGTGGCAGCCACAAAATCACGCAGGATCGCTCGCCAATCCTGTTGGGATTGGCGGCTCTCGGTAAGCGGTCTTTCGACGCCCAATGGACCTTGTCCGCACACCTTGGCCGACCGGAGTGCTTGCTCTGCTACGATGCCCCACTCATGCTCCTGGCGGCGCTGTTCCGCTGGCGAGGAAGTCTTGCCGTGCTCATCTGTAGCGTCCACGACCTCTCCAAAGCCTCCGGGCCGGGAAGCTAGGGGTGCGTTGTGTTCACCCATCGTCTCCTGCTGCGACCCTGACTGGCTGGAAGTGCCAGAGTTTGGATCGGAAGAAGGCGTACCGGGTGCTGCCTGCGGATTGTTGGCGGTTCCGCCACCAGGGCTCGTCTGCGGTTGTCCCTGCTTCGACCCTGGCCCACCCTCGGCCTTCTGCCGCAATAACCGGGCGTAGATTTCTTCGGCGCTCAGGTTGGCGAATGCAGGATCGACCAGCGCCCCAGCGGGAAGCGTGAAACCGTTTCCGATCAGAATGGGATTGATGGCCAAGTCGGCGGCTTCGTTCCAGATTCGCGGGTCACGTTCGCCGCGGCGGCATTGGTGGCCGAGCGCGCAGTGCATCACTTCATGGGCGAGGGTTCCTTCGAGTTCCGCTGGCTTGAGTTGGTCCACGAAGGCTGGGTTATAGACGATCCGAGAGCCGTCCGTCGCCATGGTCGGCAGATCCCCAGGTATGAGTTTCAGCCTTAAGCTGAGAGTGCCGAAGAACGGTTGCATTAAGATCAGTTGAACTCTTGCACGAGTCAGCTTCTGTGCTGTGGTCATGTGAGGAAGGTTCACGCCGCCCTCCCGTCAGGAGCGCAATAGCCGCCCATATATGCCGCCATTCGGTTGGCAATCGCGGTAGCGTTCTTGGCCGTCTCGCTCCGCATCGACTCCGACTTCCGCAGTTCTTGGGGATCGACCAACAGCGCGGCTCGTACCTCAGATGCCAGACGCTCCAGCTCGGGATCGCCGGTGACATTGAGCTTGGGCAGGACATCGACGAGCTTGACTAGGTTGGTGACAACGGTATCTCGGAAAGGATGCTCGACACCTTCCCCTGTGACTTTGTAGGCCTGAAGGCGTTCCGCCAGGTGGCTGACCGCTTCGTAGAGGCGCAGCCAGAGGTCCCGGCTCGCCACTTGGAGCGAAGCCTCCACGGTGGCAGTAATCTGGCGCTTGATTCGTTCTTTCTCCTCGTCGCCCAGCGTGACCCGGAAATCGCTGGCATCGGGCAATGGCATCACTTTGGTTTCGAATGAAAACTTGGAACGAAGCTCATCGGGAGCGGGATAGTCTTCAGATCGGAACAAGCCGCCGAGTCGCACCTTGGCCTGCTCCACGAGATTTCCAAACTCACGGGCCAGATTGTCAACAGCCGGCGTGAAGCGATTCGACAGCTCCCGCATTTTCTCGGTGTGATCCATATAGGCTGCACTGGGAAGCACCCGATAACCGTTGTCATCCCAGGGCAGTGTCATGAAGTAATGCTCCTGGCGAGCATCGCTGACGATCTTCTGGACCTCTGCAAGAGCTTCCTTGGGAAGAAGCACCTTGTGGTAACGGCCGGCGTCGGCGTGCGCACCGTGGCGCTGGGCGATTTCCTGCGATGCGTCAGGGTCATGTTTCCGTGCCGACCACATGCTGATGGAAAGCGAGCACAGCATGGCCCGCGAGGACAGTGAAGGTTCTGAGACAGAGATGGAGTTCATGGCATTTGTCTCCTTTGCTGGGGAAGTAATTTGGAGGTTCAAGAACCCAGAAACGGCCTTTCTCGATTCTCGCTAACGGCGCGGTTTCATGAGTGGACCAAAGATGTGGGGGAGTTGCCTTCCACCGAGCGTTCACAATGCCGACACTCGTGATGAAGTGCTGAACCTCGGACTGACTCCGCCCAATGATGGGTAAACGCTGGGCGACAAGGCAGGAGCGATCTGCCAAATCTGAGGCAAATCCCGCAACTTTCAGGGACTTGCTTTGGCGGCGATCCCCGACTATTTGATAGTCGAGTTCAACGGTCGCTGCACCGCCGCCTACGGTTGTCGGGAATAGCCGTTCTTGGCGGCGATCGTTCGGGAGCTAACGATCTGCGCCTGAACTGCGGGGCCCCTCCGCGCCTGCGCAGCTAGAGCGCGGCCCCGTCAGCACCATGCGCGGGTTAGACGGCGGGCGGGAGGCATCCTCCAGCCGCTCGGCGGAACTCGAGTCAGTGGATTCGCCTTGTGCTGGCCACCATCGACGCCGAGGCAGGCACCGGTAATCCAGCCGGCTCTCGACGACGCGAGAAAGACCACCCCGTCGGCGACTTCAGCCGGCGTGTCCATCCGACCCCATGGAATCGTCGCCAGCACCGAATTATAGAACGACCGGTTCCCCTGCTTCGCCCCGTCCAACATCCCGCCCGGGAATTCAATCGAGCCTGGCGCAACGACGTTGACGCGAATCTTCCGGGGTAGGAGAGCAACAGCCAAGGTCTTGGAGTGGCTGATGAGCGCCGGCTTTGCACAAACCCAAATTCAACTCCGGGTTTGTCAACAGCCCGGATGTGCCCCCCGGGCGCCCTCCGAAACGGCTCGGACTGGACCTTACCTCATTCGTCATTCCTCCAAGTGCCTCTCCTGGAAGCGATTCCTCAGGTCATTTTCCTTCCTTAGCCATTTTGTTGACCGATTCTTTGCTGTACGAGCTTCGGCTACCCTATGGCCAGCCAGCACGTGCCCTAGCAGAGACTGTTTTCTACCGAGCACTTTGAGATGGCGTCCTTGAGCTCCTCCTGGCTCGCCCCCATGAATTACGAATGCAACTGACTTATCAGCCGCGAAATAGTCCTCCGCTCAGATTTCAATCGAAGTTCCCTCTTGGGCCAAGAAGCATGTGAAGGTATAGTTCCGAGCTGCAGTCGTCTGCTGGCAGAATTCCAGAATCCGATCCAGGAACGCATCGTCATGAGAGGGATCGTGATGGAAAATAGCAAGACGCTTTACCTTCGCCTGCGCGGCCCGCTCCAGCGCATCCAGGAAGGTGCTGTGTCCCCATCCCTTCTTCTGCTCATACTCCTCCTCGGTGTATTGCGCCTCGGAGATCAATAAATCCGCATTTTCGGCAAAACGAGCTATCTCTACATCCATGGGATTCGGACTGGGCCCGCCGGGCGCCAAACGCCCGTAATTCTCATGATCGCTAAGATAGACCAACGATCGACCCGCAAAGGAGATGCGGAAGCCTACGGCAAGACCCGGATGGTTCAGGAAGATATAGGACACTTGAATCTCCCCAAGATGCACCTCAGACTCTAATTCGGAAAACTTCAGCTTTGCTTTCATCTCGCCTAACGGGACCGGAAAGTAGTCACTGTCCATCTGTCCCCGGAACACGTTTTCCAGCGGCTTTTCGCCCCCGTGCAGACTGTAGATCGTAAACTCGCTATTGGGATTGAAAGCCGGTGCGAAAAAGGGGAATCCCTGAATGTGGTCCCAATGAGTGTGGCCTACGAAGATGTGCCCTTTGATAGGTCTTTGCTGGAACTCGCTGAGCAGCGATAGCCCGAGCACCCGAATCCCGGTACCGGCATCCAGAATCAGCAACTGGTCGCCGCACCGTACCTCAGTGCAGGAGGTGTTGCCGCCGTATTTGATCGTGGCTTGCCCCGGCGTCGCAATAGAACCACGCGTACCCCAGAAGCGAACGGTAAAAGGCGACCACTTTTCCTCCAGAAGTTCAGAGATAGTGATCCAGAACTCCTGCAGGTCGTACGGTTTGCTCAAAAAACGGTCTGCCCCCAGCCGCAGAGTCCGTTCGACATCCGACGGATAGGTTTTGGCCGAGGTGACCAAAATCTTGACATGGCTCAGGTTAGGGTCGTTTCGGATCTCTTGAATGAGGGTGTAACCGTGCATCTTGGGCATCATCAGGTCCACAACCACCACGTCGGGGCGGTGTTCTCTGGCCATTTGCAGCCCATCTGCTCCATTGGCAGCAGTCAGAATCTCGACAAATTCTGCTTTCAGCCGATTGGAGGCGATGGTCAATATCGATGGATCATCGTCGACCACGAGAACTTTCTTCATGACTACCTCCATACAAGGGATGGTGAATTGACAATCGAAAGTGAGTCCAGGGCATTCCGTAAATCGGCTAAGCTGACCATGAGTTTCGCCCTGATTTATTTCCTGGGACGGATCGCCTTTTCCGAGAATTCCAGTGCTACGTTCAGCACATCCATGAACTCATTGATCTTGATTGGTTTGGTGAGATACCAGAAGAATCCTGCCTGCAGGCCCTTCTCGATGTCGCGCGGCATCGCATTGGCACTGAGGGCAACGACGGGGATGTGCGCCGTTGCCGGGTCTTCACGCAGGATCTTCAGGGCCTCGATACCGCTCATGCCAGGCAGATTGATGTCCATCAGGATCACCTCCGGCTGGTTGTCGCGCGCCAGCTCGATGCCGAGATTCCCGTTCATTGCGCTCAGCAGGCGCATATCGGGGCGGCGCGCGATAAGTTGTTCGACCAGCTTCAGGTTAGCCGGGTTGTCCTCTACATAGAGCAGGGTGCGCAGCGGCGCGCCATGCTGAGGTTGCGCTTGGGCCACTGCCGTGGGTTCGGCTCTGTCAAGTGCAAGTTGTGGTTGAGCAGCCGAGTTCAGTTCGAACCAGAACACGCTTCCCACCCCGACCGCGCTTTCCACGCCGATCACGCCTCCCATCAGTTCAACCAGTCGCTTGCTCATCACGAGGCCGATGCCTGTGCCTTCCTCGGCGCTGCCCTCTTGTCCGAGGCGGTTGAACGGCTGAAAAAGCTGCCCCAGCTTTTCCGGAGGCAACCCCGCGCCGGTGTTCTTGACGCTGATGCGAGTGCGTCCCGGGGTGCTCGTGGTGCAGTCCACGACGACCGTTCCCCCCGGCTGGTTGTATTTGATCGCGTTGGAAAGAAGGTTGATGAGAACCTGCTTCAACCGGGTCCGATCGGCGCCGACAAAGCAAGGGATGTCGAACTGGGGAAAGGTCATTTTGATGCCCCGCTTTTGCCCCTGCGGCTCGATCAGGGCCTGGCATTCGAGCATGACTTCGGCCAGCGACGTCGATTCCGGCGACAGCGACAGCTTTCCGGACTCGATCTGCGCGAGATCGAGAATCTCGTTGATCAGCTTCAGTAGATACCATCCCGCTTGGAGAATCTGGTCAATGCTTGCCTTCTGGGATGGAGTTGCGGGCGGGGAGGCGGACTCCATCAGTTGGGCGAAACCGAGGATGGCACTGAGCGGAGTGCGCAGCTCATGGCTCATGCTGGAAAGAAAGTCCGATTTCGCGAGGTTGGCTTCTTCCGCCGCGATCTTGGCTCTCTCCAGCTCGACGTTCTGATCCTGCAGCGCCTGGTCGAGACGTTTGCGCTCCGTGATGTCGCGCGCTGCGGCGAACACGCCCTGCAGAGTCCTATCCCGGTCGTAGAAGGTGGTCGCATTGTAGGACACCACGGTTTTCTTGCCATCCCGGGCGCGCGCGGTGAGCTCGTAGTTGGTGACGTTTTTCTCGCGCAGCACCAGCTTGATGGCCGCCTCGGCCCGCCCCGGATCGGTGAAGTAGTTCTTGAACGGCGCGCCAATCAGCTCGTCGCGCGTGCAACCGGTCAGCGCCTCCATCTGCTTGTTGACGTCGCTGATGATGCCGGAGGGATCGGTGGTCATGATCGCATCGATGTTGGATTCGATGAGAGAGCGCGTGTAGAACTGCTGGTCGCGCAGGCGTTGATCGAGCTTCTGCTGCTCTGCTTCAACCTGCTTGCGCGCGGTATTATCGGTGCCGATCAACAGATAGCCGATGATTGCGTCTTGATCGTCGCGCAGCGCCGTGACCGACACGATGGCCGGAAAGCGGCTGCCGTCCTTGCGGATGTAGGTCAATTCGTAGATGTCCTCGATCCCGCGCGAGGCCTTGAAGACCAATGCCTCGAAGCCCGGCGTGATCGGGGTGCCGAGCTCGGTGCTTAACGCCTCGGCGCGCACGATCACTTCCTGCGGATCGGAAATGTCAGCGGGGGTGATCTTGTCCACCACTTCGGCGGCCGTGTAACCGAGCATGCGCTCCGCGCCGACGTTGAAGATCTGGATGACGCCCTTCTCATCGGTGGCGATGCTCGAGAAGTTGGCGCTGTTGAAGATTGCGCTCTGCAGGGCGCCCGCTTCGCGCAACGCCTCTTCCGCCTTTCGGCGCGCGGTATTATCGGTGCCGATCAGCAGATAGCCGATGATTTTTTCTTGAGCGTCGCGCAACGCCGTGACCGACACCACCGCCGGGAAACGGCTGCCGTCCTTGCGAAAGTAGGTCAGTTCGTAGATGTCCTCGATGCCGCGCGCGGCCTTGAAGACCAAAGCCTCGAAGCCCGGCCTAATCGTGGTTGCCAGCTCCAGGCTCAACGCTTTGGCGCGCACGATAACTTCCTGCGGATCGGAAATGTCAGCGGGAGTGATCTTGTTCACCACCTCGGCGGCCGCGTAGCCCAGCATGCGCTCGGCGCCGACGTTGAAGATCTGGATGACGCCTCTCTCGTCAGTGGCAATACTCGAAAAGTTGGCGCTGTTGAAAATCGCGTTCTGCAAGGCCCCCGCTTTTAGCAGAGCCTCTTCTGCCTGCTTGCGCGCGGTATTATCGGTGCCGATCAACAGATAGCCGATGATTGCGTCTTGATCGTCGCGCAGCGCCGTGACCGACACGATGGCCGGAAAGCGGCTGCCGCCCTTGCGGATGTAGGTCAATTCGTAGATGTCCTCGATGCCGCGCGAGGCCTTAAAGACCAATGCCTCAAAGCCCGGCCTAATCGTGGTTGCCAGCTCCAGGCTCAATGCTTTGGCGCGCGCGATAACTTCCTGCGGATCGGAAATGTCGGCCGGGGTGATCTTGTCCACCACTTCGGCGGCCGCGTAGCCCAGCATACGCTCGGCGCCAACGTTGAAGATCTGGATGACGCCTCTCTCGTCAGTGGCAATGCTCGAAAAGTTGGCGCTGTTGAAAATCGCGTTCTGCAAGGCCCCCGCTTTTAGCAGAGCCTCTTTGCGTCGGACCTCGGTGACGACATCCAGCTTGCCAGCCGGGGCATCGGGAATGGCAGGATCGTGGTTTCGCGCGGACATGTCCTAACCTCCGTCGAGCTTGTTAACTGGGATTTCCATGGTCGAATCCCGTGTAGTTCTTCCCCAAATCCTCGTCCGTTCATCGGCAGGCAACTAGAAACGATCGACAGCCAAAATGCCCACTGTTTTTGCTGGCCTATCCAAGCTTCCCGTGTAATCGTACACACTCGACCACAGCTAATCCTCGGAATGACTCACCAGCCTTGCCTTGACCGGAATCAAGGTCACGCGCAATGGTCAATGCATTCTTGGTTGGGCCTTCTCGAAAGAGAATGCCTAAACCTTCGTTTGCTTTGGCCACATACTTTTCACAGAATTCGACGTGCTTATCGAAGGCCTTCTCTGCCATATGCGAGGTAGCACTGAGAATGAAAGCATTCTCGGCGCTTCCCTCCTCGAGGCGATGCTGATGTGCCACATTGGCCTTGACTAATTCCCACAAAGCAAATAGGAGCCCGGCGGAACCAGGCAAGGGGATCAGTGCTTGTATAGCGGCAGTTCTATCGGTTACCGCAAGAGCGACAAATGCTACGAAATCGGTCAGCAGTCCGAATAGCGCACGCTTCATTTTTGTGCCTAACTCATGTTCAGACTGACTTGGATAAAATCGGTCCTGGTGGCACTAGAAGCCAAGAATACTTCGACTAGAACGCCCGGTCAACCTGCGAGTCAACGGCACAGTACCTCGCCAAGCTGTTTCCGCGCCTTGGGTGTCGGCGAATACCGCCTGTCACTGGAAATGCCGGATAGATCCCCTGTAACGCCGTAGTGTTGACCATTACTAGGCAATGTCGTGGTGATTCTCAACGACCCACTTGGTGTAGCCAGCGGTACACCGAATAGCCGGCTCACGGAGGGTGGCGTCGCGCACACACAGCACCCGAAACTCAGTCGGCAGGCGATTCAGGTACAGGCAGATGCGGTCGAAGTTGGTGTCGGAGGCGCACCGGGCGAGCGCGGAAGCGACGGCATATTGTGCGGCCGCGTTCTCTGGGACAGGCTCCTGGAGAGGGTTCAAGAGAATGGCATCGATATTTGGCAATTCCCTGAACATTCTGAGGAATGCTGAAAACTCCGTAGCAGCGCCGGTTCCCACCGTTCCTGCAATCACCTCGTGCTCAATGGCTGGGTTCGGCTGCGAATCGAGAATGCGCGAGACGAACTCCCATGATCGTGGTGATGGGAAAGCATGAGCATCTCGGTCAAAGGCGCTGATGAGTTCCGGGCGAAAACGAAGGAAGGCGATCACCTCGGGACGGATTCCCGCCTGAATCGCCCATTCGGACCAATCTTGCATATCCACCTCGAATTCAAGATGCACAAACCGGTTCCGTAGCGGTGTGGGCATCCGGGTTGTCACGCCGCGATCCGAGTCACGGTTTCCCGCAGCGATAATGGCCCAGCCTTCGGGGAGAGTGTATTCCCCAAGCTTTCGATCAAGGACCAACTGATAGCAACTGGCTTGTACCATGGCCGGCGCGGCGTTCAGTTCGTCCAGAAAGAGAATGCCCGATCCGTCCTGTGGCAGAAACTCCGGTGTTGCCCATTTCGAACGTCCATCCGTGCCCAAGAACGGCAAGCCGCGGAGGTCAACCGGATCGAGTAAAAGCGCCCGCACATCTCGCAGCAGGACCTTTAATGCTTCGGCGAGCTGTTTAACGATCGCACTCTTTCCTACCCCTGGAGGTCCCCAGACGAACACCGGCTGACGAGCAGAGACGAGAACGCGTAAAGCGTCAAATATGGATGATGCTTTCATGGAGATTTCCTTTCACATTGAAGGTCAAGTTGTGGGGGTGGGAAACAAGCTGATGTGTGGCGGGAGCTGCAACCGAGTGCGGCCCTGATCATCTCACTCGTGCAACCAGCCCAGCAGATGTATTTGCGAGGGTCGTCGATGGAAATTGAGAGGTTATCCCCGCTGCGATCATGGCCATCTTCCGCGCAGGATGGGCAGCGGGTCACATTGTTATGCCCGACCGTGTAAAGCGGGCTGTGAATGCGATCGAGAATGCGGAATTCCGGCCAAGTCATACGCTTCGTCCTCACCATTTGAGGATCCCACTTCCGAATCTGAGGTGGAATGACCTTGCCAGCAATCAACCGGGCAAGCTGCTCGCCTGTGATCTTGGAGCGTGAGTTGAGGTAGTGCATCTGGGCTTCGATATCTTCATCGGCACCGTCAAACCAGAAGCGTCGAGCTGCGCCCCGGTGAATGCCCAGCGGTCCACGGATGGCATTGCCGTACCTGCTGGGTCTCAAGAAATCCTGCTTGGGGAAGACTTCGATGCCTTCTAGCTGCTTGCCTTGCTTGATGGGAATTCCCAACCGTAGGGCAACGTCGTACACATAAATACGGCAGTCTCGTGCGGGAAGCGGCACAGTCAGGAAGAACCAGAGATGACCACCACGGCGGCTATTCTCAAGCGCTGACTCCACGCGGTCGTGCATCAGTTGGGAACGAATCCCGATAAGGTCCCTGAGCGCATCCGGGTAATCTGCGTCGATGGCCACCCACTTCGAGCATTGAGTTGCGGGATTGATGGCGTAGAGGCCGATGGTGATGTCGCCTTCGAGGTGACGGCGGATTGTGTCCAGCGTCAGGCTGAGCCCCTGGCCGGTTTTCCTGTCCTTGGGACGGTAGTAGTAATGCCGGGCACTCTTCGGGTGTGGCGTCTTGGATTGAAGGGTGTAAGCACGACGGTTGACGAACAGGCGGAAGTAGTCTGCCGCCACACTGGGAGGGGCTTTCAAACGAAGGTTCGGCATTCTCTCCTCCGTGAAACCAGATTGACGCGAGTGATCCCTACGGTTGGTGGAACGAACCGGTGAGAACCACAGAGCTATGAGCCAGCGTTCGGACGTGAAAGTGTGATTTGAAGCGGGCTGCTACTCAGCGAGCGGCAATGTCCACGGCCGACCTCATGAGGTCAGTGGCTGCTCGCAGTTTGGGGACGTCGACCTCCGTCATGCGACCGACGTCACCGTACTTGAAGATGCCGCTACTTGCCCACTCAACCACGTCACCGATGGCTTGCTTCTTGGTCGTGGCAACACGCCGTGCTGCTGTCAGGAACTCGTTGCGAAGTTGGTTGAACCCCACACTTGCGCCCGGCCCATTGCCATTGTCGGGCGTGGGAGATGAGGAAATCCGATTAGTGTCAGGTTCTCTAGATCCGTTTCCGTTAGAGGCTGAGGTCCCGTTTCCGGAGGACGGAATCCTGCTGGGCGAGTTTGACGGAGCACTGACAGGGGTCGGGTTCGTAGGAGGTGCAGCGTCGGTACTTGCGGGCGCAGTAGAGCCATTCACCGGCACCGGATAGAACTCCGCCGCAATCTCCGGCGCCTGTTCCTCCTCGTCCTCGACCACTTCCAGGACCTTACCTCCCGAACCCAGCAGCTTCCGAGTCTCCGCAAACAACCGGGCATTCTCCGTCAGGTTGGCGATGAGTTTCTGCATGTCGTCGCCTTCGACCTCTAGACTCAGCGCCCAAATGGACGAAGTCTTCTTCCTCTTCTCCTTGCGGTCGAAGTACGTGGCTTCCTCCGGGCGAACCGTCAGCTTGGCCGTGATGCCGGCCAGCCGACCACCGGTGAAGGTCTGGATCTCCTGCAAGGCGGAGTGGATCTGGCGAATGGACCGGTAAGAGCACGTGTGGATGCGGCAGACGCTCCCCAGGCGCGGGAAGTCTGCCAACACGAAGCGCAGATCTCCACTTGGTTTGCACTGCCCACTCGAAAGCTCCGGGCATCCATTACCGCAGATGGTCCAAGGCTGTCCACCAGGCTTCTCAGCCGTGCGCCGGGTAGCCGAGGTCCCGTCACCCCAGCACTTCCGCTCGATTGCCGTCCACCACGCGTAAGAGCTGGGGAAGACATTCTCGATGTCATCGTCGATCAACATGATGTGGAGTTCACGGCACTCGCCTCCGTAGTGCTCGGTCAGCTCCGGATCGGCTTCCCACTCAACACGGTTGGCCGACCTCTTCTTGCGCAGAAAAACGAAGTGGTCGAGCTTGGTGGGATGGTTTCGGTCTCCGTTGGGTGGCAGCCCGATCGAGACCTTGGTGGAAACGGACAGCCGTTGAACGACACGGCCGTCTTGGTCGTGAGTGACTCCAATTATCATGGGAATTCCTCCTCCCAGCATTGCTGGCGGTGAGTTTCAGGTTTCCCTCGTCCAACCCGCAGCGCTTTTGATCTTGTAAAGCGTGCGTCTGGATTCCTCCGGATCTCCACCGGCGAGACCTTCGGCGTACATTAGGAGACCGGCTTCGGATTTGCTCGGGTGAAATCGCACGAACACACCTGCCCGGATTGCGCCCCTCTCATTCACGTTCATGGCGCGCACTTCGGCGATCTGCCCCGTGAGCACGTCGCGGCGGTCCCAAATCCATTGCCGTTGTTCATCCGATAGCTGGAACGAACCGACTTCACTCTCCACGCCAGTCGGCCCTTCCACGACCATAGCTCCAAGGCTGCCTGCGAACTTTCCGGTGCCTTCAATACAACGCACCACTCTCACATCAAGGGTGTCATTCGCCTTTACCTTGAACCATTGGTCGACGGAGTCTTTGTACTTCACGACCACGCCTTCGCTATAAGGCAGGCCTCGTGGATCGTTGATGATGGCGCGATAGAACTCCGCCGGGTCGCCGCCCTCTGGCATGACTGGCACGGCGTAGAGGTGTCGGTTGAATATGCGGATCTCTTTGATTGCCGCTTCGTAAAGTTCACGCCGCTCTCGGTAGGGCAATCGGCTGACGTCCCGGCCCCTGAGCTTGGCGATGTCCCAGGCGTAGAACTCGACCGGGCCTCGCTCCTGCTGGATGCGAATGGATTTCTCCGGCAGTGCATTCAGGATTCCGCCTACGCGGGCTGCTCCGTCAGGATGGTGAAGCTCGCCACGCAATACGGTTCCTCCCTGCTCCGGGCCAGGGAAGAGCCTGCGGGCCAGCCACACAGGAGAACGATTGTTGAGGTCCTCGATGGCCGGCAGCTTGTCGTAATAAGGTTCTCCCTCCGGCCGATGACTGCGATAGACAGCACGCAGGTTGTGGATTGCCATGTTCGAGAGACTGCCGTCGTCTTTCCATTCGACAGTGACTGGGCGATCAGACTGGCGAAGGGTTTTGAGGAACTCAGGCGGTTTTAGGTGAACGTCGGGCTTGGCTACCAGAACAGATTCGTCCTTCATGCGGACAACTAGATACCGATTCTTCTCGAAAGCTCGCCGAAAGGCATAGCGTCCCTTGAAGAGCCCGTTGGCAATATTGACCTCGAAGGATTCCGTGTGTGGGTCGATCCCTTCAGCAACGAAGTCATAATGGAAGCCTGCCTTTTCCGCCTCGTGTTCGTGAACATTGATTTTCCCAAGCTGACGGATTCCACCAACCTTGATGACTCCCGTGCCGGAGTAGACAAGCCGCTTTTCCCCGTTGCCGTAGCCTTCCTTGATGACCCCGTTGAAATCGTTTACGGAGTGAGGCGCATTCTCAACCGCCAAGGCTCTAGTGCTTAGTTGCGATAGTTAGCGTTATATGATACACTGCCGTTATGAGCAGACAGGCGGCAGTGATCACCCTTAAGCCCGACGAAGAGAGCGCCTTGAAACAGTGGCTCCGAGCCGGGACGACAGAACATCGCATGTCGGAGCGTGCCCAAATCGTT
>Ga0208457_1001357_pt1 | contig 17841 bp, 19 predicted proteins | sample June2015DPH_10_1_FD_185513 | JGI IMG/M metagenome (GOLD analysis project Ga0208457, IMG submission 185513) | Peatland microbial communities from SPRUCE experiment site at the Marcell Experimental Forest, Minnesota, USA - June2015DPH_10_150... | ecosystem: Environmental > Terrestrial > Soil >... | reverse complement strand
GGGTTCAAATCAGCAGGCATTGACTCAACGGCTTTCGTTACTAAACCGGGAAAAGGCGCTTGCCTATTGGAGATGGAACAATGACACATCAAGAATGCATAAACTGCAAAACAAAATACGATATAGACGAGGTTGTTTATTTCTGCAAGAAATGCGGAGACATCCTTGAAATAAAATTCGACTTTAAAGAGTTAGCGGAAACTCTCAAAGGCAGCGATTGGAAAAAAACACCCTTGTCCGTTTGGCGATACCGCGACTTCATGCCCATTCACGAAGCCGCTCGCATAGTCACCTTAAACGAAGGCGGCACGGGTCTGCACCGTTCCCAACGCTTAGGCGACGAATTAGGACTAAAGCAACTGTATGTTAAGAATGAGGGCGAAAACCCTACAGGCAGCTTCAAAGACCGCGGCATGACCGTCGGTGTCACAAAAGCAGCAGAGCTCGGCGTAAGACACGTAATCTGTGCTTCAACAGGCAACACTTCCGCCAGTTTAGCCGCTTATGCTGCGAGGGCTGGGTTGAAATGCACAGTTCTTATTCCCTCTGGCAAGATTGCTTATGGGAAATTGGCGCAAGCCATGATTCACGGCGCCAAAGTTTTGCAGGTTCGCGGTAACTTTGATCAAGCCTTAGAATTCGTGCTTAAACTGGCTGAGAAGCACAGGAGCATTTACCTTCTTAATTCGATTAATCCGTTCCGCATTGAAGGGCAGAAATCCTTGGGCTATGAAATCTGCGAGCAACTAAACAATGAGGCACCTGACCGAATCATCGTGCCTGTTGGAAACGCTGGGAACATAAGCGCCATCTGGAAAGGTTTAACCGAATTCCACAAACTTGGCTTCATAAAATCACTGCCCAAGATGACTGGGATACAAGCCGCTGGCTCGGCTCCGATAGTGCAAGCAATCAAAACTAACAGCGACCACATAATTCCAGTAGAAAAGCCTGAAACCGTCGCCACTGCCATCCGAATCGGCGCACCCGTGAGCTGGAAGAAAGCCGTCAACGCCATCCGTGAATCGCATGGAACCGCTGAAACCGTGACCGACGAGGAAATTTTGGATGCTCAGAAAATGCTTGCGCGGGTTGAGGGCATTTTTGTGGAGCCTGCAAGCGCCTCATCCATTGCAGGATTAAAGAAGCTGGTTAAGAATGGCGTTATCGACAAGGATGAACGAGTAGTCTGCGTCACCACAGGCCACGGACTCAAGGACCCTGACACTGCGATTAAGCAAAGTGAAAAACCAATTGAAGTTGACGCTGAAATATCCGCCATCGAACAGGCCTTAGGCTTAAAACCGCAAATAGCAACGACTCTCGCAAGGTGAACCTGAAAAATGAGAATAATTTTGATTGGGTACGGCGTAGTCGGGCAGGGCTTAACCAGCATTCTCATGCGCAGGCGCGCAGAAACCGTTAAAGATTACGGCTTTAACCCAAAAATCGTCGCCGTCGTCGACAAAGGTGGTGCAGCCATAAACTCAAGAGGTTTAAGCCTTGAGAAGTTGGAAGCGCTGAAGAAAAAGGGTTCAGTGTCGGAAGACGCAGTGTTTGGTCACCCCAAAATGTCCGCGTTAGACGTTATTGAGTCGGTTGAAGCTGAAGTGGTAGTTGAAGCCACATCCACCAACGTGAAGAATGCTGAACCAGCCTTATCGTACATTACTAAGGCGTTCAAAACTGGGAAGCATGTGGTCACCACTAACAAGGGTCCATTAGCCTTAGCCATGCCAGCATTAACAGAGTTAGCAGATTATAACCATGTTTACCTGCGGTTTAGCGGTACAGTTGGCGGTGGAACGCCGATGTTGGAGTTTGCCAAGAAGTGCCTTGCAGGCGACAAAATCCTTGCTATACGAGGCATACTAAACGGCACAACCAACTACATTCTTACCGAGATGGCGGAAAAACACGTAACTTTTCAGCAGGCACTTGCAAGTGCGCAGAAGTTGGGTTATGCAGAAACTGACCCTTCAATGGATGTTGACGGAATAGATTCAGCCTGCAAAGTGGTCATCATGGCGAATTGGATAATGAACAAGAAATTGACGTTAAAAAATGTAGACATAAAAGGCATTCGCGATGTGTCCTTGCAGGCGCTTGACGAAGCTGCCAAGAGAGGCAACACAATCAAACTTATCGGATCAATAGACGGCGACAAACCAACAGTTAAGCCAACGGAAATAGCAAAAAACAATCCACTATGTGTCAGCGGAGTTCTTAACGCAGTAACTTTCGTTTCCGAATTCGCTGGGGAAGAGACGATTGTCGGTCGAGGGGCTGGTGGAATGGAGACTGCCAGTGCAGTTTTAAGAGACCTCTTAGATATAAGACATAAGTTAGCAAATCGACTGCTAAATAGTAATTCGGAGTACTAAAAATGAAAAAGATAGTGATGAAGTTCGGCGGAACCAGCGTAGTCAGTGGCGAAAACGTACGCCACGTAGCCAGTTTAGTTACGCAAAACGCAAAGAACGATTGCAGAGTTGCCGTAGTGGTCTCGGCATTGGCAGGCGTCACAAACACGCTCATCGAGATTGCTGAGCAGGCCAAAAAAAGCGATGAAAAGCACATTCAAGCATTCACAAAAGAGCTGTTGAATAAGCATTTGGCAACGGTTTCAACGGCTATGACCAGTAAGCAGTTGCAAAAGGAAGTAACGCAAATCACCGAGAAGACCATAGCCGAGCTAGAGAAGGTTCTCACAGGCATATGTTATGTTGGTGAGCTTACGCCGAAATCTAAAGATTACGTTTTATCCTTTGGCGAACGGTTATCTGCGCCCATCGTTTGGGGCGCCATAAAAGACCTCAAGTTCGAAACGCAATGCTTCACAGGCAAAGAGGCAGGCATAGTTACTGACTCCAACTTTGGCGAAGCTGATCCGCTTATGAACTTTACCACTCACCTGATCCACGAAAGGCTCGCGCCACTGCTGGAAAAAGGCGTCATTCCAGTTGTAACGGGATATATCGCCGCTAACCAAGATGGCATAGTGACCACTGTTGGACGCGGCGGATCAGATTACACAGCAACTATCCTAGGAGTAGCGTTAGGCGTTGATGAAGTCTGGATATGGACCGATGTGGATGGCATAATGACTACCGACCCAAAAATAGTTCCAAAAGCCAAAATGCTGCCACAACTCAGCTATCAGGAAGCTGCAGAAATGGCAATTTTCGGTGCAAAAGCCATGCATCCACGCGCTTTAGAGCCTGTCATCAAAGAGAACATTCCTGTTAGAATACGCAACGTTTTTCACCCAGAAAACCAAGGCACACTAATAACCAAAGAACCCTACGCTAAAGCAACAGAAGTTGTTAAAGCTGTAGCAATGATAAAGGACGTAGCAATGCTAAACGTTAGCGGCGCAGGAATGGTTGGTGCGCCTGGAAGTTACGCTAAAGTGTTTGATGTTTTAGGCAAAAACAACATTAACGTCATGATGATTTCCACGGCTGTTTCGGAAGCTAACATTTCAATGATTATTCGCCGAGGTCTTTTAGGCAGGGCTATTAGCAACCTTGAAATTGCACTCTTAGACAGAGGCGGCTTAGTCAGCGAAGTTTCAGCTGAAGACGACGTTGCCGTTATAGCTGTAATGGGCGCCAACATGAAGGGAACCTTAGGTGTAGCGTCAAGAATATTCACGACTGTCGCCAGAAAAGGCATAAACATCCGCATGATTGCCCAAGGCTCATCTGAACTAAACATCTCGTTCGTTGTCAAAGAGAAAGATGGGGAAGCTGTAGTGCGAGCTATCCATGGAGAATTCGGCCTAGACAAAATGTAAGGAAATAAAAATTTACTTATTCAAATTCAGACCGTTCTTTTTCGGTTTGTTTAATGATGTATTGTATCACGAAAACGGTTACTTCCCTGTGATGCGGCACCCATGCCGTTAGCACACGTTCACCTACTTTTTTCTTGAATGTAATGTGCTTACTTGACCTTACTTCCTCAAAGCCGTTTGCACGCAGATTTCAATTACTTTTCGCTGAGGTAGTGGTCGAAGCTTTGCGATGCAGAACACCTTCTGGTACTTTTACTGGAATATTGGTCAACGAAAGAGACATCAAGTCTTCCATGGATGGTTTTGGCGTATCGGGGTCGTTTAGATAATCATTTATAAGGTCTGCCATGTTTTCTTTAACTTCTTTTTCTGTCTTTCCTTGAGTAGCAATATCCAAGATGGGACATGAAGCAACAAACCACTTATTTTCTTTAGTTATAAGAATAGGAAGAGGCACTTGGATAGTCATGGCAGATAAAAGAGCGGAGTTTGACTTATAAGGGTTTTACAGCTTCTTAATAAAAAAAATAGTTATAATGTTTCTGTCTGTTATTCTTTTTTAGCTATTGAGCTTTAACGGTTGCATGTATTTTATAAGAAATTTGAAGCTTTCAGCATGGAAAAGGTGGCTGCTACAGCGGCAGTCGGAGCATCCGAAGCCGGTGATTGGCTTGCCTTTTTCCGCAAGTAGGCTAGCGAGGCGGCATTCTTCCGTTTTGCCGTCCTGCCTGTAGTAGATGCCGATTATTTTTGCTGCTTCGTTGTTTAGCAGGTGGTCGATGTGCCAGAACAAAGGTTTCTCTTTCCTTTGATGCCTTTTTACGCGCAGTTCTAAGTTGTTTTGTGCAGAGCCAACATAAGCATACAAACCTGCAGGGAAAGTTAACTCGCCTAAAGCGCCGATTTGGGGCGGATGGTTTTGTTTATTTGGATGATTAGCACGTATATGCCTTTCAACAGTTTCGCCATGTCTAACGGCTCTGCTTTCAAGGTTTAATGTTTTTCTTGTTTCCTCCCGAGTTGTTCAAGCATCAACATGAGGCTGTTGGTCGGCGGGAGGCACGTTTGGTTTTGGCAGACGTATGCGGTTGCTTTGCCTTCGATCTGTTCGTAGCCTAAGCCAGCTTTGCTTGGATTCTTAAGTGCGATAACGGTGGATGGTAGATAATGCTTCCTTATGGCATTCAACATTTCTACTGTGTCTTTTTCTTTTAAGTCGCCGACTACTGTCACGCTGTAGGATATGCCGATTAGAAAGTCGAGTGCGGAAAGGAAGAAAGTGTACGCTTCAGGTGCGCCTTCTATTTCTTGTGCGAATGTTTTGGTCATTTGGGCTACCATCGTGTCGTATGTGGGCTCGTTGGTTAAGCGGACAAGCCACAGAAGATCATGCAGCGCCACAGAGTTGCCCGAGGGAACCGCGCCGTCGTAGAGCTGCTTCATTTTTGGCATGGCGGCGTCGCTGTTTTTTTGCGTTTGGTAGAACCCTCCGTTTTTGTCATCCCAAAACTTTGTCACCATAACCTTCGTCAAATCAGCGGCAGCTTGAAGATACTTCGCTTCGAACGTTGCGTCGTAGAGCTCGATTAGTCCATACACGAAGAAAGCGTAGTCGTCCAAGAAGCCTTCCACGGCTCTTTCGCCTTTTGCGTAACGGTGATAGAGCACGCCATCTTCGCGCATGTGGCCTAGGATGAAGTCGGCAGTTTTCATGGCAGCTTCAAGATATTTCGGTTCATTGAGAACGGTGCCTGCTTTGGCTAAGGCTGCGACCATTAAGCCGTTCCAGTCAGTTAAGATTTTATCATCTGTTGCTGGGGGTAAGCGTTTTTTTCTTGCTTCAAAGAGTGCGTCTCTTATGTTGTGCAGGCGAGCGATGAGTTCTTGGAGTGTTAAGCCTTTGTATGGTGCAAGTTCCTCTAGGGATTCGGCGATGTGGAGTATGTTTTTGCCGTTTGGCTTTCCCGATTCGATAAAGTTGCCTTCTGGCTTTAATCCGTAGATGTGGACTGCCAAGTCCGCGTCTGCAGGACTTAGCGTGTCGAGCACTTCGTCCATGGTCCAGAGGTAGAATTTGCCTTCTTCGCCTTCTGTGTCGGCGTCTTGAGCTGAGTAAAAACCTCCTTGTGGTGATGCCAAATCGCGTAGGGCGTAGTCTATTATTTCTTTGGCTGCAAGCACGTATCTTTTGGCGCCTGTTGCCTGAAAAGCTTCCGTATAGGCTAATGCCATCAGTGCTTGGTCGTAGAGCATTTTTTCGAAGTGCGGCACCAACCAAACAGCGTCTGTGCTGTAACGATGGAAACCAAAACCGATTTGGTCGAAGATTCCGCCCAGCCGCATTTGCCGAAGCGTTTTTTCAACCATGGCTAAAGCGTTTTTTTCGCCTGTTCTCGCATAGTAGCGTAGTAGGAATAGGAGGTTGTGGGGTCTTGGGAATTTGGGTGCTGTGCCGAAGCCGCCGTTTTCGTCGTCAAACTCTAGTGTTAATCGGTCGTAGGCGTCTTGCAAGACTTCTTTTCCGAGTTGTTTTTGGGGTGTTCTTTTTTCCATGGTTTCTATGCGGCTCTTGATGTCAGCGCCCACCATTTCCAGCTGTGCCCTCTGCTGTTTCCATATTTGCATGACTTGAGGAACCAGATCAACCATGCCTATCAAGCCGGGTCTGCTGTGTTTTGGTATGTAGCTTGCGGCATAAAACGGGTTAAGCTTGGGCGTCAGGAGTATATTGAGTGGCCAACCGCAGTTTCTGCCCATGGCTTGGCAAACTGCCATGTACTGGGCGTCTAAGTCGGGTCTTTCTTCGCGGTCAACTTTAATGCAGACAAACGCTTGGTTTAGCAGGTTGGCGACTTGTGGGTCGTTGAAGCATTCTTCTTCCATGACGTGGCACCAGTGGCAAGAGGCGTAGCCTATGCTGAGGAAAATGGGTTTGTCTTCAGCTTTGGCTTTATCGAAGGCTTCTTGACTCCACGGGTACCAGTCTACTGGGTTGTAGGCGTGCTGGAGAAGGTAAGGGCTTTTTTCATTTATCAACCTGTTAGGCTTCTTTTCATGATTTGGCTGCAAAAAAGGGACCTGCTTACTTTCATTATGAGCATGCGCCTTTTATTAACCGTTTGAGAGCTCAGCTTAGGCCTTACGGTCAAGAAACGTTGGTAATTGACGTATAGATAAAAAATATTTAAAACGACTATAGGTATCAACCGTATTTAGAGTATGAATGTTTTAGAGATTTTTTCGTTTATTTCTTTCTTAAGTTTAGGACCGACTTCGCCAATTTCTCCAAGAATCAATTCTTTTGACAATGTGGCGATTTTGTTGCCTTGATATCTTTAAGCGAGTAAATGTCTGGTTCTTTTTCAAGAAAGCCCTTGAGAGATTTCTCTTCCAGAGCCATAAGTGCATAGGTGTCTTTTTCTTCTAGTAACGAATCAAGTTTGTTATTAACTTCTGAAAGCAGGGACTTTATTTCTTTCAAATCAACTTCGATAGTCATTTTCTCTCAAATCTTATTTGTTTTTTTGCCTTATAATGCTTGTTCTAAGAGTTGAAAGGTTATCTTTTCCCTATTTAAACCTACCCAGAACTTGAATTTTGAAAAAGGTCTTGCTGGCTATCTTTTGGTTTCTATGATTTGAAGAAATTCGTTCACTGGCACTATTTGCGTTTTCTTATAGCAAGCTACTTTGAGGAGGTGCTTGTCGCCACTAACTATGTAATCTGCCCCAGCTGCAAAGGCGCATTCTATGAACTTATCATCTACCGGATGTTCCTTAACAACATTAAGTTTTTTCGTGACTTTGACGAATTTCGCAATTTTCAGCACTGTTTCAATTAAATCTTCTCTGCGTAATCTTTCAGCTTGGTAGGCCTTCTTAAGCTTAGGATAAGTTAAAACCTGACTAACTTCCGCAACAATTTCTTCGGACGTAAGGATGCTGACTCTGTACTGTTCGGCGGCCTTTATGATTTCTGCGGGTTTCCCGCCCCAAAGCAATGCTGAAACCCAAACGTTTGTGTCAAGAACTACTTTTGGCTCTTGCTTCGTCGATGAGGGCGTTTATGTCTTCCTCCGAAAGACCCATCTGTCGAACTCTGACCCATACTGGCTTCATTGTTTCTTCAAAGGATTTATCAATTATTTTTTTAAGAACAACGGTATCATCAATAGCTATTGCTAGGAGCTTCTCGCCTTTCTTGAGGTTAGCTGCCTTGCGCACATTCGCGGGGATAACCACTTGCCCTTTAGAGGAAACTTTAGTTGTGGACGCCTCCACCATGCTCTCACCACTCAATAGTAAGAACATTCTTACTTATAATTGTATTGTGAAACAAAACAAATGCAAATAAACGCCTCGTTTAGCAGGTCTGCGACCTGTGGGTCGCTTAAGCATTCCGCTTCCATGACGTGGCACCAGTGGCAACTGGCGTAGCCTATGCTCAGGAAAATAGGCTTGTCTTCAGTTTTAGCTTTATCTAAGGCTTTTTGACCCACGGGTACCAATCAACAGGATTGTAAGACGTCAGTTTTTCTGGATTTTAAGATTTTAATGGTTTTTTAATAGTTAAGTTTTTATCCTGTTATTGGATTATCCTGAGACTGGATAAGGTGATGTGAATGAAGTTCTACGACAGGGAAAAAGAGCTTGAGACTTTAGAGAGGGCTTATTCCGGCTTCGATGAAGCGCACGAGTTCGGCAATTTCTTTTTCTCTTCCAAAAAGAGCTTCTGGCGAGTCTTTCGGGGTTAAGTCAAACAACATTTACTACACACCCTGTAGTAAAAAATAAACTATTCGGTTCCCAAAACATTAAGCCAAAAAAATCGTCCATTCCTTCTGTTCTCCTGACTGTATCATCAAAGTGTATCTACAAAACGTATTGACATCTGACCGACCGGGACGTAGTAGACTATACACTTGTATTTTCTTTCGCGCTAAAATACGCTTGCACATCTACGAACTTGCCTGTTGATTTCCATTTTTATGGTTGTGCAGTTCTGATAATCTGAGAAGCGTCTCCTTGTAAACCTGAATCGCATTCAAGTACTCGCTTACATCAATGTGCTCGTCTAAGGTGTGGTCAAGGTGCGAGTCGCCTGGACCGTAAGTGACTATGGGCAGGTTCATGGCTTTACCGAGAATGTTCATGTCGCCGGTTCCGGTTTTGCGCAGAAGCGTTGCTGGCTTGTTCAGCACTTTCCTAACCGAAGACGATAATACATGTACCAGCGGTGAAGTCTTGTTCACTTCAAAAGGCTCGACAGTGTCTAAAACGGTTGCTTTCGCAGTAACCTTCGGATTAGCAGCCTGATACTTCGCAATTAACTTCTCTATCTCCTCAAAAACCTGAGCCGTGGAAAATTGGATTGGCACTCGAACGTCAATGTTCAATTCAGCTTCAAACGGAATCACGGAGGTTGCTCTGCCACCCGTAACTTTAACCAAGCAGACTGTAACAGCATAAAAAGGGCTCTCTGCAGGCTCCAGCGCCGGATAAGGATACGCGTTTTTGATTTGTCCCCAAAGCTCATACGCTTTCTCCAACGCGTTCTCGTAAAGCCAAGGCATAGAGGAGTGCCCAGTCTGAGTCCTGCAAACAATCTTAAGCTGGATTTGACCTTTGTAACCGATGGTTACGTTCTCAACACCGCTGGGCTCACCAAAAATCGCGTAGTCAGCCTTAATTCCCTGAGTTATCAAGTGCTTGACGCCTCGGCTGGTGGCTTCTTCCTCGACAACGCTTGCAACTAAAATTTTACCCTTAAACCCCGGCTCCTTACCAGCAGCAGCCGCAGCCACAACCATCGCAGCAAGCGGACCTTTAGCGTCCACAGCGCCACGAGCATAGAGTTTGCCTTCTTCAATCCGAAGCGGCAAATGCCCAGCCACCGTATCCATGTGCCCGCATAATAAGATGACTGGTTCGCCTTCACCGACAACGCCTATTACGTTTCCGATGTCATCTTTTCCAACATCAAAACCCATCTTCTTCATTTCATAAGCTAAGAAGTTGGCTATATCCTCTTCTTTTCCTGAAGGACTGTAAATGCCAAGAAGATTAGTTAGGAACCGTACTGCTTGCTCGCTCATTTTCTTCTTCCCCTAAAACCTCGTCTAAAACAGCAACTGCCCGATTAATCTGTTCTTTCTCAATCACAAGCGGTGGCAATAAACGAACTACGGTTCTTCCAGCATCCAGCACCAGAACACCTCTCGCTACTGCCTTAAGAATTACGTTAAGAACGTCATACCGCAATTCCACACCAAGCATCAAGCCTAAACCGCGAACTTCCTTGACGATTTTATGCTTAGCCTGCAAACCTTCCAACTGAACCTTGAAATACTTGCCCATTTCCGCCGCGCGCTCAGCAAGTTTTTCTTCCACAAGCGCATCTATGGCAGCGCATCCAGCAGCACAAACCAGCGGGCTTCCACTGAAAGTAGTCGAGTGCTCACCAACTTTAAGCGCTGACATAATGTTTTCCTTGGCTACGGTTATGCCGATTGGTAAGCCGCCTGCAAACGGCTTCGCCAAACACATAACATCAGGCGTAACACCCCAGTTCTGGCACCCGAACAGTTTGCCCGTCCGTCCGAAACTGGTTTGCACCTCATCAAAGATTAAGAGAACGTTCTTTTCGTCGCAGATTTCACGTACCGCCTGCAAGTAACCGTCTGGTGGAACACGAACACCGCCTTCACCGCGGATTGGCTCCATCAAGACTGCGGCTGTTTTCTCGGTTATGGCTTCACGGATTTTATCGGCATTGTCAGGCGCTACATGCTTGAACTCTGGAACCAGCGGCATGAAAGGCTCGCGGTATTTCTTGTCCCATGTGGCGGATAGTGCGCCCATGGTTTTGCCGTGAAAAGCGCCCATTAAAGCGATTATTTCTGGTTTGCCTTTGAATTTGCGGGCGAGTTTTATGGCGCATTCGACGGATTCGGCGCCGCTGTTTGAAAGAAACGCTTTGTCCAAGCCTTTCGGCGTTATCTGCACAAGCTTCTCTACGAATTCAGCGCGTTTGTCATTGTAGAAGCCGCTGTGACAAGAAATCAACTTTTCAGCTTGAGCGCAAACTGCCTGCACAACTTTTGGGTGACAATGCCCCAGCAACGCTACACCATAGCTGCTTGTGCAATCAACGTATTCTTTGCCATTTATATCCCAAACAAGCGCGCCTTTACCTCTTGTAAGCACGACTGATTTTTTGGAGAAAACATTCGCCATGAACCGATTTTCAATATCCATTATGTCTTTGTCATTCACCTGTTATCACTGTACCAACCTTATGATTCAAAGCGGAACTAATAGGCTGATTTCCCGTGCCTGAAGTAACTAAAACTTCCTTGACACCTTGATTTAACGCTTCCAGCGCCGCGTGCACTTTGGTGCTCATGCCTTGCCCAATGCTTGACATGACCTCTTTAACTTCTGTTGCACTAATTTTCGGAACGCACTCGCCCTTAAGCATTAAGCCTTGCACGTCAGTAAGTAGGATTAGGCGGTCTGCTTTGAGGGCACCTGCGATTATGGCTGCTGCTCTGTCGCCGTCCACGTTGAGTGACTCAAAATCTTGGCTCACCGCAATAGGCGTCACAATCGGCACATAACCTTTTTCAAGCAGAAGATTCAGCAGACCAGCGTTGACTTGAGTTATTTTTCCAGTGTAACCGCCATCGATTACTTTTTTTCTGCCGCGTTCGTCAACGGCGATGAGCTTGGTTTTTCGTTCAGCCTTCAAGGTTGCCGCATCCAAGCCGGTTATGCCTACAGCTGGGATGCCTTGGCTTTGCAGCGCTAAAACTATTTGCTTGTTGATTTTGCCTGCCATAACCATTGTGTAAATCTCAATGGTTTCTTTGTCGGTGTAGCGGCTTCGGAAGCCTTCGGGTGAAATTATGAATTTTTGTTCTTTGCCGAGTTTTGAGGCGATTTCGGTGACTTCTACGCCTCCGCCGTGCACAATGATGACCTTGTTGTCTTTGGCTACGTCTTTGAGGTCGGCGACTAAATCGGTGGATGCGCCTTCTTTGAGTATGCTTCCGCCCATCTTAATTACAAGCAGCATAAGCTATCACATCGGATGGAAACCAGTGCTCTTTAGCCCAGTTGTCTCGTCTATGCCCATAAGTATGTTCATGCATTGCACACCTTGTCCTGAAGCGCCCTTGGTCATGTTGTCTAAGGCTGAGAAAAGCAAAAGCCGATTCGCGTGCTCATCGATTTCGAAGCCGACGTCACAGTAATTTGTGCCCATGGTCACTTTCGGGTCAGGCAACTGGTATGGTCCTTTCTGGTATTTCACTAAACGTATGAATGGTTCGCCCTCATACAGTCCTCGAAGGGCTTTCCAGACATCCTTGCTGGTTATCGGTTGTTTGGGGAAAGTGTGAATAGTGGCAAGGATTCCGCGAACCATGTTTACAGCATGCGGAGTGAACGAGATTTTTACCAGCTCATTCGTCAATGCGTTAAGTTCCTGCTCAACCTCAGCGATGTGGCGGTGCCCAACGACCTTGTAGGGTCGCACTCCGCTAAACCGCTCAGGATGATGCGATGAGATAGAGGGCTTGCTGCCGCCGCCGGAAGAACCAACCTTCAAGTCCACTACGATTTTGTCTTTGTCAACAAGCCCAGCTTTCACTACAGGCGCTAAGCCCAGAATGGCGGATGTTGCCATGCAACCTGGACAAGCGATTAAGCGAGCATTTTTTATTTCTTCGCGATGAAGTTCAGGCAAGCCGTATGCGGCTTCTTTGAGCATTTCTGGGTGGGCATGTTTCCAACCATAGTATGTTTCGTAGTCGGCTGGGTTTTTGAGGCGGAAATCAGCGCTCATGTCGATTACTTTTAAGCCTGCCTCTAAGAGTTTGGGAACTAAATTGACTGAGCCGCCGTGTGGTGTTGCTGTGAAGATTAAGTCGCAGTTTTTCTGCAACTCAGTCATATCTTGGGGCACAAATTTTAATTGTGTCAAACCTCGCAGGTTTGGGTGTACGTTGAAGATGTATTCGCCTACGCTTTGGCGTGAAGTAACCATGGTTACCTCTGCTTGCGGGTGAAGAAGTAAGAGTCGCAGGAGTTCGCTGCCGACGTATCCTGAACCGCCAATTATTCCAATTCTCAACATTTCCGTTTTTCCTCGTTACTTTAATGGTCGATTAGGCTTTGGGCGCCTTTTAAGAGTGGAACCGCCACATTGAGGCCTGTTGCGAGCCGAGTGTTCTCCCAGAATTCTGGGCAAGAATTTGACTCATGAAAGACTAAGGAACTCTTATTTTTTTCTACGCTTTCTTCAATTATCTTTTTAATATTTTCGTAATGCTTACTGTTCACATAGCCTTGGAACGCTTTTTCAAGTTTGCTGTTCCATGCTGGGAAATCAGTTAGGCGTGTTTCATCCTGTTTAACTTTTTGAACAGGCAAAAACGCTTGAGCTGCCTTATCAAGTTCAGCTTTAAGGTAAGCGTCGTCTACTGTCTTGTTTTCTTTAACGTTTACCATGGCATCTAAAGCTAAAATCCATGCTTCGCTGCCTTTGCCAAGGGTTCTGCCACATTTCACCGCTAACTCCTGAACGCTTGAGGGTAATTTGGCGCCGAAAACCAAGTTGCCCAAGAAAGTGTTTGTTCTGAAATCCTTAAAGCCGGCTCTTGCCATTGCAGTGCGATAGCAAACGGGTTGTTTACCTTTCTCTTTGGAAACGATTATTCTTAAATCGTAAAACCACTTTTCGACTAATTCCTGCGCGACTATGCCGACAGGGTTAATTATTGAGGGTTTTGTTTCTCGGATGTTTGCGATTAGCTCTTCATGGTTTTTTGCAAGCATAATCATTTTGCCATGTGTCCCAGCGTCAGCTTTAATCACTATGCCTTCCGAAAGGGGGATTTCTTGTTGAAATAGTTCTGCTATGTCTTTTTCGTTATGGATTTCTTTACCATTTTTCATGATGTCTGCTGAGTCGCATGGGACGTAAACTGTTTTGGGAATCGGTATGCCTTCTTTCCAAAGGTGCAGTAATGTACGTAGTTTGCTGTAGCAGACAAATTCGATTTGAGAAGAATTTAATGTTTTTTTGCCAAGCATTTCCATGATGTATGAGGCTTGAAGGCGACGGTTTTTGCTTTGCGCACGATTAAGCACGGCGGCGATATTTTTGATTATGCTTGTGTAGTCTTTGCCTTTGGTTTTAGCGCTGAAACCATCTTTGGAAATTGATAAGGCGATTTTTCGGAATGGCAGAAAAGTTAAGTCTATTCCCATTTGTTGTGCGGTTAGTTTTATGCCGTTTTCGTCGTTTTCTGACCGTTCATACAAAAGTGCTATGCTCATCGCTTATCTGCTTCCATGAAAAAAATTTTCTAAAAAACTGATTTAAATAAAGGCTTTTTAGTAAATACTGTTTATTCGCCCCAGTCTTCTCCTTCAATCGTTAATTCTTGAAGGTCTACGCATCCGCCTTTTACTTGTTTAACTTCTAGTTCCAGTCCGCAGCCCGGGCAACTTAGGATTTCTCCTTTTTCTGTGTCTGCTGGAACATCAAGCTCTGCGTCGCAGTCAGGGCATCTTGCCTTGTTTATAGCCTTCACCTCTTGAGGGTTTGAGTTTGCTTGTTTAATCATTTTTGTTCGTCACTTTATTATCTTTGGAAATGTCTTTTTCAATAATTCCGACTTTAATTTAAACGTTGTGACTTATTTGTTACAACTTGGACTTTTAATGTTCCATTTGGTGCAGACACCAAAGCATGTAAAAAACAGCTGGCGGTAGTGGAAAACGCACAATAAAAACATTAAGCACAACGAAATTCGCATCACACTTTAAATGTTAAAAAGGGAAATCGTTAAATTTTTCCCACAGCAATAATCATTCGGCGAAAAAAATGGACGAGAAAGGCAAGCAAATAATCGAAATCCTAAAAGATGACGGAAGAGCAGGCTACGGTGAAATAGGCGCTAAAATCGGATTATCTGAAGGTGCTGTGCGGAAAAGAATCAAAACATTAAGCGATGAAGGAGTTATACGAAAATTCACGGTTAAAATCGGCGTTGCAGAAGGCGCCCAAGCCATAACTTTGCTTACAGCCAACCCTGCCTTTCCAACTCAGGAAGTCTCAAAGAAAATCCAAGCAATCCCAAATGTTGAAACAACCTATGAAGTCAGCGGCGAATATGACATCGTAGCAGTCATCAGCGGAATGAACATGACAGAAGTTAACGAGTGCATAGAGAAAATCCGCATGGTTGAAGGCATAGTGAAAACCAACACCATGATAGTTCTACGCAGTTCGTAAAAAAAAATCGACCTTTATTGCTTTTCAGCCAAAATTAGTTTTTTAACCCTGTGCTCAATTTCATCTCTGATTTCTCGTACCTTATCCATCGATTTGCCTTTAGGGTCTTCAAGCGCCCAATCAACAGTATCCTTAAAGAAGGGACCAGGACAAAGGTCAGCGGCACCGCAGCCCATGGTGACAATCAAGTCGGCTTTGTTTGCCATTTCCTGAGTGAGCAGTTTGGGCTTGTTCATGGATATGTCGATGCCCTTTTCTTTCATGGCTTCAACCACAACTGGGTTCACTTTGGGGGCTAGTTTTATCCCTGCGCTCTGTGCAGTCAGTTTTCCTGCGCCGTATTTGTTGGCGAAAGCTTCTGCCATTTGGCTTCTGCCAGCGTTTTCGACGCAAACAAACAAGGCTTTTTTCATTTTTCAATCCCCTTTGAAATACCTTTTTCTCAGCCAGAGAGCAACGTTAACTAAACTTATCATAATTGGGACTTCTATTAAAGGACCTATCACTTCCTTGAACCCCTCAACTCAAACGTCAGTTTGAGTTCGACTGGCTCAATTGTCTGGACAAAAGTTACAGATTTTGTTTGGACAAAAAAATTTACTCCAAGCCGAGCCCAATAGTCGCAACTATTGCTATTTGATTAGTCGCAACTAAAAAATCTGTATTGGAGACAGTGTCTTTTTGCTGGTTAAATGTTGTCTTATCTTTTTTTCTCAATTTTTTCAACAGCACTGCTTGTCCCAAGATAAGCAATATCAGTCAACCCGACAAAAAAACCTGTTTCCACAACGCCAGGAATCATCTTCAGCTTTGCATCTAACTCTCCAGGTTTAGCTATCTCACCAAAATTTGCGTCTAAAATGGCGTTTCCATTATCAGTTATTACTGGACCAAGCTTGCCTTTGCCTTCACGCAAAACAGGCTTTCCACCAGCAGCAATGATTTTTCGTTTCACAAGCGAAATAGCAAAAGGCAAAACTTCTATGGGCACTGACTGATTGTTTTCACCTAACACCTTCACCTTTTTCTGCTCGTCGGCAATGATAATGTTAAGTTTAGAGGCTGCAGCAACAATTTTTTCTCTCGCCAGCGCTGCACCCATACCTTTGATCAGATTTAATTCAGGGGTTATTTGATCCGCCCCATCAATCGTCACATTTATTTCTGGATGCTCATCCAACGTTGTTATCGGAATTCCACAATCAACAGCTAACAAGAAAGCTTGATAAGAAGTGGGAACACCCATGACGTGCAGTTTTTCGCGTTTCATTTTTTCGCCTAGTGCTTCTATGGCAAACGCAGCTGTGCTTCCGCTTCCTAAACCCACAATAAAGCCGTCCTTAACATGTTTAACCGCTTCTAAGGCTGCTTTTCGTTTTGCCTCTTGAATTGGCTCAAGGTTAGCTTTCAATTTCCATTTGCCCCAGTTTATCTAAAACTTTCTCAACTTCACTTCTAATGGATTCTATTCTTTTTTCAGCTTCAGTTTTAGCGTCAGGTTTTTCTTCCAGTGGTTTCCGTTTCTTTTTCGCTTTCTCCTCGCCTGCTTCTTCCTCTTCCTCATCCTCATCCTCAATTTTTTCTATTTGCGTTGCTGGCGTTTGCGTGGGTAATTTTACAGGGATTTCTTTTATCGGTTTAACGTCAATTTTTGTTCTAAGCTCTTCAACCTTTGATGTTAATTCTCCGAAGCGTTCACTGAAAAGCTTCATTAAATCTTCCTGCATACCTTCAAGATCGTGCAGTGCAACTATTGTTTCATCTTTCGCGATGGATTCTTTAATAGACATCATTCTTGCCTTGTAGGTTCCGGCAAGCTTTTCTCTTTCTTGCTCCGAAATTTTTCCTTCCGCTTGAGCTTCATACAAGCGGCGTAGTGCATCACTTAAAATCTCTCGTTCTAAATCTAAGATTCGCAGTTCATCTTTCGCGTTAAAAGCCGTTGTTGTTTGGACGCTTTTAGAAATTTTAAAGGGTAAACCAGCATACTCAAGGCTTGAATCGCCTATTTTTTGAGACTTTTTCTGCGGAGCTTTTCTTCCCAGTCTTCGCATGGCAGAAATAATTATTCCGCAGGCAATCATTATCACTACCGCAACTGCAATGACTGTTAATGGATCATCATACCAAGCCATGCCAAGCTGTCCTCGGTTATCTTGATTATGTACAATGCTTATATAAATTAATTTAAGTCTCTGGGGGTTTCCAAGTCTAAATTAAAGAATAGCGTTGGGCTATGCCGTTTTAACCTTCTTAACCTGCGCTTTCTCAAGGACCGCAATAATTGGCAACACTACTACAACGCCGATTATTCCGCCCAAAACATTCCAGCCTCCCCAGACAGTCAGTGTAAACATCAATTTAAGATTAAGGATTAAAAGCCCATTTACAACCGCAGCAACATAGGAGCACAAAATTGATGCTAAAACAACAATTGCAATGTTAATGGCCTTCAGGTTAACTTTATGATGATTTACAAGTAGCACTAAATCAAATACCAGCGCTGCTGGAACAAAGCCCAATACTGGAAGCACTTGCGGATTTGCAAGCACAACAATCGCCGATCCAATAACGCTAACAGCCGACGCAGTACCATATTGACCCGTAGCCCAGGTAACAAGAATAAGCATGAAAAAAATTATTAAACTATGAACTACAGGCAAATGAAAAACAGCAAATCCAAGTGGAGCAACAGTTAGGTTTAGTACCACCCATAACGCGCTGAAAATGCTGATTAA
>Ga0208457_1001346_pt1 | contig 18005 bp, 18 predicted proteins | sample June2015DPH_10_1_FD_185513 | JGI IMG/M metagenome (GOLD analysis project Ga0208457, IMG submission 185513) | Peatland microbial communities from SPRUCE experiment site at the Marcell Experimental Forest, Minnesota, USA - June2015DPH_10_150... | ecosystem: Environmental > Terrestrial > Soil >... | reverse complement strand
TTAACCATATGGTTCGTTCCCAAGAGCCGGAGGCTTCGGTCCGCGAACGGAGTTTGGCCTTCTACCGTGATGCGCTTGCACAGTATGTCGAGGATGCCAAGGCGAGTTTGTCCTTGACGATTGACCGGTCGTTCTCGCGCTTTGAACGTGATTGAGATAGAAGGTGAAAAACAGATTTTCGCATTCCGCTTCCTTGCTGAGCGTAGTATCAAGTAATTCTATACTCGTCATAAATCTTAGTGATAAACCCACCGGGTGTCCCAGGAATACAATTGTGTGTTTCTATGCAGTAGGTGTATATTGCACTTCCCGTCTGAAGACATGCGCCAGACTGGAGGGGATTTGGCCAGCACCCTTGGCGAACAGGAGGAGACTTCGATGGGCCTCGACAGCAAGAAGGCTGCTTATATGGGTTGCCAGAGGCTTATATTGGCAATCTTTGTGGCACTATTAATTTCGGCTTCAGCATCGGCACAGCAAACGACCGGTAAAATCGTTGGCACGGTAACTGATTCCCTGGGTGGGGTGATGCCGGGGGTAAAGGTTACGGCCACCAACACCGCTACGCAGATCAGCACCACGAGCGTCACCGATAAAGAGGGGTCCTACCAGGTTCTCAACCTTCCCATCGGCGATTACCGCATCACCGCGGAGCGCGAGGGTTTTAGGAGGCTGGTTACGGATGCTCCGCCGCTACAAATCAACCAGGTGCTGCGTGTGGATTTGCGCATGGAGGTGGGTGCGCGTAACGAATCGGTTACGGTAGAAGGCTTGGCGGCCGCCGTGGAAACTGTGAACCCCACCTTGGGGCAATCCGTCACCGCCCGAGCTGCTGTGGACCTGCCGCTCAACGGACGGAACGTTCTCGATCTTGCTCTGCTCCAGCCCGGGGTCACGGAAGTGAACCCAGCCGCCACCAACAATGATCATCAGGCCGGCGCCTTCGGAATCGCCGGCGGCAAGTCTGACTCCGTCACCTTCTTGCTGGATGGGGGCATCAACAACGACCTGCTGGCGAACGAAGTCGTCTATAACCCCAACCCGGACGCCATCGCCGAGTTTCGCATTTTGACCAGCAACTACTCGGCGGAATACGGCCGCAACGCCGGGGGTATCGTGAGCGTCGTCACCAAGTCCGGCACCAACACCTTGCATGGCAGTGCGTTTGATTACGTGCGCAATGACCTCTTCGACGCCAACCTCTTTTTCAACAATCGCGAGGGCCTTCCCAAGCAAGTGCTCAAGCGCAACCAGTTCGGCTTCACCCTGGGTGGGCCCGTCGTGATTCCGCACGTGGTGCATGGCAAAGACAAGTTCTTCTGGTTCATCGATTACTCCGGCCAGCGCCAGGTCCAAACCGTTACCACCACGCAGCTTCCGGTGTACACCCCGCAGGAGCTCCAGGGAGACTTTTCCCAGTCTGCCTCCGATGTAAGCGGCAATCCGATTCCGGACCCGCAGGTGGCGGCTTTTCTGCAAGCCAACCCGTACTGGCAGTCCAACCCGACGTTGGCGGCGCAGGCGGTTATCGATCCTGCTAAATTCAGCCCCGTGGCGCAGAAGTACATCCAAGCCAACCTCATCCCGACTTCTCCGGAGGGCGTTAAGATAGCTCAGGCGGGCAGCACGAACGATACCGACGAATTCAGCGCCAAGCTGGATGCGCAACTCGGTTCCAAAGACAAGCTCTCGGCCACCTTAGGCTGGGCCCGTAATCCGGTGCTGACTCCGTTCAGCTTCGCCTTTGGCTCTACCCCTTCCGATGCCTATGGATACGGCAGCATCGGTAACCATCACACAGAGTTTGCCAACCTGGCCTGGGACCGGAGCTTCTCGCCCACCCTGCTGAACGAGGCACGGGTGACCGCGCAACGCATGAACATCGCACAAGCCTTTCCCGCCACGAGTTTGCCCACGCCAGGCCAATTGGGGACAGGAACCACACCCGACCAGTCTACAGGACCGACCCTCATCGGCTTCAATCGAGGCCTGACCCTCGGCTTCAGCCCGCAAGGGCCCACCACTGAGATCAACAACACCTTTGGCGCGTCGGACACCCTCACGTGGCTGAAGGGGCAGCACACGATGAAATTCGGCTTCTCTTTCTCGTCGTTTCAGAATAACACCCACTACGATTATTATGTGGATGGCGAATTTTACTTTTATGGCCCGTCGACCGGGGTTGGTTCCGGTAACGATTTTGCGGATTTCCTGTTGGGCCTGCCCGACGAGTACCTGCAGTTCGGCGCCGCGCCCTCGAACATCCGTAGCAAGTCGTACTACACGTTCGCGCAGGATGAGTGGCACCTACGCAAGAACTTGGTCATTACCTACGGCTTGAGATACGAGTACAACTCCCCCAAGCTGGACACCCAAAGACGCACGTTCTCCATCATTCCCGGAGCGCAATCGACTCGGTTCGCAAATGCTCCCATCGGCCTGCTGTTTCCCGGTGACCCAGGTGCCCCCAGGGGCGCCAATTTCCCGGTGAGAACCAACTTCGCTCCGCGTTTCGGTTTCGCCTGGGACCCGCTCAACGACGGCAAAACGAGCATCCGCGGCGGGTTCGGGGTGTTCTATGACATCCTGAAGGGCGAGGATAGCTTGCAGTTCAACGGCCAAGCGCCGTTCTTCGGGTACGTGGACATGTATTTCCCGCCGCTGGCGGGAAATCCCAGCTCCGATCCTGGTTACTTGACGCAACCTTTTGTCGCGGCGGGCGCTACCAACCCGTTCCCCTCCAAGCCGCCTGCCCCGAATATCGACTTTGGGGCCGCCGGCTTTCTGCCTTTTGGCGGAGGTGGCGTGTACTTCGTCGACCCACACCTGCGCACCCCGTACACCTATCAGTTCAACTTCAGCATCGAGCGGGATCTAACCAGGGGCGTGGTCCTGGAAACCAGCTATGTGGGCAGTGTTACCCACAAGCAAACCGGGCTGGTCGACCAGAACCCGTTTATCCTTGGCACCGACACGCGTCTGCTGAACACCCAACCCGGAATCCTGCCCGACGGGTCGAATGGGTTCAGCTACCTCGATACCTTCGCGAATGTCGTCAGCGCCAACTATAATAGCCTGGAGGCCAGTCTCACCAAACGGATTACCGGAAACCGCTGGCTGGGCAACAGCTACTTCACCCTAGCCTACACCTGGGGTAAGTCGATCGATGACGCCTCCGGTTTTCGCAACGTGAATTCGCTCGTGCCCTATTACAACCACGGCCTATTCCGTGCCGTCTCCGACTACGACATCGGCCAGCGCATTGCCTTCAGCGGGGGCTGGGACCTTCCCTTCGATCAGCTCTGGGCCTCCGGTCCCAGGCGCCTGACGAAGGGATGGAGCCTGTATCCCATTCTGACTTGGCGCACCGGCTTCCCCATGGACATCTTCAGCCAGCTCTACACTGCCCGGACAGACCCGGGACCGTCGGCTGCGGGCGATGCCGGCATGGTGCGGGCGAATCAATTGACCAGGGTCGTTCCCATTCTGGATCCGCGCCGCAACGCGGGGAATTTCTACTTCAACCCTGCAAGCTTTACCGCCCTCCAGAACCAACCCATTCCGGGGGATCCAGACCCGTGCGCGGGGGCAGATCCCACTTTGCTCCCTTCGAGTGCGTGCGCAGTGCTCAATCCGGCTGTGCGCACCTACGGGTCGTACCCCAGGAACTCCCTTCGCGGGCCACACCGTGGTAATTTGGATTTTGCGGTGGCGAAGAAGACCGCGATTTTCGGAGAGCGGCTGAATGCGGAATTCCGCGTGGAGTTCTTTAATATCCTCAACCATGCGGAGTTTCAGCTTCCTACGCTGAATATTACGGATCCCAGTTTCGGTCAGATCTCGAGCACCTATGATCCGCGCATTATCCAGTTAGCGCTGAGGCTCACTTTCTAGCAGGATCCAACTCGCGGGCTCTTTCCGTTGGTCCCGAAGGATCAATCGGCTTCGGCCTCCTCCCCGGCGGGGAGGAAGACGCTTGCCGCACCGTAAACGCCAACGTTTGTTTGCAGTTTGGCCGGCAGGATGGGGAGCTTCTCGACAAAGCGACGGTTGATCGTGTAATTGGGGATGGTCTGACGGATTCTATCAAAGAGGGGTTTGCCAATCTGCGCGACTCCGCCCCCGATGAGGATCGCTTCCGGATCAAATAGCGAAATCATTCCTCCCAGCCACACGCCGAGATAAAACCCTGTATCGTCGATGACGGACTTGGCCAAGTCGTCTCCCCTGCGCGCGGCCTCCTGGACCATGAGGGGAGTGATCTTGCGCAGGTCGCCACCCGAGAGTTCGCGCAGTAGGCTTGGCCGGCTGTGCTCCTGCTCGAGGGCGACGCGCGCGCGTCGAGCCATGGCAGGACCGGCCGCCAGCGCCTCGATGCAGCCCAACGTGCCGCAGCCGCAACGATACGGGCTGCGGAAGTCGATGGAGACGTGCCCACCTTCGCCCGCCACTCCATTCTTACCGTGATAGATCTTCTTGTTGATGATGACCCCGGTTCCAATGCCGGTGCTGACGGTCACATAGAAGACGTCCCGATATCCCACCGCCGCCCCAAAAAGGACCTCTGCAAGCCCAGCAGCATTGGCGTCGTTTTCCACTTTGGCAGGGAGATGGAAGTGGCTTTCGAGCAAATGCGCGAGCTGGATATTGCGCCAGCCCGGGAGGTTCGGAGGGTTGATAATGACACCCGTTTTGGGGTTAAGAGGGCCGGGCGCGCAAACACCCACCCCGGCGACGTTCTCCTTCCCCCCCGCCAGCTTGATCAGCCGCTCGATCAAATGCACGATCTGGCTGTAGCTGGTCTTGAAGCCTCTCTCCGCATGAGTTGGCACGACTAGCGACTTCACCAAATGCCCCTTCAAGGTCACCAGCCCTCCTGCTACCTTTGTTCCCCCAACATCGATACCCACAATTTGTTTCGGCATAACCGACCCTCTCCAGATTGAGAATTCCTGCTCGCATGCGCCGTCCTGTTTCAATCCCTTCATTCACTTCCGGACGCGCGGCTCGGAAAAGCCGCCAGTATACTCCATCGAGCGGGCTTTGCGGAAACTGGTTGAAAGCGAGGGAGCAGGAAAATAGTAAATTATGAATGGTGAATTCTAAATTGAGGTAATGCAGCAGTGAGCGGGCTTGGGTGGCGCGCGCAAAGCAAACTCCGCGTCCGCAATTCACCATTTACTATTCACCATTCACTATTCGTAATTTCACTCGTCACTTGTCACTCGTCACTGTTTTTCTGGTCCGGTGAGCTTGACGCATCCTGTACAGTTCTCTAAGATGGCTTGGAGTTGACCTTCAACCGTTCCTTGAGGTTATGGATGCCTCGAACTCGCTCTCCGCGCGCCCGCCGTTCTACCGACGCCTCGCCTTCCGAAGTTTTCATCCCGGACAAACTCTATTTCCGAATCGGTGAGGTGAGTAAGCTAACGCAGACCAAGCCTTATGTCCTGAGGTTTTGGGAGACCGAGTTCCCCACGCTCAAACCGGCGAAGAGCAAGTCCGGGCATCGGCTCTACCGTCGTGAGGACGTCGAGGCGGTGCTGGAGATCAAGCGGTTGCTTTACGGGAAGGGCTTTACGATCTCCGGGGCGCGAAAGCATCTTGCGGACAACTCCCGAAGTGAGGCCGAGCAACGTCATCTCTTCCTGTCCACGCTTGATGGGGCGGAGTTGCATGCCATTCGACACGAACTTCAGGCCATCTTGACAATGCTTTCGCGCAAGTGTTAGCGTGATTGTTTGTGGCTTTCAGCCCCAGACCTGCTATATCGGCCAAGGGCCAAAAGACTCAACGGGACGTAGCGCAGCCTGGTAGCGCACTTGCTTGGGGTGCAAGGGGTCGCCAGTTCAAATCTGGCCGTCCCGACCAATGAATCAGTGACGAGTGGAGAGTGACGAGTGACAAGTCAGTTCTTCCTGCTCGCCACTTGTCACTCGTCACTTGTCACTGCTCTTCAAGCCGGGGCGTAGCGTAGCCTGGTAGCGCGCTTGGTTCGGGACCAAGAGGTCCCCAGTTCAAATCTGGGCGCCCCGACCATCTTTCTAAAGGACTTGACACCCAAGAAGATTTCTCGAAAAGTACCAGTTCGTACCACATTCACGTTTTCCATAGGGCATTCACCACCTTCGATGCAGCTTCCCGCTTCTCTGACGAAACAGCCTGAGTGTAGATGTTCAACGTGGTTTGAATATCGGCATGGCGCAGGAGCTCCTTCTGGACTGCCGGAGTCGTGCCCAGGGAGTGTAGCAGCGTCGAGTAGCTGTGTCGGAAGGTGTGCCAGCCGACGTTGCCGATTTCCGCCCTGGTCGCCGCTGGCTTTAGGTGATCTGCGAGTATGCCATCCGGCCAAGGTGGATTACCGGTTGCTCCCGCAAAGACGTAATCCGAATCAGCCTTGTAGTGACTCCCCGCCTTATGGGCTAACAGGACTTCGGCTAAATCCGGGTCAAGGGGAAGTGTGCTTTCAGAAGCTTCCGTCTTAGGTTCGTTGACTTCTCCCTCGACAATGCTTCGCTGGATTTTCACGGTGAGGTTTTCAAAGTCGAGGTCGCCCCACTGTAGACCTAGCAATTCGCAAACCCGGAGCCCCAAACAAGCCACGGTTATCACCATCGACTTGTAAGGTTCCGAGAGTTGCCCCAGGAGCAGCTTGAATTCCGCCGGCGTGAGAACACGTGGTTTCTTTAACCGCTTTCGGGATTGCCGGACAGGATTAACAGGGTTGTTTTCGATCAATCCCCACAAAATGGCCGCCTGGAGGAGGGTGTGCATTAAACCGCGAACGTGGGCTTTGACTTGTCGGGAATGCGGCATACCCTCGAGCCATTCTTTCACGGCCATTGGCTTGACGTTCTCAACCAATTCGGTTCCCCACTTCGGCCTGATGTGAGTTTCAAAGAGACTGCGATACACGCTCGCGGTCAACTTTCGGCAATGTTTTGGTACGTGTTGTTTCATAAAGCGATCAATTAGCGCCGCCACGGTGACAGAGTGAAACTGTGTTTGTGGGTTTTGGTCATTGATCGTGTGCCGAAAGTGTTCAACAGCCCGCTCCGCGTCGGCCTTCGTCGGGAGTTTTTCGACCGTACCGACCAACACTGACTTTCGCCTTCCATTCTCCAAATAGCGGAACTGCCAAACGTCCGGCCCCTTGTTCCGCCTCCGAATCCTCAAATCTCCGTATTGGTATCGTGCCTGCATGGTTCCTCCAATCAGAATGAAGTTGCCGTGCGGCACGCTTGGCTGCCTGATTGTAGCCTTGAGCTGATCCAGGCGTCCAGAGCCGAAACGCGATACCGCCAGAATTTACCAACCTTCAGCGCTGGCACTTCGCCACGCTTCGCCATCCGTTCAAGGACTTTCGGATGAATCTTCAGAACTCGTGACGCTTCCTTGCTGGTAAGAAGTATTTCAATTCCATCTGCCATACTGATTAAAACCTCCCGTGACCGGACAACCGGCGCCACCCCTCAGGACTGAGACGGGCGAGGATTGCCCGATCATAGGGATTGATAAGTCGAACTTTTTTTTCTGTCAAATGACGGCAACAGAGGTTCTACGTGCCACCAGGAATTGCAGGTCCAACGTGTGAGTTTCGAGATACTAACCGGCAGGATGTCTATAACTTAGCGCGATCCCAAGCCAAAACTTCTGAGGAATTTTCTTGCGCGGAGGTGTCTTACCGAAAAATGATGTGTATGGATGTCAACCCTTGGAATTCGCTAATGGGGCAGGCCAGCAACCGTAACCGTTGCAACGGAGTACTCCGTGCAGGACGAGCGAGTTCCGGCGCTGCAATTCGAGCTCTCGAATCCTAGCAATAACAAATTCACAGCCAGTTGAAAAACCATTGGACCAGCAAGAAATATTTGGTACTGATCGTGCCCACGCCCCAGCCATTATATCGACCAAGGATGCGTGTCTCGGCGTGGATGGCGCGGGGAGGTCCGCCTTGCTCGGCAGTGGCGTGCTGACGAGCAGCGGTGCCCTCGTGCCCGCCATATCCGCTACCACCGGACCGTCACTTGGCAGTGGAGTACTGCGCGGCGGCTGTGCGGCGCTGCGCGCCGGGTGCAGGGGTGACACGTCACCCCCCGCAGGGTGCTGTATGGGAACTTATGCTTCCATATGGGAACTTGTTGGAAATTCGGGGCCTAACGCTGAATCGCTTCCTGCAAGGGGTTGGGCAACATTCAAATGTTCCCGTATGGGAACTTCTTGATTTTGTGGGGTGAATTCAGTGGCGACACTTCGAACGAAATCCGTCAACACGAAAGTCACCGAGGAGAAGTATGCCAAGTTCGAAACCCCTTGTGGGGGAGCAGACGATCAGTGAATGCAACGCGGCACAGCCTGGGCTCTTGGACTGTAGCCGTGGATTCCGCCCCGGCACGGCTTTCTTTACTATTTAAGCCCCTTCTCCCTTGCTAACCGAACCCAAGAACCGCCAAGACGAGCCAGATCTTGTGCCTCCCGAGCTTTATCATTAGCTGCTGCCTCGTCGCAACTACCCAGGCCTGGAATATCTTTGATGATATCGTGGAGCTTATTCGTCCTGTTAGGAAAGTCTTTCGCCTTTTGACGCGCTTCTGCTGCCGGACCTTGTGTCCGCCCTATGTATGCTTCGTTTTCGTCCATTACCTGATCGTTGCGTAGAGAGGCCTCATGGGCAGCGTCAGCCTCTGCCTCAGCCTGCTTACAAGCCGCATATTCAACCTGATCCTTGGCTTCAATCTGAGCTTTCGCACTGGCTTCCGCTATCTGGTGTTGTCTGAATATCCAACCGCCCATCGATCCCACCAGAATGACTACTACCAGAATCAAGATTCCTTTTCTCATCTTCGTTTCCTCCAGTCCCTAATTACGCCACCTTTGGGGCTAAAATCCTAATCTTCAACGGGCAGGGGTTCGTCCATGTCGTTGCTCTTCATCACCCTGACCGGCTTCTGCACATCCCGGCCAAACCCATCGCGCCCACGATCCCTAGGGTCGGCCAGCTCTTTTCTCTCCGCAAGAACCCTTCTGACAACGGCACGCAACCGAGCGGTTTGCTTCCAAAGCTTCTTGCCCTCTTTCAATGGGTGAATCTCCAACCCTGGAGCCGCCTCCTGCGACCAGACAAAGCCCCCCTCAACCGATTCGGGGTCTCGCCTTTCGGCGATGTCGCGGGCCCCCACGGCGTCCAGGACAATGCGGTCGCCACCTGGATGCTCGATTTCGATGCAGACGCCCCCGATCTGCCGTGTACAGCGGTGAATAGTGAGTCGCAGGCTCATAATTTCAGTCGTATGCCTTTGGCGTCACCAACGGCAACCACGCGCTTGAATTCAGACTTCAGCCGGTCGAGATGATGCTTCCAGCCGGGGTGAACCTTCTCGGCTTGATCAAAGCCGAATATGACGAGTCCGACCTGCGGTTCCGGATCCAGCGTGAGCGAGCGTTTGCCAGTGCCTACTTCGACGATCAGCGGCGAGAGTGGGCGTCGCAGCCCCATGTCGCGAATGGCTACCAGGTTCACAGCGACCTTCGTGTAGCTGTCCACGACCGCTTTGCAGTTATCGGCATCGGACAGATATTTTTGGTATCCCTTCACTTGATCGCACACTGGCACTGGCCTGCCGTCCTCCGCGCGGAGATCGGGATTGCTATAGTGCTTCGCCTCCCAAAAGACGAGGCGAGCGTCTTTTCCATTGCCCCGTTCAAGGCATGCGAGATCGACACGGGATGGCCCCTTTTTGTCGCCGACATCCCCTGACGAAGCTGTGCCGCCAAACGCGATTTCGCAATCGATGACCTCAGGATTGTTTACTTCGATTTCATGACACCCCGTCTTCTCCAACCCGGAGAAGAGGCCAGATGCCTTCTTCATCTTGGTGAGGGTCTTCGGGCCTTCGTAGTGGCTCACGAAGCCGCGCTCTTGAAGCTCTCCTATTCTGAACTCTCTCTCGACGAGTGGTACTTGATCATCTAGTCCGGGGTCAAGCAGAAACTTCACGTGCGTCGTGATCTTGGGCCCCGGCTTCACTAGAAACAGCGAATGCCCGCGCCAATAAGCATTTAAATATTCTTCCCGCACTGCGACGAAAAGCTTGGGATCGTTTAAGACATCGGCCCACCATGAATGTTTATTTGCTTCCTCAGCCAACTGCCTTATGAATTCGGGGCTAAGCCCATGGTTGAATTTTGACATTGTTGATCCTCCGACTCTTTTTGGGTATCTCTACTGTCACGGGACTGACTGTCTTTCCCATTTACATAGGCATTGAGCTTGGTGTCCCCCCGCCATCTCTTGGCGAGGAAGACCGCGCCCATGTCGCCCGAGCCCACGCGGCAGACGATGCGAAAACGGCGTGATAGCCCGGCGCCAAACTGCACCTCGCTTTCCGTGGCTTGAACGGTAAGTTGAGTGCCGTCATGCGGACAGAACTCGGTGTCATCCGAGTATGTTTGCTGGCAACTGTGGCAAATCCTCATGCGCGCCAATGGAAAGCTCGTGCTGCGCAGATTCTACCAGAACAACGGCCGCAAAGGGAGTTCGCGCTTGATGGCCGACAATAAGTCCTTTGGGGCTTTGCCATTCACGAACCTCCATTCGTGCCCTTAACAGCAGTGGAGGTATATTGAGTTCTGGAATGTATGCACGCGACCGGAAGACCGACATGGATTGCGCCTCAATCGCTCTGGCTTTTAACCTGAAAACATGGAATCATGTTGATTGGGAGGTCGCTATGGCGGCCATGGAAGAAATTGACTGGTCGGACTGCCCACTCGTCGAAGTCAAGCCGGGAGTGCAAAGCGGCGCTCCCGTGCTGCGCGGCACGCGGATGCCAGTTAACGCCATTGTCGATAACTTCGATTATGGCGTCAGCGCCGCTGAAATCGCAGAACAGTTTGAAATTCCGCCCGCACGAGTCGAGGCGATTTTGACTTACGCCCAGAGTCACCGCGTTGCGCATCCTGTTTGATAAAAATGTTCCGGTTGGTGTGCGCGGGTTCCTGCCCAACCACCAGGTCCATACTTTCGTCGAAATGCAGTGGCCCGACCAACTGGAAAACGGCGAACTTTTGACGATGGCGGAACAAGCCGGGTTCGACGTGATGGTTACCTCCGATCAGAACATCCGTTACCAGCAAAACCTCTCTGGCCGAAAACTCGCTTTGGTCGTCCTCGGGTCCAATATCTGGCCGGTAGTAAGGCAGTACAGCGCGGCGATAGCGGCCAGAGTCGATGGAGCATCACCGGGAGGGTATGACTTCATCGAAATGCCGCTTCCGCCAAAACCCCGCAGGAGCAGCGGTTGAAAGGATGCCCAGCAGCAGAGTTCAGCCGTGGTTACATCCCAGCAATGGGCCTTGCGAGGAGCCAAGGAACGAGTACCAAATCGGTACCACTTGAGCGTTTTTGCCGTGCTTTTGGGTGCTTTTGCGTTGCCAAGCGTGCCGCAAAATCAATGAGATAGACTTACTTAACTAGCTTCGGGACCAAGAGGTCCCCAGTTCAAATCTGGGCGCCCCGACCAAAGTTCAGGTTTCAGGTGTCAGGTGCCTGGTTCCAGGTGCTCGGGTTCGCTCAGCCGGTCATTTTGCTGACACCTGACACCTGGCACCTGTTCGGGTGTGCGGTGTCGAGATGTGACTCGTTGCGTAATCCCACTGCGCAGGCGGGCAGGCATGGACCACGCCGACGAACCATTCCGCATCCCGCTCAGCGATGTCTTCGACCTGCATACCGTGCGGCCCAAGGATGTCGAGGAAGCCGTTGAAGCGTATCTCGAAGAAGCAAACCGCTTGGGTCTCAAAGCCCTGCGCATCATCCACGGGCGCGGCATCGGAGTGCAACGCGAAATCGTGCGCGCCGTGCTGACCCGCACATCCTTCGTGCTCTCTTATCAGGACGCCCCTCTCGAAGCCGGCGGCTGGGGCGCCACCATCGTGACCCTGCGCTGACACTCATGGTTTGGGGTCGGGGTGCGTTCCCACGATCGAAAGATCACGGCCCCATTGAGCCATCTTCCCGGCGTCATTCCCGTCCCGCCTTGCGGGAGAGGATTCCATTTCCGGGCTAGAAGGATCGTATCCCTATTCAAGCTAGACCCCCGCTTTCGCGGGGGTCACCTGCACGGTCCGATTTCCGCGATCATCAGATCGGGGCCGAATTGAAGCTGGCGCGGCCGAAGGCAACGCTGTCCCACTCTATTTCGATGCCGGCGCGTTCCGCAAGGCTTGGGCGGCAATTTCCGGCAGAAGAGAATTGTAATAGACCTCTTTCAGGGCGTAGGACTTCGCTTTGGAGGGTATGACCGGAAGAATTTCCAAATGCCAGTGGTAATCATCCGCCAGCGTCTTCCAAATGCCGCCCCTCTCGAACTTTGCGCCAAGATTAGGTGAACTGTGGAGCACCAAATGGTGGGTGGGGGCGACGGCTTCCAGACGCATCAGGACCGACTTCAACAAGCGTGCGAAACGAAGCTGCTCGTCCCAGGAGGTAAGGTCCTCCTCGAACGAGCAGTGGTGCCTCAGGGAGAGCAACCATGTCTCGTAGGGCACGCGCGCGGCAAACGGGCAGAAGGCGACGAACGGGTCGAGTTGCTCCACGATCCGTATATTTTGCGCGATTTCTTGCCCTGCAATATCGCAGGTCAGGCACCGTTCCTTGAGCTCAAAGTAGCGCAAGGAGGAGCGGAGTTCATAGCCCACGCGCCGGGGAATGAATGGGGTGGCAGTTATCTCGGAGTGCGGGTGCTCAAATTCCTCCCCCGCCAACGCTCCTTGATTGCGGAAGACAGTTACGTACCGGAAACGCCGATCCTTCTTCAGATCTTTCACCCTCGCGATATATGCCCGCAGAACTTGGGCAACATTCTCGTCGGTCTGCCGCGAGAGCTGCAAATCGTGGCTGGGATGTTCCACCACAACCTCATGCGCCCCCAGGCTGCGCATCTTGTCGTAGATGCCCTCGGCGCGGCGCTGCGGGTCGCCCTCGATGCGGTAAACCGGACGGAGGTGTGGGGTCACCCGCACCTGCCAGCTTGATCCCCCGCCTGGGTATACATAGAGGGTTTGGGGAGACAAAGCTTCGTGACCTGGGCAAAAGGGGCAGGGAGCGTCTCCACTGCGGGCGACGTTCTCACCCTCGTCTTCCAAATTCACCCAACTTTGCGTGATCGGGTCCCTTCGAAGTTGCATTTTTCCTCGCTTCAGGCATCTGCGTTCCGGCCCGCAGTTAGCCTCCCTCACGGCAAGAAGCTGACCCGTTACCCGGACTCCCCAGCCTCCCAGGTTGAGAGGGCTGCCGCATTTATACGCCAAATTTCCACCCAATTATAGACTTCCGCCATGTGTTGCGCCACCCAAACAGCCGCTAGCCGGTCCGGACTTCGGGCGGCGTAACAAAAGTACTGAATGAAGACGGAAGCGGCGGCGTCCTCTTTGCGGTAACATAGGAGAGGCAGACTCGGCCTTAGCTTTTCCTGCTGCGGAGGATCTTCCATGAATGCCAGGGATTTAGATCGGTACAAGGAATTGCTGTTGGCCAAGCGGCGAGAGTTGACCACCGCAAGAGCCGGGACGGAGGGCCCTGCTCCCCCATCGGGCGCAAACCAGGGCGATTTGGTGGACTATGCGGCTGCGGCACTCGAGGCAGAGTTGCAGGTGCGCTTGCGCGAGACGGATAGCAAGCTTCTGCGGGCCATCGACGAGGCGCTGGGGCGAATCGAACGCAAGACATTCGGGGTGTGTCAGGCGTGTATGAAGCCAATTTCAGCCGCCCGGCTGGACGCTGTCCCCTGGTCGCGCTTGTGCCGGGAATGCAAGGAACAACGGCAGGCCTGAAGGCTTCGAGCATTACTCGTTGTGCGGAAGTGCAGGTCCTTGGTCATACGGGGAGGGAGGTTCAACGTCATCCCGGCTGAAGGTGAGGGGCGCGCTTAATTGCAGTTCAAAGTTCGTCCCAGACGGGAGGACGATTTCTTTACCCCGGCCGGCAACGATCCAGACAAGCCCTCCGGCAGCGCCGGCGAGGCTGCCGATTCCGAGCCCTTTTACAGGGCTTCCACTGGCCGCTCCCGCAATGGTGCCAATCTCTGCACCCGTAATCGTCGTCTCAGCCACCTTGCCTGCCTTATCGCCTTTGGATGAAGCGCCTTCGACCTTTGATTCCTTGGGCTGGAATCCCTCCCGCCCTGTGCCCCCGAATCCGGAGAGCGTCGCTCGCAGGGGAAGCGTTGTGCCGTTGGGCAAGATGAGAGTCTCGAACCGGATTCCGATCTGCGCCTTGCCCTTTAGATGCCCGGGGCGGACCACTTTGGTAACCGAACCCTTCACGGAACTTCCCCGTGGAATCACGATCCTATTGCCCACAGTGATTGGAAAGATGGTTTCGCAGTAAATTGCCTGGCCCGGTTGGACTGTCCGTGAGTTGATAGTGTTCATGAGCCTGAGGGGGATCGTGGTATCAGTGGGTACCATCAGCGTGGACGCCGTTGACTGGGGAGGCCCATTCTCTTGCGTGCTCTGCGCATAGCTACACTGCAAAGGACTGATCACTACAATGGCAAGAAAGGCTGAAGATAAGTCACCCCGTTTCATCATTCGCCTGCCTCGTTCTTGTACCTTGCTGCTCCAGTAAGATGCTGCTCATCGGGCCCCTGGACCTGTTGGTTTCATGCCCTCCTTCAGTTTCAGGTGCAATTCATCAACTTCTTTCTCGAGCTGTTGCAGCCGGTTCTGCTTCTCAGCGGCAAGTGCAAGAAGATAATCCGCCAGCAGTTCCTTGTTCTCTTCCATGGTGATCTGAAGGGTGCTTAATCGGTTGCCGAGTTCTTCACGGTCGTTGTCGTAGGCCACTTGAGAGAGGTCAAAGAGGTCGTCCGCCAGACTCTCCGTGCGGATTACGAGCGTGCATGCCAGGACGAGGTCTTCCGGATTGGCGGAGAATTGACGAGCGGTCTGGCGCAGATTGGTTACAGCGAGAAGCCAGTCCGCGAACGGTCGGCGGGCCAGAGGCTGTCCCGCTTCGTCGGTTAAGGGCAGGTTTTCGTTTGTCAGATCCTTGAAAACCACTTCCAAAGGCCCAAAGTTTGTGTCGTAGCGGGCAAGAAAGTCAGGCAGATTGGTGGCGGTTAGTTTCTGCTGAGGTAGCAGAGTGGTTGGGAAGATGGCTATCGAAATCATGAATAACGGGATGAGCGCCCTTTTCATATTGACCTCACTGTCCGCCGTTTCCGGCCCCCACGCCCAGAGGTTGCTCACCACCGGGTCGGAGAGATCATCGGATTCCCAGGACTGATTCAATCGCTTGCGCGATGCGCGCCGCGTGGTGTTCCACCATTCCGGGCTCTCTAGCCTCGACCATCACCCGGGCAAGCGGTTCTGTCCCCGAGTAGCGAACCACCACGCGCCCTTGATCACTGATCTCACTCCGGCATTCTGCGATGGCGCGAGTGACTTCTGGAATGGATTCGAGCGGAATCTTCTCCTTCACTCGCACGTTTTGGATAATCTGTGGAAAGGGTTTGAAGGTTCGAGTCAGTTCCTCGAAGGGCTGGCGGGTCTCTGCCATAAGTCGCACAACCTCGAGCAAGGTAATGATGCCATCTCCGGCAAGTGATAGGTGGGCGAAAATAATGTGGCCCGATGGTTCCCCGCCAAGGTTGATGCCGGAACGCAGCATCTCTTCCAGGACGTACTTGTCGCCCACGGCGGTGCGCTTCAGGCCAATCCCGTGCCCCGCCAGGGCGATTTCGAGCGCTAGGTTTGTCATCAGAGTGCCGACCACGGCGGCGCCTTTGAGCATGCCGCGCCGCTGCAGGAAAGGCGCCATTATAGAAAGAACATAATCACCGTCGATCAGCTTGCCTTCGCGCGTGGCGAACATGGCGCGGTCCGCGTCACCATCGAAGGCCACTCCCAGGTCAGCGCAGAGCGCCTGGGTGGCCTCCGCCATCACCTGCGGATAAAGTGAGCCGCAACCGAGATTGATATTGCGCCCGTTGGGTTCTACGTGCAGAAGGTGCGCCTCGATGCCCAGGCGGCGGAGGAGTTTCGGGACCACACGACAAGCTGCGCCGTGTGCGCAATCCACGACCAGCCGATATGGCGATAGCGCCAGGCCCGCCGGAATGAACTGGAGGAGTCGCTCCAGGTAGGCCTCCAACAGGTGCGGTGCGGTCTCCAGAGGGGCCTCGGAATCTCTCTCTCCCTCAGACCCCGCTTGTGCCAACTCCCCCTCGATCGCGAGTTCCACGGATTCGGAAAGCTTGGTTCCTGACTTGGAAAGGACCTTGATGCCGTTGTCTTCGTATGGATTGTGGGACGCGGAAATGACCACGCCGGCAGAAAAACCGTGATGACAAGTCAGGAAAGCCAAGCCGGGCGTGGTAATTACACCAGCTTCGGTGACTTGCGCGCCGGCCGAACGCAGCCCGGCGCTGAGCCGACGGGCAATCCAACTTCCCGATTCCCGAGTATCCTGTCCCAGAACGACTCGAACGGGGCCTGCTGGCTCTTCTTTGCGAAGAATATTACCCAGGGCGAGTCCGAGGTTCCAAACGGTCGTGCGGTCGAGGGGGTACTCGCCCGCTACACCTCTTATCCCATCCGTGCCAAAAAGCTTCGGCTTGTTCGACATTTTCCCACCTATTGTAGTCCACAAAGCCCGTTCCCGTACACGCTTCCGCCGAACCGAAAAAGGCAGGAGACAGCGGGCAGAAAGCAGGCAGTATGCAGAAGGCATTAAGAAAAAGGAAGAAAGCAATTCAGAATTCTGAATACAGAATTGCCCCAGGCCTCTTGCCCCTCCCCACCTACCACTCGCTGGCTGATGATGACGCTGGAATGGCTTTTTCCAGCGAGTCATTAGGGCAGCTTCCCAGCTACACTTCGTCATTCAGCCCGGCAGGAGGCAGCGAGCACGGCGTCTGCGATGCGCACCGCCGGCAAAACTCCGGCGACATCATGCACGCGCACGATGTGGGCGCCACCCAGGATTGATGCCACCACGGCGGCGGCATCGCCCAGTTGAAGACTAGGTGCTTGCTGCCCCTTGAGATTCTCAATCATCGGCCAGTAAGCTGCGGGACCTCCCTTTCTTCTCGAGCCGTGAAGTGCGGCAGCATGAAGACCAGCGCCGGCGGCGATGGCCTGGACAAACGACTTTCGCGAGGTGCCCACCAGGATGGGAAGGCCGAACCGTCGCAATTTCCTGAGGTGCGCGAGGATTTCAAAGTTTTGAAACCTGGACTTGCCGAAACCTAGGCCGGGGTCAACGATCAACTGGGATCTGCGCAAGCCCGCCGCCAAAGCTCGCTGGAGCGAGCACGCGAGTCCTCGATGGAGCGACCGCCAAATATCTCCCACGAAGGGCATCGTCTGCATCGTCTCGGGCCGGCCGCGCAGGTGCATCAGGATGAGGGGAGTCTTGTAGCGACACGCCACGTCGGCCAAGCGCGGATCGAATCGCAATCCGCTGACGTCGTTCAGGATACTGGCTCCGGCCTGCGCCGCCTTCTCTGCCACCTCGGCTTTCGTGGTGTCGATGGAGATGGGAGTCGAGCGCAATTCACGCCGAAGGCTCCGGATCACCGGCAGAACCCGCCGCAACTCTTCTTCGGCTGAAACCGGCCGTGAACCCGGCCGTGTGGATTCACCCCCAACGTCGATCCAGTCTGCTCCCTGCCGGACCAATTCGAGGCCATGCGCGAGGGCCCTCTCGGGATCAAGGTGGAGCCCACCGTCCGAAAAAGAATCCGGCGTCACGTTGAGGGCAGCCATAATGAGTGTGCGTTCGCCGAGACGGACCTTGCGATGGCCGATTTCTAATTCGAACCTTGGACGAGGCGTCATGTGTAGCTAGTGGAAAGTGGCTAGTGGCCAGTGACTAGTACTACTACGTTAAGTTAAGGTGGACGGTTTCGTTTGCGAATTACGCTGCCACAATACGCGCACTCTCCGGTCCAGGTAAACAACAGGCGCTGGATCTCACGACGCGTCTGTGGCAGGGTCCA
>Ga0208457_1001338_pt1 | contig 18064 bp, 19 predicted proteins | sample June2015DPH_10_1_FD_185513 | JGI IMG/M metagenome (GOLD analysis project Ga0208457, IMG submission 185513) | Peatland microbial communities from SPRUCE experiment site at the Marcell Experimental Forest, Minnesota, USA - June2015DPH_10_150... | ecosystem: Environmental > Terrestrial > Soil >... | reverse complement strand
AGGAGCCGGCACACACCGTGCAACCGAGACTGAAAATGTAGTGCCGACCTTTGAGAACCCTTCATTAAAAACAAACCACTTGCCGCTCTCCTACCCCCTCAACTGCGAAAGTTGGGCTAGGAGCCTGTCGGGGATAAGGGTTCTTCGACGAAGAATCAACAACTTACAGTCATAGGCATGTCGCTAAGTTGTTGATTCTACATACGGCAAAATCTATCTCCGACAGGCTCCTAGAGCATCAACTAGCTTCACTGCACCATACGGCTCTTATCTCGGATACTTGGCGGCGAGGCGATACTCTGCGTGCCGCACACCCGCCAATCTCTGGGACACGCGCGCACCGCAAGAGCAAGGCGGGCCCGATGCTTCGATGATGTGGTGCCCGATTTCCGGATGCGACTGAGCAACCCCGCGATAGACCTTCCCTCCAATACCACACCCGCGCCGATGCCCGTGCCGATGGTCACGCAGATCAGGCGGGCTTTACCCTTTCCAGACCCCCAGATTGCCTCGCCGAGGACCGCTGCATCCGCGTCGTTTTCCATTGCGACCGGAAGGCGGAATTCAGCCGACAGCTTCCTGACGGGATTGCCTCCCTCCCATCCCGGCAAAGTATTTACATCACCCAATGCGCCCGTCAGCGGATCCACCGGGCCGGTGCACCCAATCCCAATTCCCTGGAGTTCAACTCCGGACTGGCTCGTACTTTGGGCAAGCATTTCGATCACCCGTTGCATGGCATGGTCGAACCCCCGAGGCACATCCGTAGGGCACTCCGCCTTCGCCAGGACGCGCCCGTTCCCGTCCACGACCCCTAACCGCAATCTTTGTGCCCCCGATGTCAACAGCCCCGATCACGTCTACTCCCTCTACTGGGATCTAGCAAAGCACTGGGCATCCGTTACTTCCACTCTAAGACTGCCGCTCCATAGGGCTGCAAGTCCAAATCCCACTGTGAGCCATGCAATGAGACCGGCTGTTCGCCGTTTGGCGTTACACGCTGAATAGACTTCAAGGACAACGCAGAAGTCACCGTTACGCGCTGGGGCATTGCGCTGTGATTGACAACCACAACATAACCATGATCCTGCGCATTCAGCGACACTGCTTCGACAGATGGTTGGCTTGTACAGAATCGCGGCTTGACCCCAGCCCAGTCCCGGAAGGCCTGATAGATCCGGTGCGTATTCTCCTCCTGGTCGAAAACCGAGGGAACGCCGGCCAGATAGCTTTCCAGGGGGTACGCACAGAGCAACGTCTTGCCTTTCCCCAGGGTGTTCGCGATCAACGCCGGCCGTCCGGCCTGGTCCACCGCAATCACCGTGCCGCCCTGAACCTCGAGCGTCACCGCCCATTGCCGGGGATTATCCGCAGCGGCAAAATAGTGGAAAGTGTCACCAGGATTCAGGCCGCCCCAAGGAGTCACGACCTTCAGGGTCACTTCGCTGACCGGAGAATGATCCACTAGTCGCGCCCCGAACAAGCCCTCCATCTCCGGAATCGCAACGTCCGCGCTGAGCGAAGCGTACAGAGCTCCACCGTCCGCAACGTACCGTCGCGCCTTTTCCCAGAAGTCGGTATGCACATGAACTAGAACACTGTCCGTGCTGGTTAGAAGGCCTGCTTCCAAGCACAGCATTAGTACTCGCTGGAAAAAGACCTCGAAGACCGTTTGGCCGTAACGGGCCCGAGCCTTGGAGAGCACCGAATGATCCGGGGTGGGCTCGTCCAAGTCGCAGCCCAGATACCATCGGAAGGCCAAGTGCAGCGCACACTCTTCCGCCAGCCGTCGCTCGGAGGTGATCCCATAGAGATAACCCAGTAACATCATCTTGAACAGCACGACCGGGTCGATCGAAGGCTGACCCGTATGGGAATAATAGCTAGCACATAATTCCCGCACGAAGGCGAGATCGACCACCGCCTCCAGCCGGCGCAGTAGATGATTGGGAGGAACCATCGCTTGCAAGGAGAGAGGGTGAAATAGACGCGGGGCAAACTGCTTCTGTCCCATCATGGGATTTGCGACTCCTGAGATTTAAGCAGGCGGGCGTTTTGCCGAGCGAGTTCCTGGGCGAGGCGTTTGAATTCGACCCAAGCCCGGACACCTCGTTGGAATCCTTTCAGCTGAGCCTGGGGGATATAGAGCATGCGGGTCCGCCCAGCCTCGGTCCAGGACAGGTAATGGCGCTGGTGGTGACGGGCTTGAATGCGAGCGCAGGCACAGGAAGCCTTACCGCAAGGACCTCGTAGAGTTACCAGGCTGCCCTGGATCATGCGGGCGCTTAAGGTAGCCAGGGAACGAAGAAGGCGGTCACGCTCTCTGAATTGTTCTTTCACAATTCAGATTCTTAACCCATTCCTAATTCCTGTCAAGCGACTTCGGCAACAGGCTCAAATCCGCACGCTACGTGTGATGTGGCGGAGGCTGGAAACGGGGCTCTGGAGGTATTTGGGAGCTGCCGCGCCAGTCCTCGACCCTACCAGGAGCTGAAACTTCCGCCGAAACCACCACGAGCCGTTAAACGGACTGTCGGATGGCATGGGAGAGTTCGCGAAATTCTCACCGATGGGATACTGCGTGCCCGGAATAGATCTTAGATTCATGCCGAAATACGGATCGGGGTAGACCTTGTTCCGAACCAGGGCGTTCAGGGCTGTCGTGGGCACGGAAGCTTGGCACCAACCCTTGGGCGCATACCGCGCAGTTGAAAGGACATCGCCAGCCGCCCGGGCTTGAGCCGAAGGCTGGATGACCCAGCCCTCACGCAGCATCAGCCTCCAGTTGTCACTCGACTCAGCCGGCGCCTGCGATGGAAATCCGACCACCACCACGAGGAAAACCAGCGGAAGCGAAATGTGCGATTCTCTTTTCATCTGGGAATTCCTCCTTTGCCTGCAGCCCTGTACGCCTGTGGCCACCCCAGGTTGGAGCTTCGAGCCACGGCGCATTCTTTTGTATCCCCACTTTCCCGCACCAACCTGGGGCTGTCAGGAGAGCCCGCTCTCGCCGTGGGGGGCAACAAATGTGGATCCAAGATCCGCAATCCTATCCCAAAACCTGCGGGAGTTCCCATGGCTTTTCCCCGCCGCCCAGCCATGCGTGTTGGCTTGCTTCTGCCAGCAGGGCTCTGGTTTGAATTTTACGCGTGAGGCGTGTTGCGCGGCTCCGATCATTGCACCGCCCTCACACGGCTTGTTATGATGTGCACGAAGGCGATAGACTGCTCCCGCGAGGAGCAAACTGGGATAATCTCGAAGGGGCATCGTTAGTGTGGAATGGGACGTCAGCGCGAGGTGAGAGGCTGCGGTTTCAATTTCGAGGCCGTTTCGCTCCGGCGCCGACGGAAGAAAGAACCACCTCAGCATGGTCGGGCGGGAGCGTCCTGGCGGGAATGCAGCGGCAGGCCCTGATCGCCCTGATCCCACTCTTCGGCACGATTCTCGCCTGGAGCGCGAGTGCCGCCCCCCTCCCGGGCAACCAGACTCCGTCCATCATCCTCATCTCGATCGACACGTTACGCGCCGATCGGTTGAGCTGCTACGGGTATACCCGCATCCGCACTCCCCATTTGGATTCGCTCACGACGGGCGGCACGCGGTTTTCGGCAATTGAGTCACCCGTCCCCTTGACGTTCCCAGCGCATGTTTCGCTGTTCACCTCCACGTATCCGTTTTTCAATGGGATTGAGGACAACGGTGAAGCGCTCGGTTCCAAAGTCGTAACGCTCGCTGCCATCTTGAAATCGCGCGGATATTACACGGGCGCCGTCGTGGGCGGTTTCGTCCTCGATCGCCGTTTCGGACTGAACCAGGGTTTTGATGACTACGACAGCACCTTCGACCTGCATCGACAGAAAGCCGCTGACCCGGGCGATATCAAACGCCTGGGGGCAGACGTCGTGGACGCCGCCACGAAGTGGCTGAAAGCAAATTCCGGCCGGCCGTTCTTTCTTTTCGTCCACCTTTATGACCTGCATACCCCTTACAACCTCCCGGCTGCTTACCGCTCGCGTTTCGGGTCCGGGTACGACGGGGAACTCCAATACATCGATGAGCAGGCGGGCACTTTCTGTGATTTCCTTCGCCAGTCCGGTCTTTTCGATAAGAGCCTCGTCGTCCTGACTTCGGACCACGGTGAAAGCCTGGGCGAGCACGGGGAAAAGACCCACGGCTACTTTATTTACCAAAGCACCCTGTGGGTGCCGCTGATCATTCACTGGCCGGCGGGAAGTGGGAGCTTCGCGGCACTGGCCAGAGAACCCGCCAGTCTGATGGACGTGGCCCCGACGATCCTGCAGTTCGCGGGCATTCCTTCGCCGCCGGAATTCCAGGGGCGCAGCCTGCTGGAGTTATTGCATGAGGGCTCACCCAGTGGAGGCCGTGGGGTCTACAGCGAAAGTCTATACGCCCATAACCATTTCGGTTGCAGTTTCCTGCGCAGCCTGCGCATGGGGCGCTACCAATACATCCAGGCCCCCAAGCCGGAACTCTATGATCTGGTCGCAGACCCTCGAGAGACGACCAACCTCTACGCGCTGCGCCGATCCCTTGCCCTGGCCTCTCAGGAACGGCTGTCCGCTCTTCGCGCCCGGTTTCGAGGCGAGAACCCGCCGGCTGCGAAGGCACTCGACCCGGACACTGTCGCTCGCCTGGGATCTCTGGGGTACGTCGCCTTAAGCTCGCAACATTCCGATTCGCCTGACACCGGGGCTGATCCCAAAGACCGCATCACGGACTTTGAAAGCTACGGGCGCGCGATCGTCCTGGCCGCGGCGGGCCAGGTGGGTGAATCGAATGCTCTGCTCCAGCGCCTTCTGGCCCTGCACCCGGAGCTTCTCGACTTGCACATGAGTCTGGGGCTAAACCATCAGCGACAGCAGCAGCATGAAGACGCCGCGCGAGAGTTCCAGCAAATCCTCAGAACCGATCCGCTGAACATTCAAGCGCACTTCGATTTAGGCTTGAGCCTCTTCGAGCTCCACCGCACGGACGCCGCCGCAAAAGAACTCGAAGCCGCTCTCGCCATAGCACCGTACTATACCCACGCGGAAGAACTGCTGGGCGCCATCTGGCTTCAGAAAGGTGATTATGCCCGGGCGCGCGAACAGTTTGCACACATTCTGACCATCGACCCTAACGACTACGGCGCGCATTACAACCTCGGCGCGTTGGCCATTCTCGAAGGTGAGTGGGACGCAGGTGAACAGCACCTCGAAGCAGCGCTGAGCCGGGACCCCAGCGACGCCGACGCCCACAACACCTTGGGAAGTCTCTACCTGCGGAAGGATGATTTGGATAAGGCCGTTCCAGAATTCCGGGAAGCGGTCCGGCTGCGGCCCCAGTTTGCGAGAGCGCATTACAACCTGGGGCTGGTCTTTCAGAAACAGAATCGTAAGGAAGATGCCGCCCGGGAGTTTCAGCGAGTCTTGGCCCTCGATCCGCAGTTTCGCCCGGCGCGCGAGGCCCTCCAGAAGCTCGCGAAGGACTCAGGTCATTGAACCGCCAGCGGCATTACACTTCCTGAAGCCATCCCCTGCTGGTTGGCGCGCTGCTTCGTCTGGGCGAGGACTCGACGCTCGGCACTGGCTTTCTCTTTCTCCCCCAACTGGTCGTAAGCGAGCGCCAGTTGGAAGTGCGCCTTGCTGTCTTCCGGGTCGAGCTTGGTCGCCTTTTCCAACTCCGGCGCCGCTTCCTTCACGCGCCCCATCTTCATAAGCGCCTTCCCGACCAGGTAATGGGCAGCGCCGGAATGGGGCTGAAGGTTCGCGGCGTGCTCCGCCAACTTCAAGGCCTCCTCTACCTTGGCCGGGTCGTGGCCTAAGAGGAGAATGAAGGCCAAATCGAGAAACGGCCCGAGCTCCGCCGAATCGGAATCACCCAGGGTGTCAACCGCTTTTCGGTAATAGACCTCCGCGAGTCCGTAATTCCCGAGGTGCACCTGCGCCATGCCCAGGGCGCGATAGGCGGAGGCGTTCCGGGGATCCAGCCTCACCGCGGTGTAGAGGTAGGGCAACGCCGCTTCATATTTCATGCCCATCAGAAGCTGCTGTCCGGCAAAGTAGGCATTCACGCGGCTCGCGGGGTTCAGAGCGGCGGCACGCGAGAATTCTTCCTCCGCCTGGGCCGGTTTCTTCAGCTCGCGATAGGCCAAACCCAGCAGGAGGTGGGCCTGGTCATTGGTCTCCTGCGCTTGAATGGACTTTTCGAGATTCGAGGCGGCGCGGGCCCACTCATCGTGGTCGAAGTACAGCTTGCCCATGCGAAAATAGGCGAGGGCTTGAGGGACGCCTTTGGCGAGTTCGCCCCGCAGCAGGCCCTCAGCCTTTTCAAAATCCTTCGCCCCGATCAAGGCGTCGATTTCCCTGAAAATCCCTTCCTCGGGAGCGGGGTTCGCTCGCCCGGAAGAAGCCGCTTGCACTGCTTCGATCGCACGGCCAGGCAGGGGCAGGACAAGGAGAACCAGCACAGCGATCAGGAACAACTTACCTGGTAAGGCGCGCACCGCAATCCCCAACGAGGCTTGCTTTTCCTCGAACGCCCTGGATGTTAGCACAAATCGGATGCCCGGGGATGCGACCGGGCGAAGCGTAGTACAATAGCGGCCGGTCGGTGGAGAGGAGGTGCGCCATGAAATTGGGGTATCTTTTCGGGCCGGCGGCAGTATTGGGTATGGCCTTGGCGGCCGGGCAGTATCCGCCTATGGCGCCGACCTCCAACGGGACCCCCCGGCCGGAGCCCGAGCACCGGTTGCCGATGGATCAGCCAGAGCCAGTGCAGCCGAAGACGGGCGCGCGGCGGACCGATGTGGCGCAAATCAAGCGTGACGCCGCGGAATTGGCTAACCTCGCCGGTGAGATCCCTCCCGCCGTTGAGCAAGCCAACAAAGGTATCTTGGCCAAAGGGCTGAACGATCGATTGAAACGGATTGAGAAGCTGTCCAAGCAGCTCCGTCGGGAACTCTTCGAGTAAGTAAAACCGCCGCAGATCCCGGCCAGGCACAAGCGTCGCCGGCGTTTTCCGGGCGCCTTATTTCCCTGCGGACCTACAGATAGAATGTGAGTTTTCCATGCGCAAGGTCTTTCCAACCTGCGTGCTGGTCTGTGCCTGGACGCTGGGTGCAGTGGTAACGCCCTCCGCCCCGCATCCGCAGGCCCGGGCAAGTTCCACGTCCACGGCAGAGGTCCGGTTCGTCGATGTTGCCCCCGAAGCTGGCTTGACGGTCCGCTTCATCAATGGAGGGGAGAAGGAGAAGAAATACATTTGGGAAAGCACCGGAAGCGGGATTGCGGCCATCGACTATGACCGCGACGGCTATCCGGACCTCTTCATCGTGAATGGCAGCCGCCTGGAAGGTTTCGCCGCAGGCCCCCCGCCCAGCAACCACCTCTTCCACAACAACCGCGACGGAACGTTTACCGACGTGACGGCGAAAGCCGGCTTGGTTCACTCCGGCTGGGGACACGGGGTGTGCGTGGGCGATTACGATAACGATGGTTTCGACGACCTGTTCGTAACCTGCTACAACCAGCCGAATGTCCTATACCATAACAACGGGGACGGGACCTTCACGGACGTGACGGAGGCGGCGGGCCTTTCCACTCCCGAACACAATTGGGGCTCCGGGTGCTCGTTCTTCGACTACGATCGCGACGGGAAGCTGGACCTGTTTGTGGCCGGTTATGTCGAGATACCCGATGAGAAAACGACGCCCTTGCCCGGTTCCGGCACCAATTGCATTTTCAAGGGCGTTTCCGTGTATTGCGGACCGCGCGGGCTCCATCCTTTCGGCCGCAGCTATCTCTTTCACAACAACGGCAACGGGAAATTCAGCGACGTTTCCGCCGCTTCCGGAATTCGCAAGGCGGCGCCCTGCTACGGGCTCAGCGTGCTCACCGCCGATTTTCTGAATCGGGGGTGGCCTGATATCTACGAAGCCTGCGACTCCACCGCCAGCCTCTTTTACCAGAACAACGGCGATGGAACTTTCACCGAGCGCGGCGTGGAAGCCGGCGTGGCCTATACCGAAGACGGCCTGGAGCAGGCCGGCATGGGCCTCTCGGCAGGAGACTACGACGGCGACGGCTGGCTCGACATCTTCAAGACCAACTTTGACGAGGACGTTCCCGACATCTACCGCAATAACGGTGATGGCACGTTCGCCTTTCGGACGTTCGATGCCAAGCTGGGCTTCAATTTGAAAAAGTTGAGCTGGGGCGGCGGTTTCTTTGATTATGACAATGACGGCTGCCCCGACCTGTTCATCGCGAACGGCCATGTGTACCCGGAACTCGAGAGCCACGGCCATCCCGAGTCGCCTTACCGCCAGCAGAACATGCTCTATCGCAACCTGTGCGACGGGACGTTTCAGGAAGTGACTTCCATCGCCGGGCCCGGGCTCGACCTTCGCCGCTCCGGCCGCGGCGCGGCTTTCCTCGACTACGACAACGATGGCGCCGTCGATATTGCCATCAACAACCAGAACGATCCTCCCACGCTGTTGCACAACGTAGGAGCCCTCACGAACCACTGGGTGACGGTCCGCACCGTGGGAACCCGATCTAATCGGGATGGAATTGGGGCCAGAATCAACGTGCTCGCGGGTGGGCACCGCCACATCGACGAGGTCCGCAGCGGGGGCAGCTACATTTCGCAGAACGACCTCCGCATCCATCTGGGGTTGGGACAGGCAACCAGAATCGATCGGCTCGAAGTCCACTGGCCCAGCGGCGCCACTGACACGCTGCAGAACCTGCCCGTCGATCAGATCCTGACCATTCAGGAAGGAAAAGGGCGCATCACCTCGCCCTAACTGACTCTGGACACTCCCAGCCTGCGCGATCGAGAAGGAATCGCCTTGGCTCGAAATGCGAGGTAAGATTCGTGGGTCAGGAGAACGGACTCGAGGGAGGAGCATGCGGGGACCGCAAAGGGCATCTTACGGAAGGCTGGCTGGAACCCTGCTGATCTCCGTTGCTTTGCTCCTCGGAGTGTCGCTGGCAGTCGGGCAGGAACGGCGGGAGACCATCCTGGCCCTGGCCGCGCGGGCCGAAAGCTTCGAGGCCCAAGGCCGATGGGAAGCGGCCACGGCCGAATACCAGAAGATTCTGAAAATTGATCCTCGTTCCACCCCCGCCCTTAACGCTCTGGGAGCACTGAGCGTGCGACAGGGAAAGTTCCAGGAAGGCATTGCTTATTACCATCAGGCACTCAAGATCAATCCTCGTGAGTTCGGAACGAACCTGAACCTGGGGATTGCTTATGTTAAGGTCCAGGATTACAAGTCCGCCACACTGCCGCTTGAGAAGGCGGCGCAAATTGATCCGTCCAGTTTCCAGGCACGGGAACTGCTGGGCGTGGCGTGGATCGGCCAGGATGAATATGCGCGGGCCATCCCCCCTCTCGAAAAAGCCATGGAACTTGAGCATCGGGACCTCGGCTCAAATTCAGGGCTCCTGGCATGGGCGTAAGAATCAATGCAACGCCGGGTGCCTGATAGACGAGCGTCAGGTCGGTGCCGGGATAGCGAAGCTCGAGCGCGTTAAGCGCCTCACAGACTTTGGCCAGGGCTTCGTTGTTTCGTGGATTCGCGAGCGAATGCAGGCGGATCCGCAACCGATGATCGTCAGCTTTAGGGAGGATGCCGGCACTCGTCAGGAGCATCTCGCGGATGAGGGCTCGCCCCTCGTCCTCTGTGCGTACATAGTGCGGCGTCAGACATCGCACCAAGGCCGTTTCCGCCCGTTAGGCGACCATCTTGAGGGTGTCGGTGAGGTGTTTGGCCTCGGGCGAGAGTTGCACGATCTCGGCCTCGTCGAGCACCGCTTTGACCGGCACACGCTGGGGCAGCGCCGCCCAGCGCGCCTGCAGTTGGCGACACTTCGCCTCCAGGGCGGTGATCCATCGACTCAGTCCGGGCTGGGCGATCTTGAAGCCACGCATTGTCGGCCGCTGGGCCTCCGAATTCGTCCGCGCCTGCTGGCCATACGCCTGTTCGAGCTCTTGCAGGGCCGCACGGCCCGTGGTCAAGGCTTTCGCCACCGCCTTCCGCTCGGGGTTGGGGATCGTCCTTTCGGGATTCGCCGGCTCCACCGCATAGGTCACCAGCGCATCCAGGGCGAACTGCTGCCGCATGTAGCGGAAGAAGTTCTCCTGGGTCCAGCGCTCGAACATGCGATAGGCCAGGACTTCGATCGGCAGATCCTGGCGCGTCGTCACCACCGCGGTCTGATGGCCGTTGGCGCACAGCCGACGCACCTCGCGCAGGCGAAAGCCTGGGAGCAGTGCGGGTCGATCGCTCCGCCAACTCATAGCTCATCGGCCGCCCGTCCACGACCCCGGTCACCGTCCGGAAGGCCCGCCTCGCCCAGGCGGCATACCCATAAGCGCTAAGATAATAAAGATACTACAGGCGGGGTTTCCGCCTGCAATTCCGCTCTGCCAGCGCCATCGCGATCTGATTCCAATTGGCCATGACCGATTGCAGCGGCACCCCGGGCGCGATCGGCGCCGCCACCCGATGAAAGGCAAACTGGAATTCACACCAGCGACTGCGGATGAGCGGTTTCTTCCGGCAAGGGGTACCCCCAGGGGGAAATCGCGCTCCCCACGCGTGCCAACTTCTGGCTCAATAAGGCCACCAGCAGCATTCCATACAGCCAGGCCCGACTGCTGTGGTCATCTTGCTTGGGCACGTGACCCAATTGGACAATCAATTTTAGGCGCTTGAAGATCAACTCGATCTGCCACCGCAAGCGGTAACTGTCCAGCACCTGCCGGCTGGTCGCTTGTCGCACCGGCAAGGTCATGAACACCAGAACATAGCAGGCGTACTGCCGAGTCTCCTCCGTCGCCTGGCCCTTCCCCTGTTGTTGCCTGCGGGTCAACTTGCGCTGCGCCTTCTCGATGGCTTGTTCACTCTTGTGGAGTCCACACACCCGTCCGGCGATCGGTTGTCCCTGCGCGGGCACCCCCACCGGCCAGTCCCCCATTTCTCCCGCCCGCTTCAGTTTCTTCACGGCGCCCAGGACCGACCAGGGTCGCCCCGATGGGTCCTGCAGCGGCAGCGACACGGGATTCAGCCGCACAATCACCTCTGCCCCTTGTTGCTTCACGGCGGCGATCCCCGGCGGGTTACAATAAGCGGCGTCGGCCATCACCAATTCCCCAGCCTGCAAACGGAATCGCCCCAGCTTCTCTCCGGTATTCTGCCCCTGGGCAGACGTCAGATCGAACTGATCGCACTCCAGCGTCGGCAAGCGCAGACTGTAATGAATGCACCACTGTCCCCCCCGTCTTGCCCGGTTCTCTCACCGTCGTTCCACAGTCTTCAGGCGAACATCATTGGCCGGTTTTGGGCGACTGCCGAGGGGAAAATTACAATTATGCATCTTTCTATTGAGTCTTAAAGAGATCTCTGGTATACGAGACTTCGTTTGGCCAGTTAGGTGCGAGTTCAACCTGGATAAGGAAGCCGACTATCCTCGTGCTGCCATTTTCAGTTTAGTCAACAAAGGAGAACTTCGTCAAACGGAGAATCTTGCCAACGAGGTAGAATTCACATGACCCAATATCAAATGTACATCAATGGAAAGTGGATCTCAGCTGTACACACCATGCCTGTATTGAATCCCGCCTCGGAAGACACAATCGCCAGTGTGCCTGTGGCTTCAGCCCAGGATGTGCAACGAGCTCTGGAGAGCGCAGCTCGTGCGCAGCGCTCCTGGGGGAGATTGACAGGCGTCGAGCGAGGCGCTTTTCTTCGGCGGTGGTATGAGTTGGTCACGAAGAATCGTGATCGCCTCGCGCAGATCATATCTCTTGAAGAGGGGAAGCCTTTGTCGGAGGCCGCGGGCGAAATCACATTCGGGACGGCCGGGTATCTATCCTATTATGCCGAATTAGGCCGGAGCATCGCGGGTGATATCTTGGCTCCGGATAGGCCGGGCGAGCAAATCTGGATTGTCCCGCAGCCGGTAGGGGTCGTTATAGGAATCATTCCCTGGAATTATCCTTCGGCTCTGGCGGCTCGAAAGATAGCTCCAGCCCTGATTGCAGGAAATGCGATCGTCCTGAAACCCCACGAGGATACGCCGCTTTCGGCACTTGAGTTGGCAAAACTCGCCGAAGAAGCAGGCCTCCCGGCCGGGGTATTCAATGTAATTACCGGGCCTGGTGAAACCGTGGGTGAAGCCTTGGTGAAAAGCCCGGTCCCGAGCCTGATTACATTTACCGGAAGCGTGGAAACGGGCAAGCGCATCATGCGCAATGCGGCCGACACAGTAAAGAAGGTTTCGCTGGAAATGGGAGGCAAAGCTCCTTTCATTGTCATGGAAGATAGCGACCTGGATGCGGCGGTCGAGACGGCGCTGTTCTCGCGTTTTGTGAACTGCGGGCAAGTCTGCATTTGTAATGAACGGACTTATGTTCATAAGAAGATCGCCGACCAGTTCGTATCCAAATTCCTGGATGGTGTCCGGCGACTGAAACTCGGCAATCCGCTCGATCCTGGCGTAAATCTGGGGCCCAAGGTGAACCGCGATGAGTTGTTGAAGGTGGAACGGTACGTGGAGGAGGCGCGGCAGAGCGGAGCTCAGATCCTGACGGGCGGAAGGAGGCTTACGGAAGGGCCATTCTCCCACGGATATTGGTATGAACCGACTGTCATCGCCGGAGTTCAGCAGAGCATGAAAATCATGCAAGAGGAAATCTTTGGGCCGGTCGTGCCCATCATGGAATTCTCGGATTTTGACGAGGCCCTGACATTAGCCAACGACTCGCGGTACGGCCTTGCGGCATTTCTGTTTACAAACGACATGAATCGCGTCCTGCGCGCAGTGCGTGATATGGAATGCGGCGAACTTTACATCAACCGCGGTCCTGGAGAATCAGTCCACGGGTTCCATACAGGGTGGAAGCAGAGCGGCTTGGGCGGCGATGACGGAAAGTATGGACTTGAGCAATACCTGCAACGGAAGACAGTATACGTAAAGTACCAAGGCTGAGAATACAAACCGAGGTTTCTAACGTGCCGTATTCGCGCGGGCAACGAGGAGGATGGCCAGGATGTAGAAAATGAACATGAGCGCAAGAAAGACTCGCGCTCGCCACGTGGCGCCCGCAAACTCCCTCCAGGCAAAAATGCCCCAGAGGGCGGCGACCATTGGCGCGGATTGGCCGATCGCGTAGGAGATTGCAACGCCGCTGAAATTCGAAGCCACGAGATCGAAGACGATCCCAGTGGTCCAGACACCTCCCCCGATCAGCCCCAGCAAGTGGTCTCTCACCGATCTGCGAAAGAATCCGCTGAAGGCCACAGGATCGCCGACCAGAGGCTTCTTCATGAAGTAAACGTTCCAAACCGAGCAGGAGAGCAATGCGCCGAGCGTTAGGAAGACACAGACGCTGTATGGCCCGAGCGGGTTTCCGTATGTGAGGGCGCGCGTCGAAAATGGCGCCCAAAGCCCCATCAGTACGCCGGAAGCAACGCACGTGATGATGCCCTTGTGCGAAACGGCTTTTTCTTTGCTCAGCTCTGCGTAGGCCTTTCCGTCGAGGACAATGGCGATGACGGCGCAGAGAACGCCCGCCGCAAGCATCGCCACATTCCCCTTCGGCTGCTGGGCGTAACTTAGGGTCACACCCACGACGAGTGCGATTCCGATGGAAACGGGGAAAGCGATGGCCAGCCCTACCATGTCAATGCCTGCAACAAGGAGTAGGTTTGCGAGGTTGAAGATCGCGCCAGCGAACAACGCCCACCATATATTGGAGGCATTGGCGACGCGGACATTGTTCAGAAAGCTCGCGGAATCATGCCCGCTACTCCCCATCGTGAACGCGTAGATCAGCGACATCAGAAAAATCCCGATGGCGTAGTCCCAGTAGAACAGCTCGAAACGGTAGTTCTTTACGCCCTTGAATGTATTGGCCCAGGACCCCCAACAAACTGCCGCCGTCACCATCATTAGCAGGGCCACACCAAAGGTTTGTGGAGTGAACATGGAGCTCCTTTGCTCAATGAGTATTCAGAATTACTTCCGAAGGCAGCAAGGCGAGCGCTCCCGCGGGGCCTATCGATATGAGGAATGCTAGCAATTCGTCCGACTTGGCCGCCACCCTTCGAGCAACAGGGCGCCGCACACAGCCCCGCAGGACCCAAGTGGAAAATCGCGTTATGAAGGTGTCGCTCGCGCCGAGGCACATCACCTTCCTCAGATTGTTCGCCGTGACGCCGCGGGGGCGGATTTCCATCCGGGCGGCACTGATTTTTCCTCTAGGACCAAGGAACCGGGAAGCGATTATAATGTTGATATTCCGCGTTACTTCCGATTCCTACGAGATCAATGTCAACACCCGCGAGTGCCTTCTGAATTCCCTCAGTTTGCATTGCCCACCCGGTGCGCGTGGGGCGTGGGGCGTGTCATTAAGTCAATGAACATTTTATTGAACTTGTCGAGGTTCAAATCCTGCTGCACGTGGACCAGCTGCTCGCCGAGTCCTGGCTGCTCGCCAGAGTTCCAGACGAGTGTGTTGCCGTAGTTCGTGCCGTGCGAGATATCGATGTCCATGTAGAGCGTGGTTTCTTTCGTGATAAGGCTCGGGTCGAGCCATGCCGCGGCGGCAAGCTCATCCCACATATACTCCTCGTCGGCATATTGAGCGATATATTGCGCCGCCGGATTCGAGGACTTCCCAATCTCGGCGATCATCTGTCTCGTCAGTCCCGTCTTGATCGAGATATCGACCGTTGTGATCGTGATCTTGTGCCAGGGCGCGCAGAGCACCATGTGCGTGGCTTCCGGGTCCCACCAGAAATTGAACTCGCGCCGATTTGCGGTCGCCGAATTGGCGTCCACCTCTGGTGCAATGCTCCCGCCCATCACCACGAGCTGCTGCGCCAAGTCAGACACTTGCGGGTCGATGCTGGTGGCCTGCGCGAGATTTGTGAGCGGCCCGCCGGCATAGATCGTCACTTCGTGCGGATATTTGTGGACCATTCGGATGATAAAATGGGCGGCGTCTTCATTGGCGGGCCTTGTCGTGGGATTTCCTTCTATCAGCGGAGGCACTTCATCCGCGGCGTAATATTTCCCCCTGTTCCATGCCCCAGTGTAACTGCCGACCTTGTGCTCATTCCAGGCGCCCTGATAATACACCTTGCCATAGAGCCGCTCCCAGCGCCTAATCATCTCCATGCGATTGATCAGCGGGAATACGGCACCAGGAACCACTGGGACATCGGTCCGGCCGATGATTTCGACCAGCCGTAACGTGTGGGCGACCTCTTCATCGCGCCACTGATCCCCGCTCACGATCGTGATCCCGAGCGGCTCGACTTCCGGCGATTGCAACAGGACGAGGATGGACTGCTGGTCCGTTGTCGCTGGACCGCGCGCGTCCTGGTCAATGATTATTTTACGCTTGGATTGCGAAGCGGCAGGTAAGGCCAACAGCAAGATTCCGCCAACTAATACAAGTGTCTTGAATTGCATGACGACAGCTCCTTTGAATTTGTTGATCTTGGGTTCAAGCAAGGACTTCACAATTCCGCCCGTTGCCTCACAGGGAGAATTCATTTTGGGTTGTGAATACTTATAAGTCCCCGGCACCACGTGAGTCGAGCAAGGAGCGGCATTCGCGAGCCGGTTAGTTGCGTCGGCAACCCGCGCCAATCAAATACCATATAGTGAAATCCGCGTGGGTCTTCGCACTGGGGTGCACCGGCTGCTGAGATCGGCCAGATATGCAGCCAAGCCGTCAGAGTCTTTCTCCCGTTTCACGAGACGCAGCCAAAGGATTCCGAGTCGCATTCTCCGCTTAGCGGTGCTCACTCATGTGCTGGCTAATGCTGTGTGTGTTCCAGAAGGTTCAGTGCATGTCGCGTCGCTCGGAACTATGCCTTATGCGCGAAAGCCTTATGGAACGCCCGGACCGCTCCGCTAACGTTATTCTGCTGTTGAAAAATGAAGCCCAAGTCGTAATGGACCCCAGCAGACTTCAGATTTGAGCGCACGGCCTCGGTGAGCTCGTTGGCAGCTTCAATGAGTTCCCCCTTCGGGAGGAAAAGGCCACCAGAAGAGTTGTGGGCCTCGGCAAATTCGGGTTGAGTCGACAAAAACGTCCGCCCTTCGGTAGTTGACCCGTGCGCCAAAACACGCTGGCTGGCCCTCGACCTGAGCATCCTCCCCGCTGATGAACCAGTTCACATTCAAATCAGCAGAACGACCTCGGGTTTCGGCTCAGAAGTGAATATGACCTTCTCACTCTGATCACAAAAAACTATCCTCCTGTGTTGCGGATGTTCAAACAATTCTCCCAAATCGTTGCCGGCCCTCCCAGGGTCTATTTCAACTGCACCAACCAACTTCAGTCCGGGCTGGCATAGAACGGGGCGTACTGATTGAATTCCTCTGGGCCCAAACCCGAATTGGACGACTTTTATTTGAGTCATTATGATGGCTCCTTGAGAGTCGGGTGAACACAAACCAAAGGTGATCTAAATCCCCAGCAGCTGGTGCTTCGGCAAGACCGCCTAGACTTTCCTGTTCCCAACTTGCTCGATCCACTTCCGGGTCCATTCGACCGCTTCATACCCAAGATCCTCGTGAGTGTTGCCCAAGAAGGCCAATCCTTCGATGCGGCCTTGGCGGAGCCAGCGCAACCCGGTCCCGCACTGCAACTTCATCGACGCGAGCGGAATTCTGCCCTTCGTATTGTAATCAACCCAATAGCAACCGAGCATCTTCCTCGTGTGGGGTGCTAGCCTCTCCAGTTTCCGCAGGTTCGCTTCGAGATTGACCAGCTCTGCCGGTTTCCAGGTCCACAGAGTTACAACGTCAATAAGCTTCAAGTATTCACCTAACGCATTGTCCAACTGGCTTGTATAAAGAGTTACAAATAAGTCCAGCTTCTTCCCACCCGCTTTAAGTTGCTCTTGAATCTCGCGAAGCTCGTCCAGAGTTAAGACAGCCAGCTTGCCTTCCTTCTCGTCGGTGAAGAAGTCATCCATCATGACCGCCACAAAATTTGGAGTTTCCTTCGCCAGTTCGATCCCCAAGCGCCTTTCTTCCGTTGTGGTCGCCCCAGTTGTTCCCACGATCGACCAGGCAACCCGTCGAAAAGGACGGAGGGCTATCGCATACTGGTCATAAGGTGGTTCCCAATGGCCATACTTAGCCTCATCACCGCCGGTATTTACCATGATGAGGTTAGGAATTCCCATGTAATACGCACCTTCGGCCGGGCTCATGAGTGATCGCTGTCCCAAATATGGAAGATCCGTATTGGCAGGGCACCCAAACAGCCAGAATCGATCCCGGACTGTGCCTTCTTTAGCTGCGCAAGCCTGGCCCGACGCGGACCTTACACTCCACAGCATGGGCGACGCTCCCCCCGCAACAACTTTCAAGAGATCACGACGATTCATTGTTATTCTCCTCCCTTCGTGGCATTGGGCCTTCCGTTAAATCTGCATATAACCGACCATTTCAATCCACTGGCGCAACCATCCGACGGATTCGAATCCAAGCAGGATCTGCCGATACTCGTAGCGCACTCGAGCCTGGGCAATCTCTCAGATTCGCATGCGCAATTCGGTCCTTGGATCCTTGTAGCTGCGATACTGGCACGTCCCTCGATTCATCCGACCCACCCGGCAAGCCTGTCGCTCGCTGACTCCATAACTCCCGCACAGATGCTCGGCCACCGGGCGCCGCCGCCAGGGCTTTAATGAGGAATCGACGCGCATGCTGATGGCAGTGTTGCAGGGAGTGATCGCGCGGCAGGGGGCGATCTTGCGCGGTCAACAGCGGCCGCGCAAGCCAAGTCGCCGAGGACGCCATCGTCCCTGACCTTCGTTGGGACGTCCCCTTATCCCTCAGGGTGCGTGAGGTAGTTGACAGAGAAGCGGAGCTTGTTTGTATATGAGAAACAAGCTCGGACGCCCAGTCTTCACCCCCCTGGCGTCAAGTCGTCGTGGAATCCCCCGAGTTTCGGCTCATCCACGCGCGAAGACGGACTCAAATACCTCGGTAATACCCTCCATTAGAAAGTCATCTTTAGC